>Ga0256406_1003954_pt1 | contig 17651 bp, 20 predicted proteins | sample RumenRJG_03DNA_FD_185986 | JGI IMG/M metagenome (GOLD analysis project Ga0256406, IMG submission 185986) | Bovine rumen microbial communities from Lethbridge, Alberta, Canada - RJG_03 | ecosystem: Host-associated > Mammals > Digestive system > Stomach > Rumen | place: Canada: Alberta | collected...
TTTGTTGTATTTTTGCACATAGAAGCTGTATGTATTAATTTGATTTTGAACACTTTAAAGTTAATACTTTTTCTTGAATTACACAAGAAATACAGCTTCTTTTTTTGTTAATATGAATAATTCAGGGTAGAATAATTATTATCAGCCAATGATTGTACGCGGTGAGGGTATCAGCCTTTATACCCGTTCATCGCTTCTATAACCGTCTCCACTTCTTCCTCCGTCATGCACGGGTTGCAAGGAACGCTCAGCTCTTCGAGATGTATCTTTTCCGTGATCGGCAGCGAACGGTCATTCCACTCCCGATAGCAGGCCTGCTTGTGGGGAGGAATGGGATAATGGATCATGGTGCCTATCCCCTTCTCAGACAAATATTTCCGCAAAGTGTCTCTCGTTTCACACAAAACGGGGAAGATATGGAATACATTGTCGGCATCACCATCTTTCATGGGCAATCCAATCAGAGGATTGTCTATCGCTTCAAAATACTTTTTCGCAATTTCTTTTCTCCGCTGGTTTTCCTCATCTAAGTATTTGAGCTTGGCATCTAAGACGGCAGCCTGAATCTCGTCGATGCGGCTGTTGCGCCCTTTGTAAGGAAAGACATATTTGCGTGAAGACCCATAGTTGCCCAGGGCGCGGCAGACCTCGGCAAGCTGCTCGTCAGAGGTTGTGACAGCTCCGGCATCGCCCAAGGCACCCAAGTTCTTTCCCGGGTAAAAACTGTGGGCGGCGGCATCGCCTAACGCGCCGGTATGAACACCTTTGAACGTGCAGCCATGAGCCTGGGCGTTGTCCTCCACCAACAGCAGCTGATGGTTGCGGCAGATGGAGGCTATGCGGTCCGTCATGGCGCAACGGCCATAGAGATGGACGAGCAGGATGGCTTTTGTCCGCGGCGTTATCGCACGCTCTATAAGGGTGTCATCGATCTCCAACGTATGGATGCTTGGCTCAACCAATATGGGTTTGAGCCTGTTCTCCGTGATAGAAAGGATAGACGCAATGTAAGTATTGGCCGGGACGATGACCTCGTCGCCGTCCTTCAACCGTCCCAATTCTTTGTAAGCCCGGAAGATGAGCGTCAGGGCATCGAGCCCGTTGCCGCAGCCGATGCAATACGCTGTACCGATATACTTTGCGTAATCAGTTTCAAACCGCCGCGTCGCTTCGCCCTGCAGATACCAGCCACTCTCAATAACCTGCTTCACGGCGGCCTCTATTTCGGTCTGATGCTGCGCCGTAACTTTCCGCAAAGAGAGATAGGGTATTTGGGGGCCTGCCATTTCCTCTGTATGATCGTTTTTTCCCCGTTTGGATCCGCTCAAATCATCAATCATCACTCATTATTCTTCATTGAAACCATTCAACACTCAACATTCAACACTCAACATTAAGATCATCCAACACTTAACACTTAACCTTCAACATTCCAATCGTACCAGTCGTAGCACACCGCCCTGCCGCCAAATCCTTCTTTCTGATAGATGAGGCCTTCGTTGAGATAACGGCCCCTGTCTTCGTTAGAGATGCCAAAGTCGAAATAGCGGCAGTCCCTGTAGTCCTCCGTGAGCACTTTGCGGAAGATGGCATCAATGGCATGTAGATGCTTGCCTTCAGGAGTTGCAGAGATGTATTGTGCATGAACCACCTGAGGCGTGATAAACAGCACGGTGCCACCAATTACTTTATCATTAAGACGAGCCACATAGAGCCGGATATTGTCGGGGAAGGCACCATGCAAAAGGCTTATCTCAGCTAAGGTATGCACGGGACGTGTATGATAGGTATGTTGAAGGTTTTCTGTTAACACCTGCCAAAAGTCGGCATAAGCGTTGTCATCACAGGCTACGCTGATCCCCTCTTTGTACGCCTTGTCAGCACCAAACTGCCGTATGCGCCGCCACTTCAACGCTTTTGCTTGTTCTATGGTCGACGACACGTTGCGCACCATGAGTCTGGCTTGGCAGCGGTTAAAGATGGCATAAAGATCCTCTTCCGCCGGCAACTGCTGATAGATCCAAGGCATGGCTTTATAGACCACATGGCGGATACCGTGGTCATGAAGATAAGCGTTGAGCTCCTCAAAGAGCGTACATACCTCGGCTGTCGTAGCATGCGTATTGGTGATCAGCCCACCATAAGTCAGTCCCTGATGTGACCACAGCGTGTCGCCATCGATATTGGCGGGCAACAAAGCATAGAGTTTCCCCTTCTTATAGAAGAGAAGTGAGTAGTCGGAAAAACGGTCGCGGTGGTAGTCCATGTACCGGCGGTCAAAGAGGAAGGTCCCCTGCTTCGACCGCATTACAAAGTCGTTCCATGCCGTGCTGTCGCTGTCATTGTCTGTGTATTGCCGGATGTCAAACATTTACAAAGCTTTGGATATGTCAATATTAGGATTTATCGCTTTAAGATCTTCAACAAAATCTATTCTGTTACGCGGTGAGATCAGAATGCTGTCTGTATACTTTTCCTTGAAGACAATCTCCAACCGGTCGACAGACAAAGCCGGAGACGCCAACAAGTTATGGCTGCGCCGCACATAGATAATCTGCGAGATAGAGATACGCTTACGCTGAAAGCCATAACGGATGAGGAGGTCGTCACCGTCGATGATGTATCTGGTAGGATAAAGCAAAGGAAACACAGCCACACAAATAACCACGACTAATAGGACAGTCAGCCATGATAAAAAGGCTCCACTTTCCATAGCAGCTTTGAAGGAAGCTGCCGAGGAGCCAATCATACAAATAACGATAAAAATGAAGATGTCGTTCTTAGAGGTGTACACTTTGTTCATGGGTTGCTTGCTTTATAAGCTAAGAAATCTTGATAATCATAGATATAGTCACTCTCGTCGTAGAGTTCGTCGGCTAATACCATGCAAACAGCACCAGATGAGAAATCATCTAATGTCCGCCAGATACCCGGTTCTATCAGCAAGCCTTCCCAAGGGTGATTAAGAAGATAGCTGGCTTTACGAAAGCCATCATCTAAATTTACAGTGAAACTACCACTCATCGCTACCAACAGCTGATGCAAAGCCTTATGGGCATGTCCTCCGCGGCTCTCGCCTGCCGGAACATCATACACCCAATATGCCCTTTTGATTTCAAAGTGCACATCCTTGCATTGCTCCACCACCGTGAGATTGCCCCTCGGGTCAGTAATCTTTGGCAGTTCTATCCATTGTCCAAGTTGTTGATTCATACTATGCTGTTGTTCCATGCCACGCTGCTGAGTCATACCAAATTGCTGAATCATACTAAGCTGTTTGTTTATACTATTAAACGGGAAACCCGAAGAAATATTATATTTCTTCGGGTTTCTCCGTTTATTTATCCATGCAGGTTCTCTGTCGTTCTGCAATTGATCTGTCTTAATATGCGCTTATGGAACGGCTTCTCTCATATTCCTCAACATTACAGTTTGTGGATGGCATCTTCAGAGAGGCCAGTAATACGGGCGATAGTTGCCGTAGGCAGTCCTTCCGCTTTCATAGCCTTGGCTAATGAACATTTCTCTTCCGCTCGTCCTTCCGCTCGTCCTTCCGCTCGTCCTTCCTCAAGACCTTCCATTTTGGCAGTGTCCAGCACATCGTTCTGCACCATGATGTTATCGATATGCCGGTCATAGGCTTGCCGCTCTGCTTTATTCATCTTCATCACCTGCAGCTTTTTCTTCGCTTCTTGAAGTCCGGGAGCCGTAGTGTCATCCTTTATGCGACCACTCTTCAGATAGTCCAGCCATTCCTCCAAAGGCGTTTTAGCCACCTCATTGAACTGATTGACCCTAATGAGATAATACTCTGGGAAGATCTTCTCCGGAGCGCGCATCTCTAACATCTGCCGGTCACGCATGCTTATTTTTAGCTTGTCATGAGTATGGACACCAATAAATTGCGTATAGCCATGATAGAGATAGTCGGAGCCCTGTCCAAGATCAAAGTACAGGATGCTAATGGAATACACTTTCTTTACCTGGTCATACTTGTCACCAAGATTGATATGTTCTGTTATTGCTTTCGACACGCCATAAAGAATGCGCTGCAGATAATATAACTCGCGTGTCAATTGCACCTCAACAATAATGATCTCATCCTTACTGTTCCTGGCCTTAATGTCCACACGGTTGAACTTGTCGGTAGCCTCTTCCTGATTGCCTTCACTCTCAAGAATCTCGACTATATGTACAGGCTCTTCAAGAAGAACCGTGATGAGTCCTTCCAAAACACCGAAGTTAGCCTTGTCTCTGAGAATCCGCTTTACCGCCCAGTCAAAACGGATGTACTTGTTATTCTCATCTTCCATAATCGCACCTTTTAGATTGCTTTTTGCAAATTTAGTGGTTTATCGTGAGACCGCAAAAGGAAAGGCTAACTATTTCTTCACCAACAGCGCCGACAGTTCCCACAACAGATAGATAGGGAGGAAGACGGCAAAAAGCGTAAAGGGATCGGAGGAGGGTGTGATAAAAGCTGCTACGACAAGCAGCGCCACGACGGCATGGCGACGGTAGCGGGAGAAGAACGAGCGATGGAGGAACCCAAGCTTCGAAAGCAGCCATGAGAGAATAGGCAGCTCGAAGATGATGCCCATCATGAAGGTGAGCATGAGAAAATTGTCCATATAGCTCTCGAGCGACAACTGATTGGAGATGGCCGTTGAGAGCTGATAGGTATAGAGAAAGCGCAACGTCAGCGGGAAGACAAGGCCGTAGCCCACCGTGCAGCCCATGTAGAAGAGCACCGTCCCCAAGAGGAAGGTGAAGCGCACGCCCCGCTTCTCATTATTATATAGGGCAGGGCAGATGAAGCGCCACACTTCAAAAACGACATAGGGAAAGGAGATGAGCAGCGAGAGCCAGAAGGCAAGCTCGCACTGCAGGAAGAACTGGGAGGCGAGCTTGAGGTTGATGACAGAGACATGAAAGGGCTTGACGAGGTCCTCAGGCACGGGAATGAAGTGGCCGGAAAGCGCGGCTAGCCAGCGGTAGAGGAAGAAGTTGTTGGACGTGGGCGCCATCACCACATGGTCGAAGAGCCATGGGATGAAGGCAAACCCAAGCACGAGCAAAACCGTCCACACCACGATGATGCGGATAAGCATCCACCTCAATACTTCGAGATGGTCCCAGAACGTAGCCTCCCCGTTATCAGTGCTTGTCAACGTCGGCAGGCTTTACAGTGTTATCAGCAGCAGTATCGGAAACAGCGTTATTGGACGCAGCGGCATCAGCAGCATTGGTTGCAGCAACATTGGAAGCCGTATTTTGATTGCTTGGTGCGCTTTCGCCGGCTTTCTCTATACTGTCGTTGATACCGCTCACACCGTCTTTGAAGCTCTTGACGCCCTGCCCCATGGCTTTCATGAGTTCAGGGATCTTCTTGCCGCCAAAGAGCAGCAGCACAACGATGAGGATGATGATGAGTTCGGGGGTACCAAGACCACCGATGAGTAATAAGGATGATATTGTCATTGTTTTGTAAATCAAATAAACTATTTCTTCATATACGGGTCGGTGCCCAGGACGGTTTTAGCGAGGCGCTTGGTCTTGTCGCGGAGCGCATTCATGTCGCACCCTACCTTGTCGTAGCAGACTACGACACCCATGCGGCGGCCAACATGAGCCACCGGCTTGCCGAAGATGCGCACACGAGCATGGTCCTCACTGCATACGTCGTAGAGGTTATAGTCGAGCGGCCTGTCACTCTCTACGGGCGACAATACGACAGCCGAAGCCCCACTGTGCTCAAGATGGATGGCAGGAATAGGCAACCCCATGACGGTACGGAAATGCAGTTCAAACTCCGAGAGATTCGTACAGTGGCTCAGTGTCACCATGCCCGTGTCGTGCGGACGCGGACTGAGCTCAGAGAAGATGACCTCACCCTGCTTCGTCAGGAAGAACTCCACGCCCCAGAGACCGTAGCCGGTAAGGGCTTTTGTTACCTCATCGGCCATGTGCTCAGCCTGCTTCAAGGCTTCGTCACTGATTTGGTAAGGCATCCAGCTCTCGCGGTAATCACCGCCTTTCTGCACGTGACCAATAGGTGGGCAGAAGATGGTAGGCGCATTCTTCTGAGTGACGGTGAGAAGCGTAAACTCCGAATCGAAGTCGATAAACTCCTCGATGATAACCTCCTTCACATCGCCGCGTCCTTCCTCCATGGCATCGCGGAAGGCCTCCTGCAACTCGTCGTCGTTGTGGACATAACTCTGCCCGTGGCCGGAAGAAGACATCAGCGGCTTGACGACACAAGGGAAGCCGATCTCATCGGCAGCCTTTTTGAACTCATCGAAGGTCTTGGCGTAGAAATACTTAGCCGTGCGCAGACCTAACTCCTTAGCCGCGAGGTCACGGATGGCCCGGCGGTTCATGGTATAGTTGACGGCACGCGCCGAGGGTACGACCTGGATACCTTCTTTTTCGAAATCGAAGAGGCGTTCGGTACGGATAGCCTCAATCTCCGGCACGATGAGGTCGGGTTTATGTTTCTCCACGACAGCCGTCAGGGCATCGCCGTCGAGCATCGAGAAGACCTCACGCTCATCAGCCACCTGCATGGCAGGAGCGTTGTCGTACTTGTCACATGCGATGACATACTGACCCGAACGCTTGGCAGCAATCGTGAATTCCTTGCCCAGTTCGCCTGAGCCTAAAAGCAGTATCTTTTTCATGGTGGTAAAATATTTGTTTATGAAGTCCAGAAGTACGGAAGTCCGGAAGTCCAAATTCTGAACTTCATTATTCCGTATTCCCTATTCTCTTTTGTACGATAGGTTTCAGCTGCCTCATCATCATCTGCCATTCCGGTGTGATAGAGAGATGATGAAGATCTTTCTCTACGATCTCGTGGATGGCCGATTGGGGCACACGGTATTTTAACGCTATCTGTGCCACATCGGTGACGGGGCTTCCAAAGAGTCCGTAATAGGCCACGAAGATATCCCTGTCGACCGTCCCCAACATCTCAAGGAGGATATTGAGGTTAGCCTTGTCGCCCGGGCTCACGAGCAGTGCAGAGCTGTGGGCCAGCCGAAGGTAGTTCTCCAACTGCTGAGAAAACTTATCCATGATTATTCTATGACCTGTCCGTGGCGCTCCTTGCCGTACATAATGTCGTAATATTTCTGATAATCGCCGCTCGTCACTTCCTTGACCCACTGCTGGTTGTCGAGGTTCCATTTGATGGTCTTGATGATGCCGTCGGCAAACTTCGTCTCAGGATACCATCCCAGTTCCGTCTTGATCTTCGTCGGGTCGATGGCATAGCGTGCGTCGTGGCCAAGCCGGTCAGCCACATGCTCGATGAGCGAGTCGTTGATCCAAGAGATGTCGATGTCGCCGTTGGCATCGCGCACCTGCTTCCGCAGCACATGGCGCAGACCCTTGTCCTTCTCCATCATGTCGTGGATCGTCTTGATCGTGAGCTTCACGATGTCAATATTGCGCATCTCATTGTGTCCGCCCACGTTATACACCTCTCCGGCACGTCCTTCACGCACAACGAGATCGATGGCCTTGCAATGGTCTTCGACGTAAAGCCAGTCGCGCACGTTCAGACCCGCACCGTAGACGGGAAGTTTCTTGCCTTCCAAGATATTGTTGATGATCAACGGGATGAGCTTCTCGGGGAAGTGGTATGGGCCATAGTTGTTGGAGCAACGTGTGATGGATACAGGCATGTGATACGTGTCACGGTAAGCCTGCACAAAAAAGTCGGCGCTGGCCTTACTTGCCGAGTAGGGACTATGCGGGCAGAGAGGTGTCGTCTCGGTGAAGTAACCGGTAGCTCCGAGCGCCCCGTAGACTTCATCGGTGGAAACCTGATGATAGCGCTTGCCGGCTTTCCATGTGGGATAGCCCTGCTCATCCTTGCCCGTCACCCAAGCCTTGCGGGCAGCGTCCATGAGGTTCTGCGTGCCGAGGATGTTCACGCTGAGAAAGAGCTGCGGATCCTCAATGGAACGGTCCACATGGCTCTCTGCCGCGAAGTTGACGACATAGTCGATATCGTTCTCAGCAAAGAGTTTGTCGACGAGCTGACGGTCGCGAATGTCGCCTTTGACGAAGAAGCACCGCTTGTCATCAACATCATCCTTGATCGAACCAAGATTGCCTGCATAAGTGAGCGCGTCGAGGATGATGATCTTGATATCCTCATTCACATACTTTTTATGCAAGAGATACTTAATAAAGTTTGAACCAATGAAGCCGGCGGCTCCCGTAACGAGGTATGTTTTCATGTTGTCTTGTTATGCTAAAGATTAAACCGTTTCTTGATAAATTGTGCGATAAAGAGCTCAGTCTCCTCCAAACCGAGCAGGCTGGAGTTGATACAGAGATCATAACTCTCCGAGTGCCCCCACTCCTTTCCTGTATAATAATTATAGTAAGTGGCGCGGTCCTCTTCGCGCGAATGAATATATTTGCGTGCTTCCGCGCGATTCATATTGTATCGCTTGCAGACACGCTGAATGCGCTGATCGAGGTTTGCCGTAATGAAGACGCTGACGGTATTCCTAAAGTCGCGCAGCACATAGTCGGCCGTACGGCCTACGAAGACGCAACTGTCTTGGGCAGCAGCCTTCCGGATGGCATCGCTCTGAAACTGATAAAGCGAGTCTTGGGAAAAGTTGTTCTTATAGAAGTTGTTCTCGCCCATGAGTGGTACATGCAAATGAAAGAGCGACTTGAGGAAGCCTTTCCGCTCATCGTTCTGCTCAAAGAATTTCTCGCTGAATCCGCTCTCCTTAGCAGCGAGGTTCAGCAGTTCCTTGTCGTAGAACTTGCATCCGAACGTGTCGGCAAGCATCTTGGCAATGATTCTGCCGCCGGAGCCTATCTGCCGGCCAACATTGATGATGATCTTCTTATCTGTATTATCCATTCTCGGACAGTTTTAATTGCTTTTTGAATTTCCGCATATATGTCAGCAACATGACGAAGGCCACATTGGCAGCGATGAAGTCGGAGACAGGAAGCGAATACCACACGCCATTTACACCAAAGAACAGCGGGAGCGTATAGAGCAAGGGAAGGAGGAAAAGCAGTTGGCGCGAGAGCGAGAGGAAGATGCTGACCTTCACCTTGCCAATGCATTGGAAGAAGTTGGTGACAACCATCTGCAGACCGACGACAGGTGTGACGAGCATATCCACGCGTATGGCGAACACCGACAGTTTTATCAGCTCCTTGTCGTTTGTGAAGATACGCGCAATGTATTCGGGGAAGAACATCGAGATGAGCCAGCCGATGGTCCAGATGACAATGGCAGACATAATGGCGAGCTTGAGCACGCGCATCACACGGTCCAACTTCTGGGCACCATAGTTGTAACCGGCTATGGGCTGCATGCCTTGGTTAAGGCCCATGACGATCATGACAAACATTGTGGAGACAGCCGATGCTATGCCGTAGGAACCTACGGAGAGGTCGCCGCCGTATCTGACGAGCTGATTGTTGATGAAGATGATGACCAGACACGCACAGAGGTTCATCAAGAAAGGGGAGATACCCACACTGACGATGTTCTTTACGAGCCGTCTCTTCAGCTTGTAGATGCCCGGCTTGAAATGGAGCAGTTCCTTCTTGTTGGAGAAGAGCTTCAACTGATAGATGAGCGCCAAGGTCTGCGAGAGCACTGTAGCCGTTGCCGCTCCACGGATGCCCCAGTGGAGCACGAGGATAAAGAGCACGTCGAGCGCAATATTCATCAACACGGTGAAGATCGTTGCCGTCATGGCTTGCCGCGGCTTGCTCGCTGCACGCAGCACAGCGTTCATGCCAAAATACATGTGGGTGACGACATTGCCGAGCAGGATAATCTGCATGAAGCTGCGCGCATAAGGAATGGTCTCCTTACTGGCCCCGAAAAAATAGAGAATGGGATCGAGAAAAAGAAAGCAGATAACAGCAAAGCCGAAGCCGATGATGAGGTTCAGCGTCACGGTGTTGCCGAGGATTTCCTCTGCCGAGAGATAATCTTTCTGACCCAGCTTCAGCGAGATAGCTGTGGCCGAGCCCACACCCACTGCGGCACCGAAGGCTCCGGAGAGGTTCATGAACGGGAAGGTGATGGCCAGCCCTGATATGGCGATAGGACCGACGACCTGACCGATGAAGGCCCGGTCGATGATGTTATACATCGACGAAGCCACCATAGCGATGATGGCGGGCAGTGCATACTGAAACAACAACTTGCCTACAGGCTGCGTCCCCAAGGCTAAAGTTGCCTGCTTATTGTCTGATTCACTTGACATGATATATAAGTATGGTGCAAAAGTAACGAAAATATTTGGGCTTTCGCATTTTTCACGCTACTTTTGCAAAAAATAATTCTCATGAAGCAACATGCCCTTACCCTTTTTGAGCTCAACTCGCTTGTCGGCGAAGTGATCGACACGGCTTTCGACCATGCTTATTGGGTTGAAGCCGAGCTCTCTGAAGCACGTGAGGTAAGGGGACACTGCTACATGGAGCTCGTTCAAAAAGACATTTTCTCTGCTACTCCCGTGGCACGGGCTTCTGCCAAATGCTGGAAGTCGACATGGATGAGGCTCAAGCCGAAGTTTGAGCACACTACTGGACAGGCGCTTCATGCCGGCATGAAAGTGCTGCTGCTCGTCACTGCCAACTTCCACGCCGCTTACGGTTTCTCGTGGATTGTGCAGGACATCGACCCCACTTACACCCTCGGCGACATGGCTCGCAAGCGCATGGAAATAATCAAGCAGCTCAAGGCGGAAGGTGTCTTCGACTTACAGAAAGAGCTCTCTATCCCGATGTTCGCCCAGCGCGTGGCCGTCATCTCCAGTGAAAACGCGGCAGGGTACGGCGACTTCTGCCACCAGCTGTTGGACAACGAGTATGGTTTTGCCTTTCACATCAAGCTTTTCCCCGCCGTCATGCAAGGCGACCAAGTGGAGGCATCGGTCATACAAGCACTGAACGCTGTCTACGATGAGGTGGACGATTACGATGTGGTCGTCATCATCCGTGGTGGCGGAGCCACGGCAGACATGAGCGGCTTCGACACGTTGGCGTTGGCGGAGAACGTGGCCAACTTCCCCTTGCCCATCATCACCGGCATCGGGCACGACCGCGACGAGAGCATCCTCGACATGGTGTCGAACACGCGCGTGAAGACACCGACGGCGGCCGCCGCGTTCTTAGTGGACAATCTGGCAGGTGTATGGAGCCATATCGACGGCCTGCGGGAGCGCATCGCTGGCTCCGTCCGCCAGCGTATGGACAGAGAGAAGACCCGCCTGGCGCGCCTCGCCGACCGCATACCCATCCTCTTCTCGCTCGTCAGGCAGCGGCAGGAGGCTAAGCTCGACAGGGCGCTCAACAGCATCGTCACTGCCGTAAAGGACCGGATGGCGCAGGCCCGGCATCATGTCGCCATTTTAGAAAACAACATCCAACCGCTGATAGAGCGAAAGATGACAAAGGAGCAGAACCGTTTAGAGCAATTGAGACTGCGTGCCGGGGCGCTCGACCCACAACGACTGCTGAAACGGGGATACAGCATCACATTATATAATGGTAAGGCACTGCATGACCCGGCATTGCTTCAAGAGGGCGACCGGATAGAGACAAGAGTAGAGAAAGGCACACTCGAATCAATCATTCATAAAGCATAAGATTATGGCAAAAACTGAAAAGCAAGAACCCAAATATGAGGAGGCCGTCCGACAGTTGGAGGCTATCGTAGAAAAGTTGGAAAACAACGAACTGGACATAGACGAACTGTCCACCGAACTGAAGAAAGCGCAGCAACTTATCCAACTTTGCAAAGACAAGCTTACAAAAACGGATGCAGAGATCAAGAAAATATTAGATAAAGAATAAATTATCGTACATTTATTATCAATTTATTATTATTATTGCTAATTTTGCATTGAATTAATAGAAAGAGAATTTAAACATAGATATTATGAAAGATTTAGATTGGGGGAATTTGACGTTCGGCTACCGTAAGGCCGACTACAACGTGCGTTGCTATTATCGCGACGGCAAATGGGGCGAGATCGAGGTATGCTCCGATGAGTACATCAACATGCACATGGCTGCTACCTGCCTGCACTATGGCCAGGAGGCTTTCGAAGGCCTGAAGGCTTATCGTTGTCCTGACGGCAAGGTACGTATCTTCCGCGTGAAGGACAACGCTGAGCGCCTGCAGTCGACATGCGACGGCATCGTTATGCCGAAGGTTCCGACAGAGATGTTCGAGGAGATGGTTAAGAAAGTGGTACGCCTCAACCAGGATTACATTCCTACCTATGAGAGCGGCGCTACACTTTACATCCGTCCGCTGCTCATCGGCATCAGCCCGCAGGTCGGCGTGCATCCCTCCAAGGATTATCTGTTCCTTATCTTCGTCACGCCGGTGGGTCCTTACTTCAAGGGGGGCTTCGCCTGCAACAAGTATGCTATCGTACGCGACTACGACCGTGCTGCTCCTTTAGGCACAGGCTGCTACAAGGTCGGCGGCAACTATGCCGCTTCGCTCCGTGCCCACATGTATGCCGCAGGCAAAGGCTATGGCTCCGAGTTCTATCTCGACGCCAAAGAGAAGAAATACGTGGACGAGTGCGGTGCTGCCAACTTCTTCGGTATCAAGAACAACACCTACGTCACACCGAAGAGCACTTCTATCCTTCCCTCAATCACGAACAAGAGCCTGATGCAGATAGCCGAGGATCTCGGCCTGAAGGTGGAACGCCGTCCTGTACCCGAGGAAGAGCTTCCCACTTTCGAGGAGGCCGGAGCCTGCGGCACGGCAGCTGTCATCTCGCCTATCTCTGAGCTCGACGACCTGGCTACAGGCAAGAAGTACCACTTCGGTGACAAACCGGGACCTTGGTCTACAAAGCTCTACGAGACACTCCGCGGCATCCAGTATGGTACCGTGGAGGATAAGCACGGGTGGACAACAGTAGTGATTGAGTAAACAGAATTTATTGAAGGCCAGAAGATTTATTTGAAGGCCAGAAGATTTATTTTGAAGTCCGGAAGTACTGAAGTACAGTCATTACCTTGCTTTTGCATTTGACTGGACTTCGGAACTTCCGGACTTCTGTACTTCTACAATTCTATTATAATGAAAACACGCGACGTACGTTGTCGTTGGTGATCCTTGCCACTTCCTCCGGGGTAGTGTTATAACAACGGGCAAGGTTGTCAAGAACAAGCCTGACAAAGGCGCTCTCATTGCGCTGGCCACGGTTGGGCACCGGAGCCATATACGGGCTGTCGGTCTCAAGAACGATGCGCGACAAAGGCACGGCCGCGGGAAGGTCTTCACGGAGATGGCTGCTCTTGAATGTTGACACGCCGCCAATGCCCAACACAAAATTATCGAAACGCAGATACGCCTCCGCCTCCTTCCGGTTGCCCGTGAAACAATGGAACACCCCGCCGGGGAGCTCTTTCTCATAGGGTTTCAGGATATGCAGCAGTTCGTTCTGCGCCTTGCGGCAATGGATCATCAGGGGCAGCCGCGTCTCCACCGACCACCTGACCTGCTCCTCAAAGGCAGCCAACTGCTCCTTCTCGTATTCGCGGCTCCAATAGAAATCGAGGCCACACTCGCCAACAGCGATATAAGCCGGTTCCTTATCCTGATGAAGATTCTCCTCAAGCCTGCCTCTCATCATCTTCAGAACCTCCTGCCAGTCGGCGCGCACCTCTTCCGGCTGCAAGCCGATCATCGGAAAGCAATAACCCGGATAAGTGCGGCAGACACGCATCACGCTCTCCACGGAGGCAGCGTCGACACCGGGGATGAAGACAGCCTCCACCCCCGCGTCCTTGGCGCGACGGATCACCTGCGGCAGGTCGTCCTTGAACTCCTCGCCATCGAGGTGCGCATGAGTATCGATAAAGTGACAGTCTGTCATAATCCTAATATTTCCTAACCATCATCTTCTCGGCATAAGCCCGGAGCTCAGCCTTCCGCTCCTCAGGCACCTGCAAAGCATCGAGATATTTCTTGCTCTCGTCGAAATAGTAAGCTATCTTCTTCTGCGCAAGCCGGTCGATACCTATCTCATTGTAGAGGTTCGTCACGGCCGTGACCTTCTGCTGACGGTCAAACTCCTTTGCCGTGACCCATCGCATGAGCTCCACACGCTGGGCATCGTTGGCTTTGTTGAAGGCATTGATGAGCATGTACGTCTTTTTGTTCGACGTGATATCACCGCCGATGGCCTTGCCGAAGACCTTCGAGTCGCCGTAGACATCCAAGTAATCGTCCTGCAGCTGGAAAGCCAGCCCCATCTGTTCACCAAACTTATAGAGGTTCTCCAAGTCGTCAGCCGGAGCATCGGCCTGGATGCCGCCGATCTTCAAGGCACAAGCCAGGAGCACACTGGTCTTAAGGCGGATCATCTCGATATATTCCTCCTCGCCGACATCAGTCCGATGCTCGAAATCGATGTCATACTGCTGGCCCTCGCCGATCTCCAACGCTGTCTCCGTGAAGACGGCAAGTACATTGGCCAGCTTCTCTTTAGGGCATTGCGCCATACGCTCATAGGCGAGCACGAGCATCGAGTCGCCGGAAAGGATAGCCTGGTTAGCGTTCCACTTCTTGTGGACCGTCTCATGGCCGCGCCTCAGATCAGCATTGTCCATAAGGTCATCGTGCAGCAAGGTATAGTTGTGATAAGTTTCCAAAGCCACAGCCTGCATGAGAATCGACTCGGGGTCGTCCTTGTAAAGCTGATAAGCGAGCAGCATCAGCACCGGACGGATACGTTTGCCACCCATGGAGAGCACATAGCGGATAGGCGCATAAAGGCTGGACGGACGGCGGTCGTAAGGAAGGTCGGCTAAAAATTGGTTGACCTTAGACAGAAGTTCTTCGGAGGTATACATAATTAATAATATTAGTCAGATGATCATAAAACGAAGTTTATCGGGATAGCGAACATCGTGCGGCACGGCTTTCCTTTCTCCATGCCCGGCTTCCACCGTGGCATCATCCTGACGACACGCATGGCCTCACTGTCGAGTACCGGATCGACCGATTTCACGATCGTAGGCGCTGAGATGGAGCCGTCTTTGTTGACGATGAAGGAGACCACCACCTTGCCCTGGATCTTCTGCTGCTGTGCCTGGGGAGGATAGCGCAGGTTGCGCGTAAGCCACTTCATGAACTGCACGATGCCGCCGGGGAACTCGGGGATCTGCTCTACGGTGCGCATCACGGCCGTATCTTTGTCAGCGGTGACCTGCGGGAGGGCTTCGGTGACCTCAGCCTCCTTCTGGACCGCCTGGCCGCTGCCGATGACAAGCTTGCTCGTGATCGGCGCGATCTTGTCAGCGTTGTCCACATGCGCCACTTCCTTCACGTTCTGCGTGATGGCTTTTGAGGCGGGGGCGGCGATGGCCGAGACCATATCCTTGGTGTCCTGTGGTGCCGACTTCATGGTCAGATCCTCGGCAAGGTCGTCGAGCATCGAGTCGTCTTCGTCGTAGCTTTGAGGACGGGTGGTATATTCGAAAGCAGCGAAAAGCAGAGCCATTGCCAGGATAAGACCGAGCAAGAACCCTGTCGAACGATGGTTGTCCAAATTGGCTTTATCGCTTTTCTTAATATCCATTCAATGAGAAATTAAGGACTTAATTATATCCGTATCACAATTTATTGTCGGGTAATGACGTTATATAGTCAAAACTTCTTTTGCAAAATTACAGTTATTCTACAAGAAAAGCAGTACTTTTGCTGAATAATTTGGAAAAAGAAATGAAAAAGGCTCTCTCCGTCATCTTCATGGCCCTGACCTTCCTCACGAAGGCAACGGCGCAGAACGACAGTCAGACAGGGTACAACTTCCTTCGCCTGCCTGTCTCGGCGCATGCTGCCGCGTTGGGAGGCGACAATATCTCGGTGATTGACGACGACGAAGCGCTTATCTTCAACAACCCGGCCCTGCTGTCATCGGTCACGGACAAGTCGCTGAACCTCAACTACATGTCTTATATGCAAGGTGCGAAGACAGCGAGCGCTTCTTTCAACCGAGTGGTCACGGAACGGGCTTCGTGGGCAGCCTCAGCGCAGTATCTCGACTATGGGAAAATGAAGGAGAGAGATGAGAACAATGTTGATCTCGGAGAGTTCTCTGCCAAGGACATCTCTTTGGCCGGCTATTTCTCTTATCTGCTCACCGACAGGCTCTCGGGTGGCATCACGGCAAAGTTTTTAGCTTCCTATATTGCCGATTACAACAGTTTGGCCGTAGGCGTGGACCTCGGACTCAACTATTATGACCCGGATAAGGAGTGGTCGCTCTCCCTGGTTCTGAAGAACCTCGGCGGCGAGCTGAAAGCCTACGAAGAGGACTACAACCGCATGCCGTTTGACATGCAACTCGGTGTCTCCAAGCGCTTCGTGAACATGCCACTGCGCGTTCATGCCACCCTTGTAGACCTCAACCATCCCCATTATAAACTGGTCAATCATGTCGTGATTGGAGCCGATGCTCTTCTTTCCGATAACTTCTGGATAGGTATGGGGTATAATTTCCGGCGGGCCAACGAAATGAAGGTTGCGAGTTCCGACGGTAAGTCGAGCAGCCACGGCGCGGGGCTGAGCCTCGGCGCGGGGCTTACACTGAACCGTTTCAAGGCAGCCGCCAGTTGGGGCAAATACCACGTGTCGAGCTCCGGCGTTGTCATCAGCATTGCCTATTCCTTGTAATTGTAAGCCACGATCCTTTCCTTTACTTTTATAGCATCATAAATAACATAAGATATGAAGAAAATAACAATTGCCATCGATGGCTATTCCTCCTGTGGAAAGAGCACGATGGCAAAATCACTGGCCAAGAAGCTTGGCTATGTCTATGTCGATACAGGTGCCATGTATCGCTCCGTAACGTTGTTCGCGATCCGTCATCAGCTCTTCAACGAAGACGGGAGCGTGAAGACGGATGAGCTTCAGCGATTGATGCCCGAGATACATATCTCTTTCAAACTGAACAAAGAGACGGGGCTCCCAGAGACGTACCTCAACGGAGAACTCGTAGAGCGTGAGATCCGCGGCATGGAAGTGAGCTCCCACGTCAGTCCTATCGCCGCCATCCCCTTCGTTCGCGAGGCGTTGGTGAAGCAACAACAGGCCATGGGGCGCGAGAAGGGGGTTGTGATGGATGGCAGAGATATCGGCACCGTGGTGTTCCCCGATGCCGAACTGAAGATCTTTGTCACGGCTTCACCCGAAGTGCGTGCGCAACGTCGCTACGACGAGCTGCAGGCTAAAGGCCAGCCTGCTGACTATGCTGATATTCTGAAGAACGTGCAGCAGCGCGACTATATTGACACGCATCGCGAGACCTCACCGCTGCGACAGGCTCCCGACGCCCTCGTCTTGGACAACAGTCATATGACGATTGCAGAGCAAGATGAGTGGCTGATGAAGAGAGTGTTAAATGTTGAATGTTAAGTGTTAAGTGTTGAATGTTGAGTGTTGAATATTAAGTGTTGAATGCATTCAACATTCAACACTTAACATTCAACATTATTCTTCTACTGCGGCCTGTGTCGGGCACAAAAAGAGGATTATAAGTCTCTGTTGTTTTCTGCGATATACGAGCAATATTTACTGAGCAGATTGGACAATGGCAAATCGCCTT
>Ga0256406_1003955_pt1 | contig 17649 bp, 21 predicted proteins | sample RumenRJG_03DNA_FD_185986 | JGI IMG/M metagenome (GOLD analysis project Ga0256406, IMG submission 185986) | Bovine rumen microbial communities from Lethbridge, Alberta, Canada - RJG_03 | ecosystem: Host-associated > Mammals > Digestive system > Stomach > Rumen | place: Canada: Alberta | collected...
CTCATCCGCAAGGAAAGAGTGCCCGATGATGCACGGAAATACCGCCTCTTCATGACAGAAAAGGCAAAACAGGTCGAACAGGCCAGCCGCGAAGCCTCTATCGATCTCGACCAGTCCTTCTACGAAGGCGTCTCCGAGAGCGATATGCGAGTCTTTAAAGGCGTCCTGGAACAGATCATGAAAAACCTGGATGCTACCTAGGAAGATAATCCACCGGACTGATTCAGTCGGGTGGATTTTTTTATTGTCATTTTGGAAATAAAAGTGGTAAGTGATAAGTGAAGGTGGCGGCCCTGATGGGCCGCAAATTATATATGGGGATGTGCACAGGCGAGGTGAAGGCTCATTAGCACAAATTGGGAGCCAAAGGCCGTGCGCGGAGCGCACTACATAAATCGGTTTCCGCAGGAAACCATATCCAACACTTATCACTTATCACTTCACACTGACCACTTTTAATCTGATTCTAAAAACTAAAAACCAACTGCTAATGACTGGCTTTAGCTGCAAATGCCTTAAAAAGCGGATCCATGAGAGAGGGCTCCATGAGTTCCGGGTGCCACTGGATTCCGCAGATCTGGTCATTATCCACACTTTCTACGGCCTCGATGAGTCCGTCTCTGGAGTGTGCCGTTTCTTTGAGGGAGGGGGCTAGTTTTTTGATGCCTTCTTTATGGTAGGAATTCACGCAGAGTCCGTCGCCAAGGATTTCGTGAAGGCGGCTGTCTTTCATGATTTCCACATAATGGGTGGGGATATTTTCCGGCGCTTTCTGCATGTGCTGGATGTAGAAGCTTTTATTCTGCACGGACATGTCCTGCCAGAGGGTGCCGCCAAGAGCCACATTCAGGATTTGCATGCCCCGGCATATGGCAAGAATGGGTTTTCCTTTCTTCAGGGCTGCTTTGATGAGGCCGATTTCAAAGAGGTCCCGTTTGATGAAAGTAGGGCCGATGCACCAGAGCGGTTCTTCCCCGTAGAGACGGGGCGTGGGATTGAGTCCTCCGGGGAGCACCAGGGCATCGAAGGTATCGATGAATTCTTCCGGCTCCAGATAGTCGTTATAGGGAAGGACGATGGGCATGAGCCCTGCCCGTCCCAGGGCGTCCAGAAGCGGACGGGGCGCATAGGCGGCCATTTTCTGGTTCATGGGCTTCAAATCGGCCAGAAGCACGTCGGCAGTCACGGCAGCAATCGGTTTTCGCATGGAATTTCCTCCTTGGTACTTTTTATTCATAGTAACATGGATTAGTGAGAATGTCATTTTTGACTTTGATAGAGGAAAAGAAACTTTGAGCAGGGGCGGCTTTTGAATCGGGGGTATCGGGGTTATCGGGAAGCTCGGGGGTATCGGGAAGGTGTGCCCCTGTGGGGGCAAGAATTTATATGGGGCCTGTGCACAGGCGGGTTTGAAAAAACAGCAGAGGCTGCACGCCAAAGGCCGTGTGCGAAGCACACTATTTAAATTGGTTGGCGAAGCCAGCCATATCCTTCCCGATAACCCCGATAATCCCGACCGCCCCGATCACCCCGATTCAAAAGTTGTTTTTTAAGAAAGTTCCGCATAGAAGTATGTCGTATTTTGTTTTTCATCCTTTATACAATCCTTACAAAATGGCGACGATTTTCCTATTTCCACCACTATCTCACTTATGATAGAATAACCATATAGCATAATAAAACGTGAAACATCCGATAAATACTGGAGCTTCACGTTTATTGTTATATACAACCGTACCAAAAGCGTACCGAAATTTTAAGCACCGCCCAGCTTTTCAAGTTTCCCCATAAGATCAACCGCCTGCGATGGGTACAAGTGGGAGTATATCTGCAAAGTCTCTTTTATGTTAGAGTGTCCCAGCCGTTCTTTTATGACCAATGGAGAACAGCCCATATTAATTAGTAAGCTGGCGTGAGAGTGCCGGAGATCGTGGGCACGTATTCTTTTCACGCCTGCCCGCTGAACATTCTTATTAATGATATAGCCTATCCACATTTTACCACGGGGAAACAACCTGTCTTTCATGCCTATCTCATAGGACTTTTTTATATAGGCCTGCAAGTCTTTTGCAAGAAACAGCGGTATAGAAACCGTCCGATAACTGGAATCAGTTTTAGGCGTTCCCATGACTTCTTTGTTTCCGTCACGTTTCATTGAATGACTGATTTTTATTACATGGGGGAACTTTTCAACTTCTTCATCTGTCATTGTTCCCAGCCTGCCCCCGTCAATATCTGCCGGAGTGAGTGCCCTTAATTCACCGTTTCGCATGCCAGTGTAGAAAAGCATTTCTATTGCCAGTCGTTCCGCACTTCCTTCCTTAAGAACGGAAATAAATTTGTTGTATTCATCCAGTGTCCAAAAGGTAATTTCTTCCCTAGAGAAACTTCCTATGCTGCCTGCTACCGATACGGGGTTTTTAGCTAAGTTGTAGTATTTCACGGCATAATTAAAAATAGCGTTTAATGCGGTATTTAGGCCCTTCTGATATGCCCTTGAATAGCCAGCATTTATTATTTCATTCTGCCATTTTCTGACCGTGGCGGGCTGAATCTCATTAATCGGCATATTACCGAAAAAGGGAAGAATCTTTTTAAAGAACTGTTTTTTCGTTTCCATTGAAGATGTTTCAGTACGTGCCCGGGAATCACTCATATAATGAACATAGAGAGCGTTTAAAGTCATGTTAGGCGATCCGTTCCGAACGCTTTTATATTCATTCTCATAGGCGAGAGCGTCCCGTTTTGTGGTAAAACCTTCCTTTTTCTTTTTTGTCCGTTTCCCTGTCCAGTCTTTCACCCAAAAGGAACAGAACCATTTCCCCGTTTTTTCGTTCTTATATGCTGGCATTAGAATTACTTCCTTTCATCCCTGGCACCCCATTTAATTATGAGGTGCTTTTTTTCGCCCTGTTTTATATCCACGCCCATGACCGATAATGCAAAGCTACTGGATACTTTCAACCAATAGAACGGACTTGCGTTTCCCCATTTCTGTGGGTATCCCTTAAGACTCATAACATAAAAGAAAATATCGCCGTAGTAGTCGCTATTGATATCCTTTTCACGGAGAAAGGCTTTTAATTTCTCAATGATTATTAAATCCTGTTTCAGATCGGTGGAAACTGGAATCTGACTGCAAAACTCATCAACGGCGGTTTTAATGTTAGGGTTATTTCGCCAAACGATATCATCCGATAAATCGAAAACATCTTTTTCCATGGCCTTTTGAAGTATTTTATCTATGGAAAACTTATTGCTGACGATATTATTTGCCATAGCTGCTGTGGTTTTGATGAACTCATCATGGACGGGAATAGCGTCTTTCAGAAACTTTTCTTTATTTTCGTATACCATGGGAACACTGGCCTTGTCATTATCCGCCGGAATAACGGTAATTTTTCCGTCTGTACCTTCTTTAACATCGTAGCCAGCGTTTCTGTAAAACTCTTTCATCCTGTTAAATTCACTGGCGGGGTGTCCGATTAATTCATCAACCGTAATATTAAAAATGTCTGCCAGCTTGCACAAAATGAAGTAAGGGGCCTCTGCCTTTCCGTTCTCATAGTTGCGGTATGTAGGATAGGGGAGCCCGTCCAGCATTTCCGCTATTTCTTTCATGGTGTAAGGTGATTCTTGACGGTACTTCCTTAAATTGGGAGCAAAATTTGTTACCTGCTTTTCTCTTTTTTCTTTATCATTCATGTTGGCACCTCTGCATTTCAATATAACTCACTGGCTATATGGTATCAAATTTTAGACAGTTACGCAATAGTGCGACTCATTTTTTGAATATTTTTATTTGAAAAAGAGCGGAGCCCCATGTTATAATGATGATGTAAAAAATAGTCTTTTTTTAAAAGAACTGTTCAGAAAATGGATAGCGAGGTGAATATTAATGGACAGTAAAAAGGTATTTTCTATGAATCTGCGGGCCCGTATGTATGTTGGTGGACTGAAAAACGCCGATATTTCAACCGCCACGGGGGTGAATATTGCCACCGTATCCGCATGGACAACGGGAAAGGCAATCCCTGGATCGGTGAATCTTGATAAACTGGCGGACTATTTCCATGTTCCCGTGGCAAGCCTGTTTTCTGAAAAGATTGAAGTTTAAGCAATTAAAAAGCCCGCTGATAACAGCGGACGGGAAAGGAAGTAGCGAACATGAGAGCCGAAAGAATGACTAAAATTCCTGCAATTATCGGAAACGTACAGAACGCCGATTATGTAGTTAAGGTGGATAATAACCGTTTTAATGAATACGGTATTCAGGCGGGCGATATGGTTTTTTTCAAAGAGATTGACATGAACAGCGAGCCGTGGGATAACGGTGCTATTGTCTGCATAGAAGATGGGGAGAAACTACCGTTTAATGGGATGGAGTGTTACAAAGTCTCTTTCCGAAAGGCGTACCACCTATGGAGTCCGGACGCTGCCAGCAATGATATAGTGTTGACTGCCCCAAAAGCGATTGACGAAAACGCCGTATCCTATGTGGGGGATGATGATAGTAATGAAATCGTTGCGGGAATCGTTGTAGGAATCTACCGGAATTTTTAAGGAAGTGAGTGATTAACAATGAACGAAAAAGAAAAAGCCCCCAGCACCGAACCGAGAGCAGAAACAGAAAACAGCGGTTTTCCTACTATTTATTATAACAGATTTATGAACGTGGGAGAAGTAATGGCCGCATGCGGGAATATTTCAAAGAGCATGGCATACAAGATCATAAAGGGCATGAACGAGGAATTGAAGAAACAGGGGTATATTACCATAGCGGGGAAAGTGCCCCGGAAATTCTTTAATGAAAAGATGTATTGCTAACTGGCGGTGATGTTATGGGCGAAACTGCGAAACATAGCAAAAAGGCATTTAATCATTATGAACTTTCTGCCCCATTGGTTGATAAACCTAAATACCGTTGCCTTTCAGACAGTGCCAAAATTATGTATGCTATCCTGTTTAACAGATTGAAACTTTCCATGCAAAACAAGACAAAGTTTTCTGACAGTCACGGGCCTTTCCTATGTTTCAGACAAAAAGAACTGGCAAAAAGGACAGGAAAATCAGAATCCACCATAGGACGATTAATAGGGGAACTGAAAAGAAGTGGACTGCTGACAGTTGAACAGCGGGGGCACTGTAAATCCGCAAAACTAAGATTACTGGAGCCGGAACCGATTACCGAAGAAGAATTAGCGGAAATAAGTGGCGGTGAACCGGCAGAAGTGACGGGGCATGAACCGTCAGAAGTGACGGATTATGAACCATCAAAATTGACGGAGCATGAACCATCAGAATTGACGGTCCCATGTAATAAAGAAATACAGGATAAAGAAATACAGGATAAAGAATTACTTGATAAAAACACCCCCTATAATCCCCCTAAGGGGGAAGATGGGGAGAGTGATATATTATCGCCAACATTGGAAGAAGTAGAACAGTATGTTTATGAAAATAATTTGAGTTTTGATCCTGAAGAATTTTTTTGTTATAATGGCTCAATCGGATGGGAACTCAACGGCAACCCTGTTAAGAACTGGAAAGCACTTGCGTTATACTGGCAAAAGTTAAGAGACAACAACCCGGATTATTATGAACAGTTTGAATGATAGGGAAGATACGCCGATACTTTCAATATGTTTATGTTGGTATGCCCTTTACTGCGGGCCCAGCCAACTTGTTATGGAGCCACCACAAAAGGCCCGGACGATATGCCCGGACCTTCTTTTTATTTGTGGAGTATGCCTGCTTTTTCCATGTTCCTGTATGCGGTTAACTTTCCCCGTAACTCTGCTGCCTGTTTCTCTGCCGTTTCCTTTTCCGTGTAGAGTGCGGAGAGTTTTTCTTTCAATTCCCTGTTCTCTGCCTTGACTGTCTCATAATCACCGGATAGCCTTTCATAATTCTTTTGGGCTGAATCTGCAATTCTTTCTAATGCTTTTAAGTGCTGAATCTTACTTTCCAGCCGTTCAATAGTTTCATCACGATCCTTTATCCGTTCTTCATAGTGTCGGCAAGCCTGTTCATGTTCTTCCTTTAACGCCTGCCGTGTCGATTCAATCTCATGGGAAAGGGAAACAGATTTATCGGACAGCCCCAACGCAACACGCCCCAGCGTTTCCAACGCCCCTGCAACTTCCTGCCCTTCCTTTCCAGCACCCCGGAGCAAGGCGAGAACGCCACCGCCTTTCTTGTTTTCGGTGTATGAATCCATGAGAATCTGCAAAACCGATCCCGTTGTTTTATTCATTTCCTGCCCCATGGCCTTGAACTGTTCCCTTATTTCATCTGTGCAACGTATCTGCAAAGTATAACGCCCGTTGTTTTCTGAATTGTCCATGATATTAACGCCCTTTCCTGTGATGTAATACACATAGTAATAATATAAATGTAATACGTTATCTGTATTATAAACTGTATTGCAACACCATGCAAGGCGATGGGAAAGAACATTTTCACCACAAACAACTACCGATAACGGACGGGCGAGGGGGAGAGAATCTTTCTTTCTGCGGGGGATCGTGGGAATCACTGGCCCCTTCTCATGGATAGGGAAAGAAAAACCAGCTTTTCAGGCGGATGATAGCCAGGACAGAACAGGGAGCATTATTTTCCCTTTTCTCTGCTCATGAACTGGAACCGCTGAACGCCTTGAACTATTGCAAATAATGCAACGGTTGATAACTTGTAACCTTTTGTGATTCATCCCCCATAGTTCACCGCCGTTCAACCGTGGAGAGCAACCCGGACGGACTGACAGCCCCCAAAGTTAAAAGGTACTACCGAAAGGGGGTGTCCCCCGTGTTCGGCAACACCGCAGCGAGTCTACATATAGAAAAATTTCAATATGGGTTTGGTATTAGCAAAATGAGAACGCTCTAAAATGGCCTATGTTGCGTCCGAAGGGGCGTTCATGAGTAATTTGTCATTAAAACAGATAGAACGCCGAAAAATGCCATTTAAAGCGATTTATGACGATTTTCCCATATTTAGCCATTTACAGACAGCGGGAAAGGCATGGAATTTCATGTATTTCTGTAAACATGAAAACATAGAAGGAGTTGACAATATAAAGCCTACATAAGTCCCATGGATGATTGATAAAATCAATACTTTCCGTATGTCTGTAAGTGTTTGACAGGCTTTTAAATACGTGGTAATGTGATTGATATAAATGATAACTGCTGGCACATACTGGCGTACCAATAACGTACCATAAATTTTATAGAATCAATGGATTATTGAGAAATACGCTATTAGAAAGATATGAAATAATAGAAAACTACAATATATAGTAGGTGCAATAAAATGGTGATAATAACCATATAGTATTGTCTTTTTTAGGAGGTGTTACGTTGTTCGCCTATGCGTTCACGTTCCTTGCGGCACTGATCGTGACTTTCGTGCTCACTCCGGTGGTGAAGAAGCTGGCCATTTCCATTGGGGCGGTGGACAAGCCGGATGCGCGGAAGGTGCATCACGGGCTCATCCCGCGTCTGGGGGGCCTCGCTATTTATGCGGGGTTCATGGTTTCCATCATTGCGACAGTGGGCTTTACTTATGAAATGGTGGGCATCATGCTTGGCGCCACTTTTCTCATTATTGTGGGCATAGCCGATGACGTGGTATCTCTCCCGCCGAAAGTCAAACTTCTGGGGCAGATCATTGCGGCCGCTATTCCTGTGGTGATTTTCAATATCAATATCGACTGGATCCACATCCCGAGGCTTGGCATCATTTACCTGCCGATTTTTATTTCCATTCCCCTCACGATTTTCTGGATTATCGGTTTCATCAATACGGTAAACCTCATCGACGGACTGGACGGCCTGGCAGCCGGCATTGCGACGATTGCCTCTATCGCCATCGCTCTTCTGGCATTCCAGATGGGCCAGTGGACGGCAGCGGCTGCCATGGTGGCCATGACCGGCGCCTGCCTGGCATTCCTGCAGTATAATTTCAATCCGGCCAAGATTTTCATGGGCGATACGGGGTCCATGTTCCTGGGCTATGTGATTGCTTCCGTTTCCGTTATGGGAAATATGAAGACCGCAGCGGCAGCCGTCCTCGTCGTTCCGCTTCTGGCGCTGGCAGTGCCCATTACAGATACGTTCCTGGCCATTATCCGCAGAAAGTCTTCGGGGGTCCCGATTTTTTCACCGGATAAGAACCACCTCCATCACCGCCTTCTTGCCAAAGGGCTCAACCAGAAGCAGGTGGTGCTCATCATGTATGGCCTCACCGCTTTCTTCGCCTGTCTGGCCCTCATCGTTATCCACATCCGGACGCTTATAGGCGGAATCCTCGTGCTGGTTGCCATGATTCTTTTCCTCCTCTGGGCCAGAAAGCTGGGAGTCATGAAGGAAATCGTTCCCTCTCCCTATCAGCTGGAACAGCAGAAGAAAAAGGAAGAAGCTTTAGATATTAATAAGGATAAAATAAAAGAAGAAGTAAAAGAAGATAAAGAAACGAAAGAGGAAATAGAACCTCCTCAATGGAAAAATCCGCTCTGAGTTATTTCTAAAAAAGAAGGTAAACCATGAAAGTAATGACGATTTTCGGCACCCGTCCGGAAGCTATCAAAATGGCGCCGGTGGTGAAAGAACTTCTGAAGCACAAGGAAATAGAGACGAAGGTATGCCTTACCGCCCAGCACCGCGAAATGCTGGACCAGGTGGTAGATCTCTTCGGACTTCCTGTGGACTACGACCTGGATATCATGAAGAGCGGCCAGACCCTTTACGATATTACGGCCCGGGTGCTCCGGGGCCTGGAAGAAGTGCTGGCAAAGGAAAAGCCGGACTACGTCCTTGTCCACGGCGATACCACCACCACTTTCACCGCAGCCCTTTCTGCTTTCTACCAGCAGATCAAAGTGGCTCACGTGGAAGCGGGCCTCCGCACGGGAAATCTCCTTTCCCCCTGGCCGGAAGAAGCCAACCGCCAGCTGACGGGAGTCCTTGCCAATGTAAACTTTGCGCCTACGGAAACGGCAAGGAAGAATCTTCTTCGTGAAAACAAAAAAGATTCTTCCATTTTCGTGGTAGGAAATACAGTCATCGATGCGCTCCTCCATACGGTAAAGAAAGATTACCACTTTGAAGATCCGGAAATCGAAGCCATTGAAGAACACAAGAGAGTCATCCTGGTCACCACCCACAGACGTGAAAATCTGGGCGACCCCATGCACCATGTATACCGGGCGCTCCGGAGACTGGTGGAAGCGGTGCCGGATACGGAAGTGGTCTTCCCGGTTCACAGAAATCCGAAGGTCAGGGAAGCGGTAGAAGAAGAACTGGAAGGGGTCAAAGGGATCCACCTGGTGGAACCCATGGAATATGAACCTTTCACGAATCTCATGGCAAGATCTGCCATCGTCCTCACCGATTCCGGCGGCATTCAGGAAGAAGCGCCGTCCCTCGGCAAACCGGTCCTCGTCCTCCGGGATACGACAGAACGGCCCGAAGCGGTGGAAGCAGGCACCGTAAAGCTCGTAGGCACCGATGAAGATAAAGTATTCGATACGGCTTACAGACTCCTCACCGATGAGAAAGAATACAAAGCCATGGCGGAAGCAGTCAATCCTTATGGCGATGGAAAATCCGCAGAACGCATCGCTTCTGCCCTTTTGTGGATTGAAGGATTATCGGATAAAAAACCTTCCAAATTTATAGCCAAGTGACATTCAGTATGTTATACTGTTTAAGAATAAAACCGATTTGTGTTTAACGTGCCCAATTTTACAAACGCTATCCGGCGGTGAAGCCGGGGAAACTGTGGAGAGCGGACATGGAAAAAGGGAAAGACAAGGGAAAAGCGCCGGAAGAAGACGACTGGAACCCGATGCATGGCATCGCAGTGGCGTCGGGGGCCGGTGTGACCATGCTGATTTCCATTGCCCTTGGCGTCTGGATGGGCCTCAAATGTGATGAATTTTTTGACAGCAGCCCGTTTGGCACCATTTTTCTCTCCGTCATGGGTGCCCTTTCAGGGCTGTATTCCGTCATTAAACAGATAGTAGGGAAGAAATAGTATGAAAGTGGACATGGCATTTCCAAATTATGCGGCCCGCATAACGAAGTTCCTGCTGGCTTACTGCATAGCCGGTGCGGCGGTCCTCTTTCTTTTTATGGATTGGACCTGGTCTGCAGGCTGGGCACTTGGAGCCCTGTTTCACATCCTGTTCTATAAAGTTCTGGAAATGCGATATAACAAGTGGATGGCAGATGGCAGGGATGCAACCTACCTGGGCCATCATCTCCTTATGTACACCACGTCGAGATTTTTTCTGGAAATCCTTTCCGCTCTGGCGGTCATTTTCAGCCCGTTCAATATTTTCGGGTATTTAGGCGGCTTACTTACTCTGCCCATCGCGTCCCTCACGGAACGCCTGGCCAGTTTAATTAAGAAATAGATTTTCTTGAAGTCATTGCAAGAGGAAGGGGGTGAGATTATGCATCTGCACACAGGTACACACGTTGTGGCGCAGCTTTTTGGCTTGTCCGTCAATATGGATACCATCTTTACCACATGGCTTACTGCACTTATAGTTTTCATTGCCGTATTTGCCGCGACTCGTGGTACGAACAAGCTGATTCCGGGCCGGTGGCAGAGCCTCATTGAAATTGTATTCGATGCTCTCTGCAGCCAGTTCAGGTCAAATACGGGGCCGAAGTACCGTCAGGTCATCAATGTCCTTCTGACATTTTTCCTGTTCATCTTCACGGCCAACCAGCTGGGTCTGCTCCCGACTGCGCATCTGACAGCATCTCCGACCAATGACGTCAATACCACGCTGGGTCTGGCACTTGGAAGCTCTGTAATGATTCATTTCTATTACATCAAGAACAAGGGCTTCGGTAAATGGATTGCCCATTTCTTCAAGCCGTTCCCCGTGTTCATTGTCATGAATGCCATCGAAGAGATTTCGAAACCGGTTACGCTGGCAATGCGTCTATTTGGCAACATTCTCGCAGGCGAAATCCTGCTGGAAATCCTGTATTTCCTCTGCCCGCCGATTGTACCTATCATCTGGATCGCCTTCAGTTTGTTCGTAGGCCTGGTTCAGGCGTATATTTTCACCACCCTTTCGTCTGTGTATATCAGAGAATCTCTCTAACTTTGGTGGAGCGCAGCGCCGCTGCATAATAAACGGCACGGCACCGTCCGTCCAAACGGCCCATATCCATTCAGGCACCGACCTCATCCGGCAAATTTAAATTAATTCTCAGGAGGAATTATTATCATGGATCAGACTCTTATCGCCCAGTATTCCCTTATCGCAGCAACCGTTATTGCAGCAGTTTGCGCTATTACCGCATCCGTAAACGATGCCCGCGCCGCAATCCATGCTATCGATGGCATGACCCGTCAGCCGGAACTCGCTGATAAACTGTTCACCAACATGCTGGTTGCTATCGGCCTTATCGAATCTATTCCGATTATTGCAGTCGTTATCGCTCTCGTACTCGTATTCGCTAACCCATTCCTGAAATAATATTGCCCAATATTACTAAGGAGGGATCGAATTGGTAGAAATCAATGGAACACTGCTGATTCAGATCATCAACTTCGTCATTCTCTGTGCAATTCTCGGTCATTTCTGCTACAAGCCGGTGCTGAAGGTCCTCGATGACCGCAAAGCCCGCATCCAGAACGACCTGGATTCCGCTGCCGCATCCAAGGCAGACGCTGCCAAGCTGAAGGAATCCTATGAAGAACAGCTCCGCGACGCACAGGCCAAGGCTCAGGAAATTGTCGACAAGGCAGTCAAGGAAGCCAAGGTACAGGCTCAGGCCCAGATTGATGAAGCACATGCCGCTATTGAACTGGAAAAAGAAAACGCAACCAAGCAGATTGCAAGAGAACGCAAGGATGCTCTTGAAGATTTGAAATCTCAGGTGGCGCTCCTTTCCTGTGACATCGCAGCTAAGATCATCAGTAAAAATATGACCCCGGCAGACAATGACCGGCTCATTGCGGAAAGCATCAAAAAGCTGGATGCCCGCAAAGCAGGTAAGTAACCATGGATAAGAACGTAATCCTTGCAAAAAAGTATGGACGTGCTATCTATGAAGTGGCTGCTGAAGAAAACAGCTTGCAGAAAACCGAAGAAGATCTGACATTCATCGCCGATACCATCGCGAAGAATCCGGAACTCAAGGATTTTCTGAACCATCCCCTCATCCGTCGGGATGTAAAGAAAGAAACTCTTAAAAAATTGTTTGCAGACAAGGTACAGCCGATTGTCCTGCAGTTCTGCTTCGTAGTATTGGACAAAGACCGTCTCGGCACATTCCCCATGATGGTCGAAAACTACGTGACCATGGCTCATGAAGGCATGGGAATGGAAGAAGCAATCGTAACATCTGCTTTTCCACTCAGCAAGTCCTCGGCTGAAGCGCTGAAGGAAAAACTCTCCGAAATTACCGGCAAGAAGATTCTCCTGAAACAGAAAGTTGACCAGGCCCTGATCGGCGGCTTTACCGTCCAGGTGGGTGACCGCCTCATCGATGGTTCCGTTGCCCGTCAGCTTGGTGAAATGAAAGCGCAATTGATGCAAAGAGATTGAGGTGACTTCTAGGAAAATGAAAATCAGTTCAGATGAAATTACATCTGTCATCAAAAAACAGATTGAAAACTACAAAGTAGACCTCAATGTCGATGAAGTAGGGACGGTTCTTGAAGTCGGTGACGGCATTGCCCATATCTATGGCCTGCAGAACTGCATGGCCGGCGAACTGCTGGAACTGCCGAATGGCGTTTACGGCATGGCACTGAACCTGGAAGAAAGCAACGTAGGTGCCGTTCTTCTGGGGCATTCCGAATCCATCAAGGAAGGCGACGTTGTTAAAAGAACAGGCCGCCTGATGCAGGTACCGGTAGGCGACGCAGTTATCGGCCGCGTCGTTAACGCACTGGGCCAGCCAATTGATGGCAAGGGTGAAATTAAGACCGACGAATACCGCGACATTGAAATCAAAGCTCCGGGCATTGCCGACAGACAGCCGGTAAATGTTCCGCTGCAGACAGGTCTGAAAGCAATTGACTCCATGGTTCCGATCGGCCGTGGTCAGCGTGAACTGATCATCGGTGACCGTGGTACCGGTAAAACAGCTATCGGTATCGATACCATCCTGAACCAGAAGGGTCAGAACGTTATTTGTATTTATGTATCCATTGGCCAGAAAAACTCCAACGTTGTTCGCGTATACGAAAAACTGAAGGAAGCAGGCGCTATGGATTACTCCATCATCGTCCATGCAGGTGCATCCGAAGGCTCCCCGATGCAGTACCTTGTACCGTATTCCGGCGTATCCATCGCAGAACACTTCATGCGTCAGGGCAAAGATGTCCTCATCATTTATGATGACCTCTCCAAACACGCTGTCGCATATCGTGCTATGTCCCTGCTGCTCCGTCGTCCACCTGGACGTGAAGCTTACCCGGGCGATGTATTCTATCTGCATTCCCGCCTTCTGGAACGCGCAGCCCGTCTCTCTGATGCACTGGGCGGCGGCTCCATCACCGCACTGCCGATCATTGAAACCCTGGCAGGCGACGTAGGCGCATTCATTCCGACCAACGTTATTTCCATTACCGACGGCCAGATTTATCTGGAAACCGCACTCTTCTACTCCGGTATCCGTCCGGCAATCAACGTAGGCCTCTCTGTATCCCGTGTAGGCGGTTCCGCTCAGATCAAAGCTATGAAACAGGTCGCAGGTACCCTGCGTCTGGACCTGGCTCAGTTCCGCGAACTTGCCGCATTCGCTCAGTTCGGTTCCGACCTCGATGCTGCCACCAAGGCACAGATTGACCGCGGCCAGAGAACCACTGAAATCCTGAAACAGCCGCAGTATACCCCATATCCGGTCGAAGACCAGGTACAGGCTATTTATGTAGCAGTAAAAGGATACCTCGACGACATCGGTGTCGATGAAGTCGTAGACTTCGAACACCAGATTCTCGCATTCCTCCACAGCAGCCATCCGGAAATCGGCGAAGACATCGTGAAGACCAAGAAGCTGACCGATGCAACCGAAGAAAAACTGAAAGCTGCTATTCTCGAATTCAAGGAACGCTACAAAGCATCCAAAGAAGAAAAGTCTGAAACGGTAGAGGGGTGATCTGATTGGAAAGTACGCGTGATATAAAAGGGCGCATTAAATCTGTCACCAACATCCAGCAGATCACGAAAGCAATGAAGATGGTGGCCGCTGCCCGTCTGCGCAAAGCAGAAGAAAAAGCAAACGGCTCCCTTCCCTATGCTGAAAAAATCGGAGAGCTTCTGCGCCGTGCTTCTTCGGTTACAACCGGTTTCGAAAGCCCGCTCCTCCGGAACGGACCCGTCAAGAAGGTCGGCTATCTCATCATCAGTGCGGATAAAGGCCTCGCCGGTGCTTATAACTCCAACGTTATGAAGCGGACCATGCAGGAAATCTCCGGTAAGGATCGTTCAACCTATTGCATTTACATGTGCGGGAAACAGGGTAGAAACTACCTGAAATTCCGCGGGTATGACCTCGATTCCTATCATTTCGGCTTTTCCGATAAACCGTCCGCCCAGGATTCCATTGAATTAGCCAAGGAAATGATTGACTACTTCACCAGGGAAGAAGTGGACGAAGTTTATATCATTTATACCAGATTTATCACCGCTCTTCGTCAGACCGTGGAAGTCACTAAACTGCTTCCTATCGAAGACCCCACCCAGAAAGTGGAAGAAGAGCAGAAACCGGCTGCAGAAGAAGACGATTTCATTGCCCAGTTCCATCGGGAAACCGAGGAATTCATGAAGATCAAGGAAGATCCTTATATCTTCATGCCGGATGCAAAGACAGTCCTCTCCAAGCTGCTCCCGGAATATGTACAGGTACAGGTTTACAACGCCATGCTGCAGTCCGCTGCTTCCGAACTGGGAAGCCGAATGGCAGCCATGTCCGCCGCAACCGACAATGCAACCGAAAGAATCGCAGACCTCAATCTGACGTACAACAAAGCCCGTCAGGCCCAGGTCACCAACGAAATTTCCGAAATTGTCGGCGGCGCCGCTGCGCTTGAATAACCTCAATATTTTAAGGAGGAATGCTTCTTCATGGCAAAAGAACAGGAGATGCAGGTAGGGAAAGTCGTACAGGTCATCGGCGCAGTAGTCGATATTGCCTTCGATGATGACAAAGAACTTCCTGCCATCTATAACGCAATCCATGTAAAAGACGATAAAGCCAGCGTTCCTGTTGATGTCATCTGTGAAACCATGCAGCACCTCGGAGACGGCGTAGTCCGTACCGTAGCCATGAGCTCCACAGACGGCATGGTGCGTGGTATGCCCGCTATCGACACCGGCCGTGCTATTGCAGCACCGGTAGGTGACGGAGTCCTCGGACGTATTTTCAACATCCTTGGACAGACCGTAGATAACGACCCCACCCCTGTTAAATCAGCAGATACCTGGCCGATCCACCGCCCGGCACCGGCCTTCAAAGACCAGTCCCCGGCAGCAGAAATTTTCGAAACCGGCATCAAAGTCGTTGACCTGATTTGCCCATACGCTAAAGGCGGTAAGGTAGGTCTGTTCGGCGGCGCAGGTGTAGGCAAGACCGTCCTCATTCAGGAACTGATTCACAACGTAGCTACCGAACACTCCGGCTGCTCCGTATTCTGCGGCGTAGGCGAACGTACCCGTGAAGGCAACGACCTCTGGGGCGAAATGAAAGAATCCGGCGTACTTTCCAAAGTAGCACTGGTTTACGGCCAGATGAACGAACCGCCGGGAGCTCGTATGAGAGTAGCCCTGACCGGTCTGACCATGGCTGAATATTTCCGTGATAAAGAAAACCAGGACGTACTGCTCTTCATCGATAACATTTTCCGTTTCGTACAGGCAGGCTCCGAAGTATCCGCACTGCTCGGCCGTATGCCATCCGCCGTAGGTTACCAGCCGACCCTGGCCACCGATATCGGCGAACTGCAGGAACGAATCACTTCCACCAAATCCGGTTCCATTACCTCTATTCAGGCAGTATACGTACCGGCCGATGACCTCACCGACCCGGCTCCGGCAGGCGTATTCACCCACCTCGATGCAACCACCGTATTGAACCGTTCCATCGCCGAACTCGGCATTTATCCGGCCGTTGACCCGCTGGACTCCACCTCCCGTATTCTGGACCCGAACGTACTCGGCAAAGAACACTACGAAGTAGCCCGCGGCGTACAGGCTATTCTGCAGCGTTACAAGGAACTGCAGGATATCATCGCCATCCTCGGTATGGAAGAACTTTCCGACGACGACAAACTGATCGTTGCCCGTGCAAGAAAGATTCAGAGATTCCTGTCTCAGCCATTCTTCGTAGCTGAACAGTTCACTGGCTCCCCAGGCAGATATGTACCGCTGAAGGAAACCATCAGAGGCTTCAAGGAAATCCTCGCAGGCCAGCATGATGATATGCCGGAAGGCGCATTCTACATGGTCGGCACAATTGATGAAGCAATCGAAAAGGCTGAAAAGATGAAGAAAGGGGAATAAGCCATGGCTGATACCCTTACTAATCCTATGCATGTGGAAGTCATCAGCCCGGACGGCCCCATCTATTCCGATGACGGCGTAACCCTGGTGGCAGCCCGTGCAGAAGATGGCGAATTCGCTATCATGAAAAACCACCTTCCCCTTGCCGCAGCTCTCGATATGTGCGTAGTCCGCGTTGAAAAACCGGGCAAAGAACAGAGAATCGCTGTATTTGGCGGCTTCCTTGAAACAAAGGACAGCAAAGTCAATATCATTGCTCCTCTCGCCGAACTGGCAGAGACCATTGACGTTGCCCGTGCCCAGGCAGCAAAGAAGCGCGCAGAAGACAGACTTCACTCCCATAGCAAGGAAATTGATATGGAAAGAGCGAAACTGGCCCTCATGCGTGCCCTGACCCGCCTCCATGCGACAAAGAGCATCTAAAATAAAAAAACCGTACCCATCGAGGGTACGGTTTTTTTATTGGAGACAATTACGGGGCTATGGTTTGCGCCTTCTGTCTCTGATCGTGATTCGTGATTCGTTCTTCGTGGTTCGTGAAGGTGGCGACCCTGACAGGCCGCAGATTTTATATGGGGAATGTGCACAGGCGGGCTTAAAATGCTCATCAGCATTGATTGTACGCCAAAAGGCCGTGCGTTAGCGCACTATGCGAGACAGCTGGATTTTTTATTGCCATATTTCAGAAGAATGGATAGGAGGGGAAGTGATAAGTGAGTAGTGGTAAGTGATAAGTGAAGGTGGGGGCCCTGGTGGGCCGCAAATTATATATGGGGATGTGCACAGGCGAGGTGAAGGTTCATTAGCACAAATTGGGAGGCAAAGGCCGTGCGCGGAGCGCACTGCATAAATTGGTTTCCGCAGGAAACCATATCCAACACTTATCACTTCACACTTGCCAATTGTTACAACTTACCACTTGATGCTCGCTCTTAAGTCACAAATTGTTCAAGATGAAATAGGAAAACAAAAAATCCCCGCCTTTGGGCAGGGGGAAAAGATCCGCATGGGTTTCGAGTCAATCGGCTGCAGGGACTGTGGCCTGTACACGCAGGGACGGAGCTGCCGTATGACGGAGGTGGCCGATCAGTTTGTCATGTCGTGAATCAAAC
>Ga0256406_1003956_pt1 | contig 17648 bp, 14 predicted proteins | sample RumenRJG_03DNA_FD_185986 | JGI IMG/M metagenome (GOLD analysis project Ga0256406, IMG submission 185986) | Bovine rumen microbial communities from Lethbridge, Alberta, Canada - RJG_03 | ecosystem: Host-associated > Mammals > Digestive system > Stomach > Rumen | place: Canada: Alberta | collected...
GAAACAGGGACCTGAAGACCGGAGCATGCAAGTGCTCCGGGAGCATGAGCGATGAGGTCAAGGAAGCATTGGCCCTCGTGGACGATGAGATCATAGAGAGGTCCTACGGCTGCGGGTCGCCAATACCCCCGCTTCTCGGAGGGAGGACCGTGCTGGACCTCGGTTGCGGCACAGGGAGGGACGTCTACATCGCGTCCAAGCTCGTGGGCGAATCAGGCAGCGTCATCGGGGTGGACATGACCCCCGAACAGCTCGAGGTGGCCAGAAGGCACGAGGCGGAGCAGATGAAGAAGTTCGGCTATCGGAAGTCCAACGTCAGGTTCCTGCAGGGCTACATCGAGGACCTGAAGTCCCTCGGGATCGGCGATGGGACGGTGGACGTCGTCATCTCGAACTGCGTGATCAACCTGTCCCCGGACAAGGAGAAGGTCTTCTCGGAGATCTACAGGGTGCTGAAGAAGGGCGGGGAGCTGTACTTCTCCGATATCTTCGCCGACAGGCGCGTCCCGGACTCCGTGTACGCGGATCCCGTGGTCCGCGGCGAATGCCTCGGAGGGGCCATGTACGACGGCGATTTCCGCAGGCTCATGGCCAAGGTGGGGTTCGCTGACTTCAGATACACCGCTTCTTCACCGGTTTCCGTGGACGACCCCGCGATAAAGGCGGCGATCGGGAACGCCGCATTCACCTCCAGGACCGTCAGGGCGTTCAAGGTGGACGGATTGGAGGACGCATGCGAGAACTACGGGCAGATGGCCGCATACATGGGCAACATCCCAGGCCAGCCCGATTTCTTCGACCTCGACGACCATCACCGCTTCCGCAGAGGGATGTGGAAGAAGGTCTGCGGCAACACCGCGGCCATGATTTCCGGCTCGAGGTACAGTTCGGCCTTCGCCGTGACCGGGGACAGGAGCACCCATCTCGGAAGATTCGACTGCAGCAGCGATGACATGCCGGATGCCTGCTCAACCGGATGCTGTTGCTGCAGATGACTGCTCTGATATTGCTGCATCATCCCGGTGGGGCATTTTGCAAATCCCGCCGGGCACTGCACTGAACTTATAAGGCCGGCTGACGGCCGATCGAAAACAAGAAAAAGCAAAGATTAACGGGTTTATGGGGCTCGGATGCAGGTTCGGGCCCCGAAGGAGATGATTCTCCGACGGGGAATCACTCTTTCTTAGCATCCTTGGCGTCGGTCTTGGTGGCCTTCGTCTTCTTGCCGCATTTGCACAGCATGAATAGTGGATTGAAGGTCCTTCTATATACGCGCTTCATTCGTACCAATCCGCGCTCAGGTTAGAAAATCTTCACGGATTTATATTCCGGATGAAGGATAAGATTGATATAGTGCGTGTTCTGCGGAGGACGATGCAGGAATCGCAGCATCCGCCGCGGAACCGCTAAGAGGTTTCGCGGGTTTTCGAAGAAACCCCTGTGCCCGATCAGTGGAACATTCCCTTGGCGTGCCTGGCAGCGAAGTCCTTCATGATCTCGGAGATCTTGATCGTCTGGGGGCAGACCTTCTCGCATCTGCGGCAGGCGATGCACTCGGTCGGCTTGACCGCGAGCGCCTCGTAGCCCATGAAGACGATGAAACCGCCGTTCGTCAATTTGTCCTCGTTGTAGAGCCTCATGACCTCGGGAATCACGATGTGCTTGGGGCAGTGGGTGATGCAGTACTTGCAGGCTGTGCACGGAACGGTGCCAACGGAGGCCATCTCGTCCGCCACATGCTGGAGGACGGCCAGCTGATGCTCGGTGAGAGGTTCGTTCTTCTCGAACAGGGCGATCTTGTCCTTCATCTGCTGCATCTCGGTCATGCCGGAGAGCACGGTGACGACCTGGGGGATGGACTGCAGGAACCTGAAGCACCATCCGACGGGGATCTCCCCGGGCTTGGCGGCCTCGAGCTCCTTCATGTATTTGTCATCGAGCTTCGCCAGGGAGCCTCCGCGCAGAGGCTCCATGACCCATATGGGAAGATTGTGCTCGGTGGCGTAGTCGACCTTCTTCTTGCCATCCTGGAACATCCAGTCGAGGTAGTTGATCTGCAGCTGGACGAACTCCATGTCCTTGCCGTAGGCCTCCACGAACCTCTTCAGGTTGTCGAAATTGGAGTGGCAGGAGAACCCGAGATGCCTGATCTTCCCCTGTTTCCTCATCTCGATCAGGAACGCGACGTCCCCGTACTTGGGGTCGAGGTACTGCTCGATGTTGGTCTCGCAGACGTTGTGGATGAGGTAGTAGTCGAAGTACCCCGCGCCGGTCTTCTCGAGCTGCTTCTGGAAGATCTCCTTGGCGTGCCCCATGTTGGCCACGTCGTATCCGGGGAACTTGTCGGCGAGGAAGTAGCTGTCCCTCGGGTATTTGGAGAGCGCCTTGCCCATGACGGTCTCGGAGTTGCCGCCGTGGTAGCCCCATGCGGTATCGTAGTAGTTTATCCCCTCTTTCATCGCCTCGTCGACGAGCGCGTCGACCTTCTCCTGAATGGGCTTCGAATCGTCGCCGTCCGCGACCGGAAGGCGCATCGCGCCGAATGCGAGCTTGGAGATCCTGTCCCCTTTGAAATCGGAATATATCATCCTCTAACCTCCGTCCGAGGACCTTCTCTTCCTCTGGGCCGTTTTAAATAGGCGTTAATTTTCTTAACGCCGTGAACAGGCGTTTGCAGACCTGTCCGGGCCCGGATGGGGATGGGTTCCTGCTGACATCGTGTTACTATCAAGAATTATTATTAAAATGATTTGCAGATGCCGAAGGCATGGTAAGTACGGACGATGAGCGCCTGCTGCAGATAGCCGCCGCCGAAGGGGCGAAAACAGGCACGGAAGTGGTGTCCGCTGAGTTCCGTCCGTTCAAGCAGTTCTCCTTCAAATGGTCGCACGGCGGATCGGTCATCGAGGTCTCGGATTACTGCGATTCGGCCCCGGACGCCGCTCTCGCCGATCTTCTGCAGTATATATTCGCTTACGCGCGCCTGACGGAGAGGGGGGACCGCGCGGGGGCCGGCGACCTCACAATGGGCCCGGACTATGTTGCGTATTTCAATTCAGACCGGTTCCTGCAGGAGAAGCGCCCGCTTTACCTCAGGAGGTCCAGGAACCTGGCGCGCAGGGATGTCGGCTGGTACAGGAACATCTTCGATTCCGTCCAGCGCCTGCTGGACTGCGGCCTCCTGCTCCCGGCGGACCTCGACAACACCTATTTCACCTGGACGACGGCAGCGAACTACACGCGCCTCGGCTACTGCAACCAGATGTTCCGCGTGGTGGCCATATCCTCGGTCATGGACGACCTGTCCGTCCCGGAGTATGTCATGGACCGCGTGGTCTACCACGAGTGCCTCCATCTCCGCCAGAGGTACCGCCCGTTCAACCGCCGTCCCCATGATGCCGAGTTCCGCCGGCAGGAGAAGCTCTACCCCATGTACCGCGAATCCGAGCTGTACATGAGGGGCCTCCCCTCCAAGGGCAGGGCACTCAGGAACGGCCGGGTCCGACGGCATCCCTTTATTATCAATCCGCATGACAGCGGAACATGAAGGTCCCGGCAGAGCACAGGAGCACCGCTGTTTCATACGACACGCCCGACGGCATGATGTCCAAGACCCTCGGCGAGCTCGACGATGAGGCAGGGTCCGGGGATCCCGAGGCCCAGTACCTGCTGGGCTCCGAGTTCCTCTTCGGGGAGAAGATCCCGCAGGACATGGGGAAGGCGTTCGAGCTCCTCGAGGCGTCCGCCGGCCAGGGGTTCCCGGACGCGGAAGCGCTCCTCCTGGTGCAGTACATGAACGGGGTGTACACGGGGATCGATGAGGAAACTGCCGTCAGATACGCGGAAGATTCCGCCAAGGCGGGGATCGCGGAGGGGCAGCTGTTCTACGGGACCGCTTTCCTCGACGGCATCTGCGTGAAGCAGGACTACAAAGAGGCCATGCGCTGGTTCCGCGCGGCCGCCTCCCAGGGCCTCCAGGATGCCCGCTGCAGCCTCGGCTACATGTTCATGAACGGCCTCGGGACCCCTGCGGACCCCGCCAAGGCGTTCCGCCTCTACAGGATAGCCGCGGAAGGGGGCAACAAGGACGGCATGTTCCATGCCGGGGTCTGCCTCGAGTTCGGGGAAGGGACCGAGGCCGATCTCAAGAAGGCCGCATCGTGGTACCGCAGGGCCGCCGAGAAGGGGGATGCGGAATCGGCCTACCGGCTGGGGATCATCCTCTCGGAAGGAGGGGACGGCATCGGGAAGGACCCCGCCGGATCGTTCGAATGGACCGTGAAGGCCGCGGCCGGAGGGTTCCCGGATGCCATGGTGCAGGCCGCCACCGACTATCTGACGGGCTACGGCACCGAGCAGAGCAGGGAGGAGGCCGTCAAATGGCTGAACCTCGCGAAGGAAGCCGGAGCGGCCGGCGCCGAGGAGATACTGGCCAGCCTCGGGAAGGGGAACAGTACAAATTAAGTCCTGAACTGCAATCCATCACTCATGGTGAAGCAGGACATGGAGGACGTCTACACCGTCGGCATGGGGTACATGACCGGCCAGGGCCGCCCTCTGGACCAGAAGAAAGGCATAGAATACCTCAGACAGGCCGCCGATGCGGGCTTTCTTCCGGCCGTCCGCGACCTCGGCGTCGCATATCTGAACGGGCAGGGCGTCCCACCGGATGCGGAGAAGGCGTACGGATACCTCAAGAAGGCCTCGGACCAGCTGGACCCGAACGCTATGTACCATCTCGCCCTCATGTACGAGAACGGGGCATACGTGGAGAAGGATATCTACGAGGCCCTCAGGCTCATGGGGTACGCCGCCGGCATGGGCTTCTCGGCCGCGGCCGTCGAGGCCGACAGGATCGAGGACAAGATCGACGCGATGAGGAAGGCGAAGCTCGATTCCCGCCCCATCCTGAACCTCGAGATCTCCGATGCCGATGTCGAGGCTTGCTGCTGCATCAAGATGTACAACGCGGTCATCGCCAAGGAGATCTGGGTGGACGACACCTACAAGGGACCGCAGCTGATGACCGAGGACAAGGACGGCTCCGAGACCATCCTGGACAAGTGCCCGTTCTGCGGAAAACCCGTTTCCCGCGTCCCCCGGAACAAAGAATACTGATATTTCTTCAGGGAAATCAACTTTAAATCATCAGAAATCAATGCACTTCCGGCGGGAACGCATCCCGCCGAAGGTATTGAGAATGGATGGGAATATGGAGATCAGGGACCAGGTCCGGCTGATGAGGTCGGTAATGGGCCGCAAGATTATGGAGATCGACGAGCTGAACGACAAGGCCGCGGAGCTCACCGGCGAGGAGGCCGGCAAATGCCTCGCGCTCGCCGAGTTCCTCAAGAACGACGTCGCCGGCTACAAGACGATCATCGACGACCTCAAGGACGGATCGAACGACCACACCGGGAACATCTACGACATCGCATCCCTCCCGGCAGAGGCGGTAGGCGTCTACAACGACCTCTACCTCCCTGAGCTCAGCCCCGACGACCTCGAGGATGAGAAGGCCGCGATGTCCCTGAAGGTCGAGTACGCGAAGGACCTTGTGCAGAGCCGCCTCGTCAAGATCGGCAAGGCCGCGCTCTCCAACGACCTCGCGCTGAACCTCATGATGTCCTCGGACGACATCCTCGCCGCCATCGGCGCGGTCGTCTCGCAGGACGCCGAGATCATGAGCGCCATCGGCACATCAGAGTAAAACCGAAACCTTGGGGAGCCCTGCTCCCCGTTTTTTAATCAAAACAGAAAAATCTGAAAGTGTTTGGAAGACTTCCGGGCCCGGTGACCGTATCGCACGGTTTCAGGCGGTCCCGTACACGCTCAGCGCGATGAACACGATGAAAGCTACGATGGCGATGCACCCGATCTTGTTATATCCGGACACGTCGACGGGCGCGCTCTCCTCAGGGTGCGCCCGGCAGTAGAAGAAGCTGTACGAGATACCGACGAACATGACCGCGATCGCCAGGCAGATGATCGCCTCGGCGATTGCTTCTACAATCATGATTGCACTTCCGGCGTCGTATCTTCTTCTTTCTATGTTATGATGAGGCGTTTCCGTTTAGTGAAACGTCAAATAGGCACATCTTCATCCTGTGCACATGTTCGCGAAGGCATGCCAGAAGGCATACAGGTTCACGAGGCCGCTCATCGTCAACACCCGTTCCGTGGACGGGACCGTGAGCTCCTCTCTCGGGACGTTCTTCGTGGTCAATCCGGAGGGGTGGGTGCTGACCGCCGGCCACCTCTTCGATTCCTACATGCAGTTCCGCCAGGACCAGACCAAGATCAAGGGCGTGGAGGAGATCAACGCCAAGGCGCCTGCGGGCACCGAAAAGGTCAAGCTGGACCCGAAATGGCTCACTAACCACTCCTTCTGGTGGGGATGGGACGGCGTCAGGCTCGCAGACGTCTATGTGAACAGGGAGATCGACGTCTGCCTGGGCAGGCTGGAAGGGTTCAAGCCCGACATGGTGTCCGAGTATCCAGTCTTCCGCGATCCGGAAACGATGCTCCCCGGCACCAGCATCTGCAGGACCGGGTTCCCGTTCACTAACGTGGCCGCCGATTTCGACGAGAAATGCAATGCGTTCAGGATCAGGCCCGGGGTGCTCCCCATTGCCTTCTTCCCCAACGACGGGATCCACACCCGGAACATCATAACCTCGCAGAGCTCCAAGGACGGAGGGTATCAGGTCATGTACGTCGAGACCTCGACCCCCGGGCTCAAGGGACAGTCCGGAGGACCGATATTCGATACCGAGGGCAGGATCTATGCGATGCAGGTCCGCACCAACCACATGCCCCTCGGATTCCACCCTGTCAGCAATTTCAACGGGAAGGAAGTGGTCGAGAACCAGTTCATGAACGTCGGCATCGGGGTCCACGGGAAGGTCCTGCAGGACATCATGCGCGATAAGCACGTCAGCTTCCGGACTGAGTGCACCACGAAGGACGGATCGAACTATACCATCAACGAATGATAATAATAAAGTCATTTGCTTTACTAGATTGATTTATTTTAATGGTACTCGAAGAACTGGAAAAATGCTTTCAGGAGGCGGTGCGGACCGGCATCGCGCTGCCTCCGGAGTATGCCTTTTCTGCTGAAGCGCAGCATCCGCAGGATCGCGCGCACGAGGCCATTTGCATCTCAGTTTCGTGTTACAAACCTATCGTCTGAATAGGTTCGATATTATTTGTTTGAATAAAGCAAAATGTTTTACTAATTAGTTAACTCAATTTTTATTGAGCATGAAGGGCAAAATCTTCGTTTTTTCATTGATTTTCAAAAATGCAGATTTATGTCATTTTTCATGATGAAACCAAGTGCAAAATCCATCGTCCGTAATTTTATTGTAAGTTTAGATATCTGCTTTACTTATATCGTATATCGAAGAAACATAGGAAAAACAGCGTGCAAATGACAAAAATAGGCGTTTTTGCTCAGAATCGGGAGGAAAATGCATTCTTTTTCCAAAAGTTGCATGTTTCTCTGACAACAACGGTACCCCGAATATCGATATGATTTCGCATTGAAAACAGGCATTTTTCGTGTTGAAAATTTTTTTTCGAGGATTTTTCCCGATGATTTTCAGATAGATCCCTTCCGCTGTACAGCAAAAACACCAAAATGAGGCGCATTCTTTTGAAAACAAACGTTTGCGTGACGTGCAACAAATTGTAAACCATATTGCTTAACTTGCAATATTATTTTGCATTATGAATAAGGACCGCAGAATCAAGGGAAGAACAGAAGAATACAGGGCAAATTTCTTCTTGCCGTTGATAAAACATCCTGCTGGACACTGTGCACCGGAGAGTCAACGAAAAAACAAGGCCGGAGAGATTTTTTCATTCGAAAACGGCATCAGAATCGATTGAAATCTGAATAACGTACGCGGACAAGGGCAAAAGCCTTTTCTTCGATTCTAGGGCCGTTTCTGAAGGACATTTTTCGCTCTCAGCCCGGAACCGTCTTACATTACGAAGAATCGTTCAGGCGGGTTTCGAAGAGACGCTCACCATCCGAAGCGCAGCGCCTGCAGGCATCCTATGTAGTACCTGAAGTACTTCGGATTATGGATCACCGAGTCGAGGCCGTTGAGGTACAGGCTCCGATGGTTCATCCTGCTCGAGAACTCGGAGTAATCGTAATCCGTCATGGAAACGACCAGGTCATGCAGGTCCCCGAATCCCATGCTTGACTTCACGCTGTTGCTCCACCAGTTCTGGTATTGATTGAGGTCTCCCTTGTCGATGGCCGAGGCAGCCTCGAACGCCGATTCGAACGCTGTGCGGAGGCCTCCGTAGGAAACAGGATTGGCAAGCCCTCCTGCATCGCCGATGAGTATCGCCCTTCCGTTGATGAGCTCATCCACTGCGCCTGTAGGGGTGCAGCGGCATAACGGACTGCCGGCGACCTCCGATTTGAGATCGGCCGATGTGCCGACGGTCCTGCCGCTGCCGCAGGGGAACGACCATGAGTAGAGGCCGCGGTACTTCTCCCCGATCTTGAAGATCAGGTTTCCGTCCGGCGGAGAATCGATGTAAGACTCCGCCACCTTGATGATGCTCCCCGGCTCTGTCCCGAAGATCTTCTTCCTGACAACAGAGAAGGCGCCGTCGGCACCTATCAGATAATCCGCATGGAACTCCCTGCCGTCGGAAAGCACGGCGGTGCATCCGTTCTCGTCCTGGGATACCTCAGTCACGCTGCCCGTGACGATCTCGCCGCCCGAATCGGATACTTCCTCTCTCAGCCTCGCGATCAGCACGGGCCTGTCGATGATGTATCCGCGCACCCTGATGTCTGTGGTGATGCCTCCGGGCCATCTCAGGCGCAGCAGCCCGATGCGGTTCTGGATCTCATTATCCTTAAGTCTGAGGTGCCTGACGCCCTTGCGGCTGACGGCGGAACCGCAGATACGGTGATAGGTATTGAAATTCGACGTCATCCGCTCAATGAGCGTCACGTCGATACCCCTCATCCGGAGAAAGCGGGCACAGGAGGCTCCTGCCGGACCCGAACCGATCACGATGGCATCAGTCACACCGGTATAAACATGGTGAGTGTATTTTTAATTTGACCGTAACTTATGCGGTATTGATATTAGTAAAGCAGATATCTTAAATATCATTATTATTAATCATATAGTTCAGTAAGAAGCGTTCATAAGAGCTGCGCAAGATCGTTCGATTACGTTTAGGCATCCTTAATTATAAATATAAATTAAGGTATCCCTTAAGATGAAGATAGGAAGTTGCCCGGACAAGCAGATGCCTGTGCAGGGGCTAAGCGTGTGACTACGGGACCTGACTGCTTCCTGTCTTCCTGAGCCGCGGGTTCGCGATTCGCCTGCGGTTCGATCCCCGGGCGCTGACAGACCGTCCGGGGAGCTTACCTCCGTCCGTCCCCGCCCGATTCCAATCTCGGGCGGGGGCAATCTTTCTATACGTTCCCTTCAGGATCGGATTCATTTTTCATGCATTATCGCAGACCGGCCTGTGTTCTCGATCGCCTTCGGCGATAACAAGAATTTCGCCGGCACGGTGAGCGTCACTCTGCCGTATGCGCTGAGAGATGGAGAGGATGCCGGCAGGATCTATGTCGCTTTCGTGAACCCCGAAACGAACAAGCTGGAGAGCATGAGCGGAACGTGGAGCGACGGGTACGTCACCTTCGCCACCGACCACTTCTCCGACTACGCCGTCATGCATTCCGAACCGTCGGATGACAGCGGGAGCAGCACCCTGCTCTTCGTCGGGATAGGCATCGCTGCAGCGATCGCAGTGCTGTTCATAGCGCTGTACTTCCTGCACATCGGCCCGTTCGCCAGGAAGGACTGAAACATCTTGGGGGCCCCGGCCCCTTTTCCCGTCCCGGACCCGGGACGGGATACATTTAATTCCGAGGCCAGCATGGGCCATTGATGTTCTTCTCCAGAGTCTCGCTGTCCGAGGATTACGGCAATATAAGGGAGCTCTACCTCTCGGCCTTCCCCGAACAGGAAAGGATCCCATTCGGAGTCCTCGCCGCCACCGTCGGCAGGGGCGGGAATCTCATCACTTACCTTTCGGACGGCGCGTTCAAAGGTTTCTCGTTCACGTACACGGACGGGCCAAGATCCTTCCTGGTCTACCTGGCATTCAATCCCGGGGACCGCGGGAAGGGCTACGGGTCCGAGGCCCTCGCGGACATCAGGAAGAGGTTCGGGAAGGATACGTTCACCGTCATGGAGAAGCCGGAATCCGGATTCACGTCCGCCGCCCTCTGCGAGGGGAGGAGGAGGTTCTACGAGAGGAACGGCTGCACGGTGCCGGGGATGACACTGAAGTCGGACGGATACCTGTTCGATGCCGTATGGCTGGGCGCCCCGGTGGCCCAGGCGGACATGGAGAGCACCGTTTCCGATTATGAGGCCGCACAGAAGAACGCCGGCGGCACCGGCGTGACGCTGTCGGCGGTCTCCCCTGGCACCTCCGCCGCCGATGCCGCGGAGAAGATGTACTCCGCATCGTACGGCGGGATGAGGAAGATCCCCTTCGAGGCGTTCCTTTCGAACGGGACCGTCATGCTCATAGAGGTATCGGGAGAGCCTGCAGGCTACTGCGCCTCGGTATCGGCCGACGGGTTCCTCCTCGTCCCCTACATGGCCGTGGAAGAGCGTTTCCGCGGCCGCGGGGTCTTCTCAGAGTCCCTGAGGCTCCTGCGCTCGGAGCACCCGGATGAGACCGTGATCCTCCTTCCCGAGGCCCCGGGGGTCGATGAGAGGCTCCAGAGCACGAGGTACAGGCTCCTGAAGCGCCTGTCGGCGCTCGGGTTCGAGGACAGGATGGAGAGGTACAGCCTCCTCGGCAGGGATTATCAGATAGTGTCCGATAAGGAAGCGGGGAAGGATGATGCGGAAAGGTGCCTCCGCCGCCTGAGACGCCGCAGGAAGGCGATCTGAATGATCTGGATCGTCCCGGCAGGCGCCGATTCGCCTTACAGGGAGAGGATCGAGGCCCTCAATGCCGAAGCGTTCCCTGAACCTGAGAGGACATCCTACGACGACATGCTCCTGGCCGAGAAGGCAGGCTGCGGAGGGCTCTTCGCCGCCCTGGAAGACGGGGAGTTCATCGGCTTCACCTACCTGCTCTGGCAGGAAGGAATCCTTTACATCTACTATCTGGCCGTCGAGCCTGCCCTCAGGGGCAGAGGGTGCGGGTCCCGCATCATCGGTACCCTGGCGGAGATGTATCCGGGGCGCATCATGGCCCTGAGCGCGGAGACTCCCCCGGACCGTTCCGACACGGAGGACATCCGCTCGAGGAGGATCAGGTTCTATGAGCGCAACGGTTTCGTCGACGACCGCAGGCCCGTCCCGTGGCGCGGCATACCCTTCGATATGATGTATCGCGGAGGGCTCATTCCAGATGACAGAATGAAAAAATTCTTTGACGAAACCGAGAAGGCGCGGAAGGCCGCCCGCGGCGGCCTCGGCGGCGCTTCCTCCAGAAACGGTTCCAACTGACGGCGGCCAGCCCCAGGCAGAACACCGAGAACACCGCCCAGAGGCAGAAGTACTCCGGGGTATCCGGGAGGACCGACACCTTCAGCAGGCAGATGCCGATCTCGGACAGCAGCCCGACCCAGAGGTCCTCCCTGCGGATCATCAAAGCCCGTACTCCCTCAGGAACGCCCTGATGGATTCCGAATAGGCGTCCCACTGCTCCAGGGACGTCACATGCCCGGCGCAGGGCACCACGGCCATCCTGGCCCCTTTCACAGTCTTCCTGTATTTCTCCAAGGTGGATACGCGCACCTCATCGCTGTCGCCGCAGATGAACAGCGTCGACACATCGATCTTCGCAAGGGCAGGTTCGGTATCGAAGTCCCTGAGCGTCCCCTCGCAGACGAGGTCGCTGGGGCCGAGGAGCTTCATCGCGACGGGCGGTGCAGGCTCGGAGGCGGCCGCCTGCGCGTATTCGGCGAACGCCTTCCTGGAGAAGAGGTATTTCGCGTCGTAAACGGCCATCCCTGCCCGGAATTCGTCCCCGTAATTTTTAACGGATATCAATTTCCTCATTTTCTTTTCGAGCCGGGGGTCGAACTCATGCATGTTCGCCCATTGGTCGGCCTCCCACGTGCGGGCATTGAGGAACGGCGACGGGAGGACCAGGGCGGCGACCCTGCCGGTGCCGTACCCGGCGATGTACGACATTATCAGCCCCGCGCCCCACGATGCCCCGATGAGTATGACCTTGGGGGCCCCGATCGATCTTATGAACTCGTCGAGCTCCGCCGCATAATCGGCCGCCGTCCAGCTATCTATGTCCGGGATGGGGTCCGAACGGCCGCATCCGAGCTGGTCATAGGCGTATACCGGGTGGTCGAGCTTCATCCTTCTCGCATTGGCGGGATTGCTCTCGCCTCCCGGGCCCCCGTGGACGAATATCGCAGGCTCGGTGCCGAGATGGGTGTTGTAGCGGTAGAACGCGATCCGCCCGTGAGAGGTCTCCAGGAACTCCGCGTCATCCGCATACGACGAGACCACCAGCTCCGAGATGCTGTCGAGCCATGCCTCGACCATGGGGACGGCCTCCTCGGCGGACGCCGCGCGGAACCTCTGCTTGGTCTCGGCCGCCGCCCAGCGGTCCGGATCGGAGGTGAGCTTGGCCTTCACGATGCCGTCCTCCTCCTTCATCCTGAGCCTGAAACCGTTCGCCTCGGCCGAGAAACGCCCCTTCGCGGAGAGCCTGCCGCGAAATATGCCGAGCTCGCTGCGTACGGTGAATCCTTCCTTGGACTGCATGCTGAACGGGAACGCCTGCAAAGATATAACCGCGCGCAGGAGATTGTTGGATTATATGTCCCGCAGGATCGCCGTATACGGAAAGGGCGGGATCGGCAAATCGACTGTCTCATCGAACCTCACCGCCGCCCTTTCGGAGGCAGGCATCAGGGTGCTGCAGATCGGATGCGACCCCAAGCACGATTCCACCCGTTCCCTCCTCGGAGGGAACATACAGGAGACCGTCCTCGATTATGTGAAGAGCGGCGGCCTGAAGTCAGGGAAATTGAGCGATGTCGTCGCGGAGGGGTACCGCGGATGCCTCTGCGTCGAGGCCGGGGGCCCGGAGCCCGGCGTCGGATGCGCCGGGAGGGGGATAATCTCCGCATTCGACCTCCTGGAATCCATGGGGGCGGACAGGCTGAACGCCGATGTGACGCTGTACGATGTCCTCGGGGACGTCGTCTGCGGCGGTTTCGCCGTTCCCATGAGGACGAAGTACGCCGACACGATATTCATCGTGACCTCCGGGGAGTTCATGTCCATCTACGCGGCCAACAACATCCTGAAGGGCGCGGCCAACTACGGCGGCGACAGGATCGGCGGGCTGATCTTCAACAGCCGCGGGGACCCGGCGGAGGACGGGCGCGTCGATGCGTTCTCGGCGGCCGTCGGCATACCAGTCATCGCGAGGATCGGCCGGTCGGACATCTTCATGGAGGCTGAGAAACTGGGGCAGACCGTGGTCCAGGCATTCCCGGAGTCGCGCACTGCGGAGGACTTCAGGAAACTGGCCGACCGGGTCATGCATGCCGAGCGCCGTCCGGCAAGGTTCCTGGAAGACGGCGAGCTGGAGAAGCTCATCCTCGGCAGGGTGCCCGTCAAAGCGGCCCCTGCGGCGCAGATTGGGGGAGACATCGGGAAGGATGCGCCGGTGCGCGCTCCTTTCTCATCCCGGCCTGCGGTCTACGGCGGGATGCTCTGCGGATGCGCGTTCTCCGGCGCGGCCTCCGTCTGCACATCGATAGAAGGATTGTCGACCGTGCTCCACGCGCCGGCATCCTGCGCCCACTTCACGGTGCAGCTCGATTCCTCATGCGTCCGCAGGTCCGGCAGGTGCAGGTTCGCTTCAGTCCGCAGCTTCGAGGACCCCGACGCCGTCTGCACGCTGATGGACGAGCGGACGATGATCTTCGGAGGCTCGGAGGCCCTGAAAAAGGCCATCGAGGGCAAGATTGCGGCCGGCAGTAAGTGCATAGCGGTGATCACCGCCTGCCCGCCAGGGATCATCGGCGACCCGGTGTCCCAGATATGCTCGGAGGAGGAGGCCGCCCATCCCGGGACGATGGTGATCCCCCTGATCGAGGACGGCAACGCCGCCGGGGACTTCATGCAGGGCGTCGTGGATGCCGGCATCGGGCTGGTGAAGCGCCTCGCCGCCAAAGGCGGGAAGATGCCGATGACGGTGGACCTCGTAGGCTCCAAGACCATGTCGAGCTCGGCCATGTCCGAGATCCTGCAGGTGAAGGAATGCCTGTCGCGCCTTGGCATCTCCGTGAACTGCATCCTGCCGGGGATGTCCTCCGTAGATGAGCTGAGGAACGCCGGAAGGGCCTCCGCCTGCCTCATGCTCAACCCCGACGGCTTCAGCCGGGCCCTGTGCGCTTTCATGGAGACGGAGTACGGGGTGCCGGCCCTGAAGGCCCATGTCACGGGCGGCATCGCGGGAGCGGCCTCGTGGATCGGCGAAGCAGGGAGGTTCTTCGGCAGGGAGAAGGAGGCGGACGCCCTGATCGCCGATATGAAGAAGCGCTTCGGCAGCATGCTCGCCGGTCCGAGGGAGGTCCTCAAAGGGAAGACGCTGGCCGTCGTCTCCCTGAGCCGCGGTGTCTCATGGATAACCGAGACGGCCGAGGCGGTCGGGATGAGGATCGTCTTCGGATGCATCATAACGCGCGGGGACTACCGCGACGGGTCCGAGGAGGATATACCCGCCGGATTCTCTGAATACCCGGCATCGCGCACCGCCGAAGCCGTCAGCGAGATATCCCGCCTGGCACCTGACATCGTGGCCGCCCCGTCGGCCATGGACCTGGACCCGTCGGTGTACCAGGCGAGGACCCCGTGCGCCCCCGCCGCCGACCCGTTCGCGGGGAGATGGCTCGCCGAGGATTGGGCGAGGGGCATGCTCGCCCCCCGCCGCGAAGGATGGAGGGACGACGCATGACTCTGGAACATGAGAGGCCGGAGAGCCTCCTGGGCATGCTTATGGGGTTCGAGGGCGTGAGGGACGCCTGCACGATCGTCCACGGGCCCACCGGGTGCAAATACTATCCCTCCGCGTTCTCGGAGGCGGCGTTCCCGGACCGCGGGCCCGGCTGGGAATCTAGGAACGTCTTCAGGTGGGAGGATGCCTACTTCTTCAGTCAGCCCCGCATCCCGTGCACCTATCTGGATTTCGATATGTTCGTCTCAGGCGCTTCGGGCAGGCTGAAGGACCTGTATGCCCGCGCTGAGAAGATGGGGCCGTCCCTGATCTGCGTGGTGAACTCGCCGGGCGCATCGCTCATCGGCGAGGACCTCGGCAGCATCGGCGGGAAGATACCCACGGTGAGGGCGGAGAAGGCCCGGTACTCCGGGACCTTCGCCGACGGCTTCCAGGACGCCGTCGGGGCGATCGTGCGCGAGGCGGCGCCCGCGAAGCAGGAGGAGAGGCACGGAGTGAACCTCATGGGGATCACCATCGGCCATCTGCATTGGGAAGACGACATAGCGGAACTGTCCTCCCTCCTGAAGGCGTGCGGGATAGAGGTCAGGTGCACCGTCGGGGCCGGATGGTCCATGGAGGACGTCAGGGGCTCTGCCGGTGCGGAACTGAACGTCCTCATCTTCCCTGAATACGGCAGGAGGATAGCGGAGCTCTATGAGAAGGAGTACGGGATACCGTTCTTCGAGTCCCAGGAAGGCGCTCCTATAGGGTTCTCGGCGGCCGAAGCATGGGTCAAGGGCGTATGCTCCGCGCTCGGGAAGGGCCCGTCGCCGGCATTGGCAATCATCGCCGGCGCCAGGAAGGCCGCGGCGAGGGCGCTGCTGAAGATGGAAGCGGCCCATATACTGCCGAAAGGCAGGACATTCTCCGTGTACGCGGACGGCTCCATGCTGTATGCCGTCTCGATGTTCCTCTACGATTACCTCGGGATGGTCCCGGTGGCGCTGAGGTCCCCCGGCGGGAAGGAATGGAAGGAGAGAGCGGAGGAGCGCTTCAGGGCGCTCGGCATACCGGTTTCAGACGATCCGGAGCATACCCAGAGCGACATCATCCTCGCCAGCGAGGGGCTCTGCGTCTCCGCTGTGAACAGGGGAACGGCACTGTCCCAGGCGGTCATCGAGGCGCCCGGAGGGGATTTCATCCGCACCCGTCCGGAGCCCATCGTCGGACCTGCCGGGACCCTCAGGCTGCTGGACATCGTGCTCAACGGGATCGCCGATAACCAGCATTTCAGATGAGATTCGGACCAGCCTGAAGTTGAGCGGGGTGAGACGGTCCGCTTCCGATGCGTACGGGATGCCCACCCTGGGGCCCGCCTCTATCCTCCCTCCGGGAGGATTCCCGTACTCCAGCCACAGCCCGTTCTCCGGCACCAGGTCCTTCCCGTAAAGGTCCTTTTCGATGCACATCGCCTTCGACATGCGGCCGGGGCCGGAGAACCCGTCGACTCCGCGGATGAGCACGCACTGCGGATCGCCTTCGGCGCCGCAGGTGAGGTTGAGGAGCCAGAACATATAGCAGCGGTACACGTACGCCTTCCCGCCGCGGTGATAGAGCACTTCGGTGCGGGGCGTCCTGCCGTGATGGGCATGGGCGGCCGTATCGGATTCCCCGCAGTACGCCTCGGTCTCCGTCACCCTGAGCTTCAGGACGCTGCCGTCCGGCATCCTCCTGCAGAGGAGCATGCCCAGGATGCGGGGGGCCAGCTCCGCCGCTCCCTGCAGGTAGAATTCCGGCCCTGCAAGTTCAGGCATCCGCGCCCTCCCCCCGCCTGCGGGCCATGCTGACCGGTATCCCGTGGAGTGCCAGGTATATCAGGAGTCCCAGGAGGCCGACGGCCGCCATCAGGACGTAGTTGTCCCCGTAACCAAGGATGCCGATGGAGAATCCGTTGACCACCGGCCCGACAGCATACGAAAGGTCAACGAAGACATTGTACGTGGAAACCGCCACCCCGTACCTCTCGCAGGGCGCCTTCCTGATTATCACGGCCTGCGCCACCGAGGAGAGCATGGCGATCATTATCCCTATGAGGAACGCGGAGACCAGGAGCTCGGCGCCGGAGGACACCGTGCCCAGCATGATCATCGCGACGACATACAGTGCCAGGAAGGGGATCAGAGCGGGGTTCTCGCCGTGCCTGTCGTATATGCGCCCGAGGAAGAGCCTGCAGATGATCGTGCCGATGGACAGGACGAGGAAGAACACCGTGGAGTAATCGGTGAGCCCTGTCTCGCGGGAATAGGGCGCGATGAACGTGAGCACCCCGGAATACGAGAAGAACATCACGAAGGCCACGAGGGACATCACCAGCGAAGAGCGCTCTATGTAATCCGATATCCGGGGGCCTCCCGTCCTTCTGACATTCTGAGCACCGGCCCTCCGGGACTCCGTCAGGGCGGCGGAGAGCACTGTGGCCGCGGCGCTTGCGGCGGCGGACACGGCGAAAATCTCGTCATATGAGCCGCTGTTCTGCAGGTACATGCAGATCAGGGAGCCGATGGCGGAGGCGAAGCTGTAGCTGAGCATGAAATAGCCGAGCCCCTCGCCCCTCCTGGTGACGGGGAGGCTCTCGGCCACCATCGTGTTGA
>Ga0256406_1003957_pt1 | contig 17646 bp, 15 predicted proteins | sample RumenRJG_03DNA_FD_185986 | JGI IMG/M metagenome (GOLD analysis project Ga0256406, IMG submission 185986) | Bovine rumen microbial communities from Lethbridge, Alberta, Canada - RJG_03 | ecosystem: Host-associated > Mammals > Digestive system > Stomach > Rumen | place: Canada: Alberta | collected...
CAACTGTGCAAATACAGCCGCGGCACCCGTCCGTCCGGGAAATTCCGGGGAATATCACGGATGACCCGATCCAGTTCCTTTTGATAATTTTGTACCTGATTTTTCTGCATGATATATTATATATTCTCTCAGTTCGCTCCGGTGGAACCGAAACCGCCGCGGTCCGTGTTACCGAGGGTTTCAACCTCATCAAAAACAATCCGGGGCTGATGCTCCAGGATCCGAAACTGGCAGACCCGGTCGTTCACATGAATTTCCGTATCACGGGTTGCCAGGACGGGCATTCTGAGCACATCATTGTCTCCGCAGTACGACTCATCCACAACGCCAATCGAATTCACCTGAATAATTCCCCAGCGCTTAAATGTACTGCTGCGCGGGGCGGTGATCATCTCGAAGCCTTCCGGAAGCTGTACGGATATTCCAAGATCAATAAGATGAAACTCGCCTGCTTTCAGGCTGACATCCTCCGCAGAGCGCAGGTCAATCCAGTCACTCTTGCCGTCAATATACTGAAGCTTTTCAATTTTATCACTGTGGTAAAGAATTTTTATGGTTTTCGTCATCCTGATCTTCCTCATTCATGTGCGGGGTGAATATTGTCCGTAATAAACATGGCATCGCCAAACGAGAAAAAACGGAACTTCTCGTCCACCGCCTGCTTGTAAGCATTCAGAATATTCTCCCGCCCTGCCAGCGCGGATACCAGCATCACCAGCGTTGATTCCGGAAGATGGAAGTTTGTAATCAGGCAGTCAACCATTTTGAATTTGTATCCCGGATAGATAAAGATGTCCGTCCAGCCGCTTCCTGCCTTCAGAATGCCGTCCCCGCCGGTCGCCGTTTCCAGCGTGCGGCAGCTGGTTGTTCCGACGGAAATAACCCGTTTGCCGTTTTTCCTTGTATTATTGATAAGTTCTGCGGTCGGCTCATCGACAATATAGTACTCGCTGTGCATATGGTGCTGCGTGGGGTCGTCAACCTTTACCGGGCGGAAGGTTCCCAGCCCGACGTGAAGAGTAACCTCGGCAATATGAACACCTTTCGCCTTAATCTGCTGCAGCAGATCTTTCGTAAAATGAAGCCCGGCTGTCGGCGCTGCCGCGGATCCATCGTGCTTCGCGTAAACAGTATTATAACGGTCCTTATCCTTCAGCTGGTGCCGGATGTACGGCGGCAGCGGCATCTGTCCGAGTTTGTCGAGAATTTCCTCAAAAATCCCGTCATACTCAAAATGGATCAGACGATTTCCATCCTCCACTTCATCTACAATCTCTGCTTTCAAAAGCCCGTCTCCGAAATCAATTCTTGTTCCGACCCTGCATTTCTTTCCAGGCTTTACCAGTGTTTCCCAGATATCGTTCTGCTTTCTTGTCAGGAGCAGGACCTCGATTTTCGCTCCCGTTTCTTCTTTTACGCCGATCAGGCGCGCCGGGATAACCTTTGTGTTATTGATAACCAGCGTGTCTCCCGGGTTCAGATAATCAATGATATCGCGGAAATGGCAGCTGCTGTCTGTCTGTCCGGTCTTCTTGTCAAGCAGCATCAGGCGGGAAGCACTGCGGTCCTCCAGCGGATCCTGCGCAATCAGTTCTTTTGGCAGATCATAGTAAAAATCCGAAGTTTTCATGTTTTAATCTCTTTTCTGATAGTAAGTTGTTTTCTCTATGGGGGTATTCCCGGATCAGTAATAAACCACATCCGTCTTTTCCAGCTTCCACTGGCCGTTCTCCTGAAGCGACGCAATGGATACCGCACAGTTCGCGGGTATGCCGGGCCCCCAGTAATCGCGAATGTCCGTTTTATTGCAGATGTTAAAAAGCAACGCTCTGGAAGCGCAGCCGTGGGTAGAGACAAGAATGTTCGCATCGGGTGCTTCCCGACCTGCCTTCGCGGCAAGATCACGGAGAAATTCACCGGTGCGTGCAATGATCTGCTCAAAGCTCTCTCCCTCCGGCGGGACTGCATATTGATCCGGCCGGGAGATAAAGTAAAACTTTTCCTTTTTTCCGTCCTCTCCGACGATATCCTCCGGCGGCAGGAATTCTCTTCCCTCCCAGGTGCCAAAGCTGATTTCCTCCAGCCTCCGGTCAATGACAATTTCCAAATTTCTGCCTTCCACAGCGAGCCTGGCTGTCTCAAGTGAACGCCTGAGCGGACTGGAATAAACCCTGTCAAAGGGAACATTCCGAAGCCCTGCACCGGTTTTTCTGGCAAGCAGGATTCCGTTCTCATTCAAAGGAATGTCCGTTTGCCCCTGGAGCTTTCGCAATGTATTCCAGCTGGTCTGTCCGTGTCTTAGTATGTAAATTTTCATGTCAATCTCTCAGATTCCTCAAATTCATTCTCTTTCCGGTTTTTCACCGGCACAGTATAACACGTCTTTGACGGCGCGTAAACATCGCCGTCTTTCAACCTTTTACCTCTGCAGCTTTTTTCGTCTTAAAAATGCACGAACTTCCGTATACAGCGCACATGCGGCCGCCGGAGTATTGAAAAAACAGGTGCCGGAGGCAGACCGCTTCCTCTGCAGTCCGATTCCGGCACCCCTCTTCAGTAATTCACCTGTTCATCTATTCTTATGTTCACATCCGCTTCCGATATGCTCTGAGCCATCAGCTTCTCAGCTCAATTTCCATGGATTTAAGTCCGTTGAGAACTTTCTTCATGGCCGCATCGATATCCGCATCCTGAAGCGTTCTGTCCTTTGCGCGGAAGGTCAGACGATAAGCCATCGACTTAAAGCCCGGCTTTACCTGAATACCCTCATACAGATCGAACAGTTCTACATTCTCGAGGATCTTTCCGCCGCGCTGTTCCAGCATAGCCTCGATCTGCCCGTTGGAAATGTGTTTCGGAACGACCATGGAAAGGTCACGCTCCACCGCCGGGAATCTTGCAATTCCCTCGAATTTTCGGTCGAAATCAGCAAAGCGGCAGACGGAGGGCATATCCAGCACCGCTACATACGTGCGCTCCGTCATCCCGTAATTTTGCAGAACCAGCGGATGCAGTTCGCCGAGGTAACCGATTTTCGTCTTTCCGATAAAAATATCCGCCTGGCGGCCTGTATGCAGGAACGGTTTCTTTTCCGCCGGGTCATAGACCGGCTTTTCTTTAATGTGCAAAGCGTCGAGCAGTACTTCAACCGTACCCTTCATCTGGAAGAAATCATAATCTCCGTACGCACCCAGCGTCAGCTGCTGGCGTTCATCCGGCAGTTCGGTCAGCGGCAGTGCTTTCGGAAGATAAATCTTTCCAAACTCATACAGACGTACGTTTTTGTTGCGGTGATTCTGATTGAATGCCAGGCTGGTCAGCATGCCGTTCAAAGGGATCTTTCTCATGATGGAGAAATCCTCTCCCAGCGGATTGCTGATCGTGATGGCATTCCGAATCGGATCCCCCTCTGGAATACGCAGCTTGTCATATACCTTCGGGCTTTCGAACGAGTAGCAGAAAGCTTCCGAGAACCCACAATACCGGGCTGCCGTACTGCACATTTCCTGTACCATCAGTTCTTCCGGTTTTCCGCCCTGGGTTGCCTCTCCTTTCGGAAGCGTGGTGGGAATGCGGTCATAACCGTAAAATCTTGCAACCTCCTCCGCAAGATCGCAGGTACGGTGAATATCCTGGCGAAATGTGGGAGCTGCAATCTCATTGGTATCCTTATCGTAGCGAAGTTCAATCTTCGCAAAATACTTCAGCATCTGCTCCGCCGGAATGTCCGTACCGAGAAGCTGATTGATTTTATCCGGTTCAAACGCAACCCTGGATTCCTCACGCTTTACCGGATAAATGTCGATCATACCGCCGACTACTTCCCCGGCGCCCATTTCCTCTACCAGCGCACAGGCACGGTTGATCGCTTCAGCCGCCAGGTTCGGATCCAGCCCTTTATCAAACTTGCGGGAGGCGTCTGTCTGCAGGCCGATGCGCTTTGCGGAAAGACGGATGTTGGTCCCGTTGAAGCAGGCGGCCTCAAAAAGCATTGTTTTGACATCGTCCGTGATCATGGAGTTCTCTCCTCCCATGATCCCTGCAATTCCAACCGGGCCTTCTGCATCGTTGATCATCAGAACATCCTTATCCAGATGGCGCTCCTGCCCGTCCAGCGTGGTATACACTTCTCCGTCCTGAGCACGCTTTACGATGATCTCATGTCCGGCAATTTTGTCGTAATCGTACGCATGCATCGGCTGTCCGTATTCTTCCATGACATAGTTTGTGATATCCACCAGGTTGTTGATCGGACGAATACCGTTGGCCGCCAGCCGGCGCTGCATCCACTTCGGGGACGGAGCAATGTGAATGTTCTTCACGACTCTGGCTGTATAGCGCGGACACAAGTCCGGATCCTCTACGCGGACCTTCACATAGTCGTTCACGTCTTCCTCATTCCCTGTCTTCGGCACTTCCGGCTTATGAAATTCCTTATGGAACGTGGCTGCAGCTTCCCGTGCAATTCCGATAACGCTGTAGCAGTCCACACGGTTGTTGGTGATTTCATATTCCACATTGGTATCATCCAGCCCCAGCTCGTGGACAGCGTCCGCGCCGGCCGGAACGTCGTTATCAAATACGTAAATGCCGTACTCCGGAGCCTCCGGATAGAATTCGCGGGAACTTCCCAGCTCCTCAATGGAACACATCATACCGTTCGACTCAACGCCGCGCAGTTTTCCGGCCTTGATGGGGATACCGCCCTGCGTCATTTTGCCGTCATGATTGCCGGCAACTTTTCCGCCGTCCAGCACAACCGGAACCTTCTGACCGACGGCAACATTCGGAGCGCCGGTTACAATCTGGATGGTTTCTGTTCCAATATCCACCTGGCAGATTACAAGATGATCCGCGTCCGGGTGCGGCTCGATGGACATAATCTGTCCAACGACAATCCTGTCAAGATCGCGGTCATATTCCGTATAGGTTTCAACTTTTGTTCCGCTCATCGTCATGGCGTTGGCGTATTCCTTCGCCGTACAGTCCAGATCCGGAACATAAGCTTTAATCCATGAAAGTGTTGTATTCATTCTCTATTCTCCTAACTTAGAACTGTTTCAGGAAACGATAATCATTTTCATAAAGCAGACGCATATCATCGATTTCGTACTTCAGCAGAGCAATCCGCTCCAGACCTACGCCGAAGGCAAAACCGGTGTATTCTTCCGGATCAATGCCGCACATCTCCAGTACGTGCGGATGTACCATTCCGCAGCCGAGGATCTCAATCCAGCCTTCCCCCTTGCAGAAACGGCATCCTTTGCCGCCGCACTTAAAACAGCTGACATCCATCTCCGCCGACGGTTCGGTGAACGGAAAATGATGCGGGCGGAACTTTGTTTTTGTATCCGCCCCGAACATCTGGCGGGCAAACTCAGCCAGTGTCCCCTTCAGGTCGGAGAACGTAATGTTTTTATCAATAACCAGGCCTTCAATCTGGTGGAAGGACGGTGAGTGCGTCGCATCAATTTCATCCGCGCGGAAAACGCGTCCCGGGGAAATCATACGGATCGGCAGCTTTCCCTGTTCCATAACACGAGCCTGCACCGGGCTGGTCTGCGTACGCAAAACGATATCCTTATTGATGTAGAAGGTATCCTGCTCATCCTTTGCCGGATGATTGGGCGGAATATTCAGTTTGGTGAAGTTATACTCGTCATACTCAATTTCCGGTCCCTCGATCACTTCATATCCCATTCCCGTGAAAATCCGCTCAACTTCCATCCTGGCAATGGTGTTCGGATGAGGATGGCCGACAGCAATCTTTTTGGCCGGGAGTGTAACATCGATTTCTTCCTTCTCAAGCCTGGCTTCCAGAGCCTTAGCCTCGAGTTCTCTTTTGGTTTCTTCTATTTTCTGTTCGATGGCAGCACGGGCCTCGTTTACCCTCTGTCCGAACTTAGGACGATCCTCCGGTTTTACAGTTCCGATACTCTTCAGAACACCGGTTAGCTCTCCTTTTTTCCCGAGAAATCTTACGCGTATTTCGTTGAGCTTCTCCAGGGAATCCGCCTGGATCAGGCTCTGTCTGGCGCTGTCTCTGATCTCATCGATTTTGTCGCCCATGTATATACTCCTTTCATTACTGCTCATTTCTGTTGTCATCATTCCTTGTGTATAAGTCCCGCGTTGCTCCGCTGCTGCGCAGCTTTCGCACCGCTTTCAGAAATTCGCATTCCCGCGCTGCTGTGCATCGCTCCATGCTCATTTCTGTTGTCGTCGCTAAAGCCCGGCCGGTTCCGGCTGTCCCAGCCGCACCGGCCCTGCTTTGCGACTGGACTTATACACTAAAAAAAAGGTCCCGGATCTTGCGATCTGGGACGAATTGCTCCGCGGTACCACCCATATTCTCACATTGATGTGAGCTCTCTTTAAGGCGTCACGTGCCCGTACGGCTTCTCTTACTTTCGAATGTATCCGAATGCCATTTCCTGCCTCCGGCTTGCTTTCGGATATTTCTTCTGTTCGGAAAAGCGGCTCCGGTGTGAATTTTGAAAATCAGTCTGAACCCGGACCGGCTTTCAGCCAGCGGCCTGTCCTCTCTGATGGAAAACTGTTTTCTACTTTGCACCTTCACAGCCTTTGTCTTCGGCTACTTTTTTCAGTAACCGGCTAAACCACAGTTTAGCACATCCGTTTCAATTGTCAACCCAAATTCCCCTGCGGATCCTGTCCGTGAAGCCAGGCGGCTGCCTGCTTCATTCTACTCCGGAAAGGTGTTCGGGTTTTCTATAAAGTCATTGATTTCCGCCCCCAGAAAGAAAATGTATACCAGGAAGTACATCCAGGTTAAAGCGATAATAATCGTCAGGAGTCCTCCGTACAGAATGGACAGATTTTTTGAAAGCGTCACCCACAGCTGAAAAAAGAAGGAAAAAATAATCCAGGCAATCGTTGTAAAAATTGCACCGTAGCGCTGAGAACGGAATGTTTTATGAACGCTCGGCAGAAACGAATAAAGCAGATTGAAAATCAGCGTCAGAAACAGCAATCCGATGACAATAAAAATATACATGACCGCTCTGCTGAAATTCCTCATAATCGGGAAAAGCGACTCCAGCGCCATCTGGAAACGGACCCCATATACAAGGAATGTCAGGCCGAAGGCCATCATAGCCACGACCGGGATAGTGTAAAGGGAAGATCTGCCCCGGATATAAAAATAATTCCTGTTTTCTCTCAGATGATAGATATTATTCAGGCCATTGGCAAGGCCCATGACACCTTTTCCGGACACCCAGATGACGGCAATAATTGAAAATGAGAGTGCTGTCAGAGAGCCCTGATATACGCTGCTTACGATCGCCTTCACCTGGTCCATATAACCGCTGGTGATCAGGCTGGAAAGCGTATCCATCACCATATCTTCCGTGATCGGCGTGAACCTCAGCAGCGCCAGCACAAGCATCAGCAGCGGAATAATTCCCATCAGGATATTGAAACAGGCCTGTGCGGAATACACATCAATTTTGTCCACAACCATTTTTTTGCGAAACCGAAAGGCTAAGTTTACAGCACGCTGATATTTGTTTTTCGACCTGATCTTCGTCTTTGGAACATTCGGCATAGAGGAAGGCGGAATCTCTGTCTTATGCTTCTTTGATCTGAATTTTAATTTCATTTCAATATACAATACTCTTAGAATATATTTTTGACAAAAAAATCCCCAAAGTGCCGTTTCCCTCTTTTTGACTCCTAGCAAAAATGCCAGGTGGGTCACCGCAGCCGCATCCTCTGTCTTCCACTCAAGGGAGGCCTGACATAACAATACGGAAATATAGGAATCCCGTTTAAAGTAACTGTAGGTTCAAAAATGAAGGGAGTGTCGAACACCCCAGGGAATAAAACGATCCGCTTCGCGTCCGTTTCCTGTTCTGTTTTCATGCCGGACCCGGCTGTCCTGACAGCCGGCAGGTCCGTATATACTGCATCTGCATTTCTGCTTCAGCTACATTATAAAGCTACTTAATTTTATTGGCAAGCACTGTTTCCTTCAGACCTGGTCAAATTGTTCCTTCAGACATTGCCGAAATACTTGTGCTGCGCCTTTTTTGCACATCTTCCGTACCAGCACACAACAACGAAGAAAACAGCAAATATAATCCAGTAGGCAATCTGACCTATCTTCCATCCGTAATCCTGCAGCAGACCGAGCACACCGCTCAAGACACAAACGACAGCAAACACCAGCGTTTTATTTGCCATATATTTTTTGTAGGCTGGGAAATCCTTGCACATCCGGGTTCTGGTTCCCTTTGTCACCAGGAGTCCCTCCTTTGCCTCATTCTTAAACTGAAGCAGATACCACGCATAAAATACATAGCCGCCAGCCAGTAAAATAATCACATCAAGAAATGCAAATGTTGATGTTGTATCCATATCTTCACATCTCCGGTTTTATTTCTTAAAGTCCGAGAACTTTCTCAACAGTATTCTTCATATCACAGGTTTCAATGACCATGCGGTGGCGAACCGGCGCCGAACGGATTTCCTCAATGGCACGCGGAAGTTGGATACCGGCCAGAGCGCTAAGCGAATCCGCCAGTGCCAGATCATCCGCTCCTTCCGGAATCGTACCGATGGCTTTCATCACGGAACGGCTGAATTTGAACGGGCTTGCCGTTGAGGCAATAACCGTCTTCCTTTCATCTCCGGTTTCCTCGCGATATTTCCGGTAAACACGGGACGCCACAGCCGTATGCGTATCGATCACGTAATGACTTCTGTCATATACTGCTCTGATTTCCTCCAGCGTTTCTTCCTCGTCTGCAAACCCGCTCGCAAAACCGGAAAGACCCGCTTTCATTTCATCGGAAATCGTATATTTTCCGTCCGTTTTCAGATCATCCATAAACGCGGCGCATTTTTCCGAGTCACAGCCGCACAGACTGTAGATCAGCCTCTCCAGATTGCTGGAAATCAGGATATCCATGGACGGCGACATGGTAAGGATAAATTTCCGGTTCCTGTCATAGGTACCCGTCCTGAAGAAATCAACCAGAACCTTATTGGAATTGGAAGCACAGATCAGTTTTCTGACCGGAAGCCCCATCTGTTTCGCATAATAAGCAGCAAGGATATTGCCGAAATTTCCGGTCGGAACGGTAATGTTGATTTCATCGCCGCACTCTATTTCTCCGCTCTTTACCAGCTGGCTGTAGGCGTATACATAATAGACAATCTGCGGAACCAGCCGGCCGATGTTGATGGAATTTGCCGATGAAAACTGAAGTCCCGCCGCATTCATACGTCCGCGAAGCTCCGAATCCGAGAAGATTGCCTTGACACCGCTCTGCGCATCGTCAAAGTTGCCCTCAATACCGATGACACAGGTATTCTCCCCTGTCTGCGTAACCATCTGCTTTTCCTGAATCGGACTGACGCCGTGCTTCGGGTAAAAAACAATGATGCGTGTCCCGGGTACATCGGCGAAGCCTGCCAGTGCCGCTTTTCCGGTATCTCCGGAAGTAGCTGTCAGGATCACGATTTCATTGAAGATGTGGTTCTTTCTGGCTGCCGTCGTCATCAAATGAGGGAGAATGGAAAGTGCCATATCCTTGAAGGCAATCGTAGCGCCATGATAAAGTTCCAGATAATAATCCCCGTCCGCCTCATGCAACTGCGTGATCTGCGGAATGTCAAATTTTGCATCATAGGCACGGTTGATGCAGGCTTTGAGTTCTTCCTCCGTAAAGTCACTGAGAAAAAGCTTCATGACCTCATAGGCTGTCTGCTTATAATCAAAACCGGCCAGGGTTTCCAGAGAAACATCCAGTTTCGGCATATGATCCGGAACAAACAGACCCCCGTCCACGGAAAGGCCCATGAGGATCGCCTGAGAAGAAGTTACCACATTGTCCGAATTTCTTGTGCTTTTATAAAGAACGCCCATATTTTTTACCGTCTTTCCTTATAAACTAAGGTTTCATCCGGCGGATCTGCCGGCGATAAACCTTTTGTAATCATATCATATTGGCGGCGTGCAGACAATAAAAAGACGCCTCCCCTTCCGGGAGAAGCGTCTGAAATGTTTTTTCAGTGTTATTATGCCTGTGCCATGTTGTTTACAGCCGTAAGCAAAGCATCAACCGATGCACGGATGATATCGGCATCCACACCGGCGCCCCAGTACATTCTCCCGGCTTTGTCCTGAATACCAACGTAGGCGATCGCGCGGGAACTGGAACTCTTCTCCAGCGCGTGCTCTTCGTAGGTTGTCAGCTGATAATCCAGGTGATAGAACTTTTTGAGCGCATTGCTGACGGCATCGAGGCGGCCGTTGCCGGAAGCGAGGATGACATTCTTCTTTCCCTCATACTCGGTTGTAACCTCCGCAATAATGCCGTTGTGCTGTTTATAGTGTACCTGGGTAATGTTATACGGCGATTTCTTGTTCTCGTAATTCTCCACAAACAGGTCGAATACTTCCTGTGGCTGCAGTTCCTTATGCTCGTGGTCAGAGGCTCTCTTCGCTGTATATCCCATAGCCTCGCGGAACTTCTTCGGCAGCTTGAGCCCGTTATGCTGCTCGAGTATAAATCCTACGCCGCCCTTGCCGGACTGGCTGTTGATGCGGATGACGTCGGCATCGTAGCTGCGTCCGATATCCTTCGGATCGATCGGCAGATACGGCACAGTCCACTGTTTCTCTCCGCTTTCGTTGCGGTACTTCATTCCCTTTGCAATAGCATCCTGATGCGATCCGGAAAACGCTGCAAATACCAAAGCTCCGCCATACGGCCGGCGCTCCTCCACCGGCATGCCGGTTAGCTTTTCGTATTCTTCCGTGATCTCCTCCATGTTCGAAAAATCAAGCTTCGGATCCACACCGTGCGTATACATATTTAATGCCAGCGTAACAACATCCACGTTTCCCGTGCGCTCACCATTACCGAACAAGGTTCCCTCGATCCGATCCGCTCCGGCCAGAATTCCAAGCTCGGCATCTGCCACGCCGGTGCCGCGGTCGTTATGCGGATGAAGCGAAAGCACTACCTGATCACGGTATGCCAGATTTTTATGCATATATTCGATCTGGCTGGCGTAAACATGAGGTAGAGAAAGCTGCACAGTGGACGGAAGGTTGATAATCGCCTTGCGGTCCGCCTGCGGTTTCCATACATCCAGAACTGCGTTGCAAACTTCCAGAGCATATTCCGGCTCGGTTCCTGTAAAGGATTCCGGGCTGTACTCAAAGCGGTAATTTCCGCCATCCTCTTCCGTCAGATCCTTCAGCATCTGAGCACCGTCCACGGCAATCTTTTTGATTTCTTCCCTGTCCTTGCGGAAAACCTGCTCGCGCTGAGCCTTGGAAGTTGAATTATAGACGTGAACAATCGCATGCTTTGCACCGCGCACGGCTTCAAAGGTTTTGCGTATGATGTGTTCACGGGCCTGCGTCAGAACCTGGATGGTCACGTCGTCCGGAATCATATTTCTTTCAATCAGCGTACGGATAAATTCATATTCTGTTTCCGAAGCTGCCGGAAATCCAACTTCAATTTCCTTGAAACCGATTCTCACCAGCAGTTCGAAAAACTTCAGTTTCTGTTCCAGGGACATCGGAACAACCAGTGCCTGATTTCCGTCACGAAGATCTACGCTGCACCAGACCGGTGCCTTGTCCACATATTCCTTCTTTACCCAGTCGTCATTTCCCTTCGGCGGCATAAAATACTGCCGTGAATACTTCGTGTAATCCATCATAGCCTTTTCCTTTACCTCCGTGAAATAAAAAAACCTGCAGCCAGCGGCTGCAGGAGACGTAAACAAACTACGCGGTACCACTCCTGTTCGCGGCAAAAGCCGCGCACTCACAAGATACGAACACTCACCGGAACAGCAAATGCCTTATATCTTTACCCCGGTGACGGGAGGACCCGTCCGCGTCTACTCGGCTGTAAAATTACTTTCAGCCTTTCGGGCGGCAGCTCTGAGGCCAGTTCCCGGTGAACCATCCACCGCCTCACACCATCCGGCGGCTCTCTGAAATCCGGTTCAGAGGTACTACTCCTCTTCACAGCTTTTAGATTATTTTAGGATAAGATAGCATTTAATTTAATACTTGTCAACGCTGTACCGGAATATGTTATCCTATTCATGCTTCGAAAATTATTATAATGAATGTAAGGATGCAGATATTATGAAATTTAAAATCACTACGTTATGCTACATTGAAAAAGACAACTGTTATCTGATGCTTTACCGGAATAAAAAGAAAAACGATGAAAATGCCGGCAAGTGGATCGGGATCGGCGGCAAATTGGAACCCGGTGAATCTCCAGATGAAGGTATGCTGCGGGAAGTATTCGAGGAAACCGGTCTTGTTCTGACAAAATACCGTTTCAAGGGTGTCATTTCCTTTATCAGCGATACCTGCGAAGATGAATACATGATGCTGTATAAGGCCGACGCTTTTTCAGGTTCAGTGTCGGAAAGCTGCCCGGAGGGCGAGCTTCGCTGGATCCCGAAACCGGAAGTTCTTTCTCTCCCCCTGTGGGAAGGAGACCGCGAATTTCTACGTGATCTCCTGGACGGGAAGGATCAGATTAATATGAAACTTGTTTACCACGGCGACCGGCTGCTTCACGTCAACCGATACCATTAGACGCCTCATCGAAAGTCAGGCGATAATCAGCGACGGAATAAACAACGGTATGTACATGACTGCGAAGAATACCGCAATCAGGCCGATCAGATACGGAATAATCGCCTTCGATATTTTTGTTATGGGAAGTCTGGTGATACTGGATGCCACAAACAGATTTATGGCAACCGGAGGTGTAATCATACCGATTGCAAGACCCACTACAAACACAACGCCGAAATGCACCAGGCTTATTCCCATGGCCTGTACCAGCGGCAGGAAAACAGGCGTAAGCAGAATAATCGCGGAGGACGTTTCCATGAATATGCCGGCAATCAGAATGATAATACCGATCAGAAACAGGATAATGAATTTATTTGTCGATACACTCAGGACCGCCGTGGAAATAGCTTCCGGAATCGACCATTTTGCCAGCACCCATCCGAACGGTCCGGAGCATGCAATGATGATCATGATCACGGCGCTTGTCTTTGCGGACTTTTTCATAATCTCAAACAGCTGCCCCGGTTTCAGGTCTCTGTATACAAAGAACCCGACGATAATCGCATAGATAACGGCAACATCCGCAGCCTCCGAAGGAGTAAAATAGCTCAAGCGCATCGCTGACTTTATGGACACCTCGTACAAAAGACATTGTTTCCTCCCGTTAACAAAAGTAAGCAGGATCCCCACGGCTCCCGCTTACTGAACTAAACACATGCACTGCAAATCATTCAGAATTTTTCTGTCCGTATGCAGCCTTACTTTGCTGTACGGCTCAGTTCAGACCTGCAATAACATCGTTAATCTTCTGTACATAGTCATCATACTGCGGATAATCTTCATATACAGACTTCACAGCTTCCCTGAAGGAATCAACATCCGGATCCTCATCAACTTCCATGCCGTTATCCTTCATCGTCTGCAGCTGGTCTGCTTCCTGTGCGGCAACCCATTTTCTTTCGTACTCGGCCGCTTCCTGCGCACTGTCCAGGAAGATCTTCTGCGTATCCTCATCCAGAGAGTTGAACACATCCAGGCTCATGGTAATGATGGCCGATGAATAAGAATGACGGTCAAGTGTGCAGTATTTCTGAGATTCCCAAAGCTTATAGGAATTGATTACGTTGATCGGGTTTTCCTCCCCGTCAATGGTTCCCTGCTGAAGAGCAGTCAGCGTATCGTTCCAGTTCATCGGAACCGCATTTGCTCCCAGCGCTGTAAAGGTCTTTGTATAAACATCATTCTCCATAACGCGGATCTTCAGTCCGGCTACATCGTCTGCACTATGAACAGCCTTCACGTTGTTGGTCAGATTTCTGAAGCCTCTTTCCGCATAGGCAAGCCCTTTCAGGCTGCTGTCTTCCAGAGTATCCAGAAGGTCACGGCCAACCTCACCGTCAAATACGGCATACGCTTCCTCGTTGCTGGCGAACAGGAACGGCATATCCAGAACACCCATCGCTTCTGAGAAGTTTACAAACGGTCCGGATGTAACAATGCCCATGTCCAGAGTTCCCATCTGCATGGATTCGAGCATATCTCTCTCGCCGCCCAGATCTCCGTTCGGATGAATTTCAATGGCATATTTGCCATCGGTCTTTTCCTGAATAAGTTCAGCAAACTATACAGCGGCAATCTGGAAAGAATCCTGCTCATTCACCGTTGTACCGAGCTGGAGTACGGTTGCTCCGTCCGGAATTTCCGGCTGAACATTGGACGCATTTAAGATGTCATCATCTGCAGCCGCTTCTGTAGAATTTTCCGTTACAGCCTCAGCGAATGCAGATAAGGACATAGTGGCCGAAAGAGATCCGGCCAGAACAAGTGTTGCCCATCTCGAAGCTTTTTTCATGACTTCTCCTCCTCTAATACCTGATCATTAACATTTTTTAAGAAGTTTATGTAAAAAAGTAACGTTGATAAATATAAAACTTCATAATATTAAAGTCAATAAATAAAATGCAAAAAAGCACTCCAATTTCGCGCAAAATCAGAATTCACAAAATTTTTACCGGAGAAATAGTCTTTTATCGAAAATTATTAGGTCCAAAACTGTCAGAATGGCAGCAAAAAGCGCCGGGAACCCCGGCGCATGTTTTCCGCTTATCTGCATTTATCTGCTGTACTCTTTATTGATTATTTTGATCTCAGCACGGCTGTTTTGATTTCAGCCGTTGACACGGATATATTCTTCAATCTGAGCACGGGTAGGAATAGATGCAATGGCCCCCTTATTCTGTACACAGATGCATCCGGACACATTTCCATAATCCATTGCTTTTCTGAGTTTATCCTCTGTCAGATCCTTTACGGAGGATACACCCTGAATACGAAGACTTGAAAGGAAGCCGCCCCAGAACGCATCGCCGGCTCCGGTTGCATCCACCGCCTTTGCCTTTCTGCCTTCGACCCTGACTACTCCACCCTTGAAAAATGCCTGGGCTCCATGGGAACCAAGAGTTTCAACCGTAACGGCAATACGGTGCTGCTCCATAAGCTTCGAAATGGCATCCACACCGCCCATCATGTCTACTTCTTCCTCGGAAATTTTCAAAAAATCAACATAGTCCAGAATATTCATAACAGCGCTTGTGCAGGCAGCCTGATCATCTTTCCACATTACGTTTCTGTAATTAACATCAAAACTCACCAGCTTCCCCTGTTCATGAGCAAGTCTCATTGCCTTTCTGGTAGCATCCGCCTCCGGCTGTGCGGAAAGGGAGCAGGATCCTGCATGTATAATCGCTGCATCCGAAATATCCGCTTCTTTAACATCTTCCTCGCTAAGGAACATATCTGCTCCGGGCTTGCGCGCAAATGTAAAAACACGCTCTCCGTCTTCCTTTAAGGTCACAAAGGAAAGTGTTGTAATTGCCTCGTCACAAAGATCGGGGCAGGCTGCCGTTACCTTATACTCCTTCAGGGTATCCAGAAGAAAGTGACCGAAATCGTCATTGCCTACCTTGCAGCACATGCTGGCCTTCAGACCGTTCTTGGCAATCGCGATTGCTACGTTGGCCGGAGCGCCGCCAGCCTTGCGGATATAGCTGCCCGGTTCGGAGCCTGGAATAAAGTCAATTACCATCTCGCCGATACTGTACAAATCTGTCATCTTAGATCCTCCTACACTATCATTTTACATATGGAAAAGAATAATCACCCGGATGTTTAATATTTTATCATACTTCCTCATCCCCGTCATATAATAATAAAGCGTTTTCTCAATCTGCCATTGAGAAAACGCTTATACAAACTGTAATATTTCAGTCCATTCCGGTATCAGTCACCGCTGCCGGTCTGGCCTGTTACGGTACCTGATGTACGGGCTGTGCCGTGTGCTTCGGCTTCACTTGCCATTTCCGTCAGTAGTTCGTAATAATCATCATTGATGGTACTGTTATTCAGCAGCCGGTTATCCCTGTCGTTATCCGAATTATCGGAAATGGATCCATCTCCGTACATAGTTTCATGCATCTGGGTAATGGTATCTTCCCATTCAGGAACGAGCATATCCTGACCGTCCACGTAAATGATTTCATACATGCCGTCATACGGCACACGATCTTCCACAATGGAATAATCCGTCAGGATTTCCGATGCATCACCCATAAGCTCCCAAATTCTGGAGGTTTTGATGTTGGTAGTTATCAGCGGCAAAACGTCCGTTACAAAAGAAGTCACTTCGGTGATACTCATATTTTTCACTTCATTTATAATCTGTGAAATAACGTATCTCTGGCGCTCGGTCCTCGCGTAATCAGAATTTCCAACGTAGCGGTTGCGTGCATAAGCTACGGTCTGGATACCGTCGCAGTGATATACACCGTCTTCCTCCGGAAGCGAATGATCCTCGTCCTCGCGGCCGAGCATATTGCACATATCCATCATATAACCGTTCGCAACCTTTATTTCAGCAGCCGTCCATTCCAGGTCTACACCGCCGAGAGCATCGACGATGGTTATCATATCTTCAAAGTCAACAGCGGCATAATCGGTAAGATTAATATTATAGTTTTCGGAAATAGTATCGCAAAGAAGCGGACCGCCGCCGCGGGCATAGGCATTATTCAGCTTTGCGTACCCAACGTCCGGAATGGCGACGTAGGTATCGCGCATCAAAGAAATAATGCTTACTCTTTTCTTCGCATAGTTGAGTGTCACAAGCATCATGCTGTCCGAGTTGCCGTTCCATGATTTGTCACGGCGGTCCACACCAGCCAGGAGCAAGGTGTAGGTATTCTCGTCGTCTGCATTCTGAACGGTATCGTCCACCTTCTGCATTTTCTTCTGAATCTGGTTCAGCTCCTCGCTGCTTACCAGTTTTCCGCCGGCCTCCTCGGTGGAAACCTCCTGAATAGCCTCCTCCGGAAGATCGCTTTCCGCAACCTTTTGAACATCCTGATCGTTAACATAGTTCAATTTGCTTATAATGGAATTTCCTATATGATTAACCAGAACACCGCCCAGTACTACAACGGCAAGCACGATGATCAATATGATCCCAAACATTCTGCCCCAGTTTGGTTCTCTTTTGCCAGATTTGCCAGACTCTTCATTGAAATTTTCGTCATACCTGCTTGACACAACAATCCTCCCTGCACGTTTCCTGACGTGCGCCTTTCTGAGACATACAAAATTGCCTAACTACCATATCAAAAAGAGATGAAACATGCAAGAGAATATTGCATGAAAAAACTCCGGATACCGCATAAATGCGAATGTCCGGAGTTGAAATGCAGAAGAAGGGACTTGAACCCTCATGGCCTTGCGGTCACAGGCACCTGAAGCCTGCGCGTCTGCCAATTCCGCCACTTCTGCATAATCAAAATACATAAGCAACTTCTTCTCAGATATGCTTATTATAACTGCATACCTTCAAAACCGCAATCGAATTTTTTCAATCTTTCTTCCTTTTTTATAAACCCTTTGTTCCGGATAAGCCTGCGACCTATTAGTAACAGTCAGCTCCATGCCTTACAGCACTTCCACCTCTGTCCTATCAACCTTGTATTCTGCAAGGGGTCTTGAGATATCTCATCTTAAGGGGGGCTTCA
>Ga0256406_1003958_pt1 | contig 17637 bp, 19 predicted proteins | sample RumenRJG_03DNA_FD_185986 | JGI IMG/M metagenome (GOLD analysis project Ga0256406, IMG submission 185986) | Bovine rumen microbial communities from Lethbridge, Alberta, Canada - RJG_03 | ecosystem: Host-associated > Mammals > Digestive system > Stomach > Rumen | place: Canada: Alberta | collected...
TTTGCAATCAGATGGACGCGGGGACTGATGCCCAGAACCCCCTCTGCTTCGGGATGAAAGGGTTTGCCGATATAGAGGACATCTCCCTTTTTGCAGTGTTCACGGACCAGATCATGGGTGCGCCTTACATCGGGACAGGTCGCATCGACAATCTGGAGCCCCTTTGCCTTTGCCTTTTCATACACAGCGTCGGAAACGCCATGGGCGGTGAAGATGACGATGCCCGAATCCACTTCGTCGAGCAGCTCGAGCCGGGTCTTGCGGGGATCGTCGAGGATGCGGATGCCGTGGTCGGCGCATGCCTGAACAACGTACTGGTTATGGACAATCATGCCAAGCATTGTTACGGGTTCCGATGGCTGCTGGTGTATGATGTCCTTGACTGTATTGATGGCGCGTACGACGCCCTGACAGTAGCCTCTTGGTACGACACTGATAATCTCCATGCGTCCTCCTTGATAGAATCATTGAAAAATCATGTATAATGCCTTTGTTTTCAGTATAGCAGGTGACTTATGAACAAAACATTCAATCAGTTTTCACTTAGTGAAGATACGCTGAAATTCATTCAGCTCAACCATTTTACACAGCCGACGCCGATTCAGCAGGAAGCGGTTCCGGCCATTCTCAAGGGACAGGATGTTGTCGGCCTTTCCCGGACAGGTTCGGGAAAGACGCATGCCTATCTGATTCCGATCTTTGAAAAGGTCGATGCTTCGCTGGATCAGGTGCAGGCGGTCATCACGGCGCCAACCCGTGAGCTGGCCGCACAGATCTATGAAAAGGCGAAAGTAATGAACAAGGTGAAACCGGATCTTCGGATCCGTCTGTATGTCGGTGGAAGCGATCGGCAGCGGGAAATCGAAGCTCTTGAAAACAAGCAGCCGCAGATCGTGATCGGGACTCCCGGACGCATTAAGGATCTGTTTCTGACGGAAGGTGCACTGCGGATTGACAAGGCGGATATGCTGGTCGTGGATGAAGCTGACATGACGCTGGAATACGGTTTCCTGGATGATATCGACGCGTTTGCGGGACGGATGGGCGAGAAGCTGCAGATGCTCGCGTTTTCGGCGACGATTCCGGATCAGTTGAAGCCGTTCCTCAAGCATTACATGCATCATCCGGTTCTGATTCGCATTGAGGATCAGGAGGCCAGGAAAAAAGCGGTGCAGCACATTCTGGTGCCGTGCTACCACCATACGTATGCAGAGACGATTCTTTCAATTCTGCCGGGCTTTCAGCCGTATGTATGTCTGATCTTCACCAATACGCGGCAGGAGGCGGCAGATCTTGCCGGCGAGCTGCGGGCTCATCATCTCAGTGTTACGGAGCTGCACGGGGATCTCGAACCGCGCAAGCGCAAACAGGCGATGAAATCTCTGCAGGCTGCGACAAATACGTTTGTCGTGGCAACCGACCTTGCCTCAAGAGGCATCGATGTTGAGGAAGTGACGCATGTCATCAGCTGCGGCTTCCCGAAGGATCTGAGCTTCTACATTCATCGTGCGGGTCGTACGGGGCGGATGGATCAGACCGGTATCTGCTATGCGCTGTATAAGGACAGCGATGACAGTGCGATCCGTTCGCTGATGAAGCAGGGCATTCATTTTGACCATATGCGTTTCCATAACGGGGCATGGCAGAAGCTGCGCCCGTATGGCGAGAAACATCCGCAGAAGGATGATGCGATGGAAATTGAAATTGCCAAGATGATGACGAAGAAGAATACACGGGTCAAGCCCGGGTACAAGAAGAAGCGGCAGCAGGCGATTGCGGATTTAAAGCAGAAGAAGCGCCGCGAATTCATCCGCGGAAAGATCCGGGAAGAACGCACAGCCATGTACAAGCAGCGGGCAAGGGAACTGCGGGAAGCCAATGGAAAGAAAGACTGATCTTCTGATCGGCAGCCATGTCCGGATGACGGCGCCGGGATACTTTGAAGGCGCGGTGCAGGAGCTGCTGTCCTATGATGCCAATGCGGGGATGCTGTATACGGGTGCGCCGCAGAATTCGGTACGCGTTCCGATGGAACGGATGCGGATCGAGGAAGGTAAGGAACTTCTACGGGCTCATCAGATTCCTTTGAAGAACATTGTCGTCCATGCGCCGTATATCATCAATCCGGGCAGCCTTGATGCTGAGAAGCGCGATTTTGCGGTTTCCTTTCTGAGTGAAGAGATGAAACGGGCGGCTGCGCTCGGGGTTCGTGATGTTGTGCTGCATCCGGGTTCGTATACGACGGGTGATCCTGAAACCGGCATCCGCAATGTGATCGGGACGCTGAACCGTCTGGAAATTCCGGAGAGCATTGTGATTGCGCTGGAAACGATGGCCGGCTCCGGTTCGCAGATCGGTCGGACGCTCGAGGAACTTGCCGGCATTCTTGATGGAGTGACGGCGCCGGAACATTTTGCGGTATGTCTTGATACCTGCCACATGTTTGCGGCGGGCTATGATGTGTTGGATGCGGATCGTCTATTGGCCGGGTTTGATCATGTGCTTGGTTTGAAGCTTCTGCATGTCATTCATCTGAATGACAGTAAGGAGCCGTTCAATTCGCACAAGGACCGCCACGCCAACCTTGGCAGGGGAATGATCGGCTTTGCGGCTTTGGACGCGATTGCGCATCATCCGCTAACGTCGTCGGTGGTCAAGATTCTTGAGACGCCATACATTGACGGTAAGCCTCCCTACAGGGAAGAGATTGCGGAGATCCGCAGGGGATGTCTTGATCCGAACTAAGATAACAAGAGAAAAGAAAAAGCCCGCGGGCGTGATCAATACTTGACCAGGCCGGCGGGCATTCTGTTTTTTATCTCTGCTCTTCGAGAATGTTCTGAATTTCTTTCTTCAGTTCATTGACGAGCTGGTCCTGCGGAACTTCGCGGAGGAATTTTCCTTTGCGGAAGAGGATGCCTTTCTGATAGGAGCCGGCGATGCCGATGTCGGCACGACCCGCTTCCTGCATGCCGTTGACCGGGCAGCCCATGACGGCAACCGTGATGTTGGCATGGATGCTGGCAAGATACTGCTCGATTTCCTTTACCACCGGCAGCATGTCGTACTGAATGCGGCCGCAGGTCGGACATGCGATCAGATCCGGAACGCCGTCGATCAGATTGAAGCAGCGCAGCAGCTGTTTGGCAACGGGCAGCTCGTCACTCGGAGGTCCCGATACGGAGACACGGATCGTATCGCCGAGCCCTTCATGAAGCAGCGTCCCGAGGGCTGCCGAACTCTTGACGGATGATTCCAGCAGTCCGCCCGCTTCGGTTACACCGAGATGCAGCGGATAGGGGAACGTTTCACTGGCAGCTTCATAGGCATCAATCGTCAGTGGAACATTGGAGCTCTTGAAGGAGAGCACGATGTCATGGAAGTTAAGGTTTTCAAGAATCTCAACATGGCGGCGGGCACTTTCGACCATGGCTTTTGCACTGTAGCCATAGGCGTCCAGAAACTGCTTTTCCAGGGATCCGCTGTTGATTCCGATCCGGATCGGAAGATGCTTTTCGCGGCATTTTTCGACGACGGCACGGGTATGCGCTTCATCTCCGATATTGCCGGGATTGATGCGGATTGCATCGGCGCCGGCATCGGCTGCCTTGAGAGCGAAAAGATAGTTGAAATGAATATCCGCAACGATCGGAATATGGATCTGCGGCTTGATCTTGGCAATGGCTTCGGCATCCTCTTCATCGAGAACCGCAAAGCGGATGATCTGACAGCCGTCGCGTTCCAGGTCCAGCACTTGTTGAATCGTTTCGTCGACGCGCTTGGACGGGATATTGGTCATGGACTGCAGAATGACCTTGTTCTGGTGGCCGATCTGTACATTTCCGACCATGACGGGCCGGGTTTCTGTTCGTTTCATAGATACCTCGATTCTTTTCCTTATTATCGCATAAAGTCTTCTGGCTTATAATACACCTATGAAAAGACATAAGCAGTTCTCATACCTGCAGAAGGCGATCATTGTTGTATTCATCCTGATTCTGATCCTGAATATCCTGGCACCGTATACGGCGGATGATTTTTCGTTCATGGAACATTCGGGCTATCTGGATCTTTGGAAGAGGGAGTTCAATTACTGGTTTACGTGGAGCGGCCGCTCGGTGGCGGGCATTCTGGTCAGGCACATGGTGGTGCTGCCGAAGCCTGTCTATGATGTGATCGCCAGCGGTATTTATGTTCTGTATCTGTATCTGATCTGCCGTCTGGCGGCACCGGAAGTCAGGGCATCCGATTTTCTCATTGCGGCCGGTCTTCATTTTCTTTTTATGCCGGTATTCGGGCAGACGGTGCTCTGGGTCAGCGGCGCATGCAACTATCTGTTTACGGCGGTATTGATTCTGCTGTTTCTGCTTCAGATGCAGAAACCTTCCGTGCCGGGCTGGTGCAGGTGTGCCGGCCTGTTTGTGCTGGGCGTGCTTGCGGGATGGACCAATGAGAATACGGGCGGAGCGATGATCTTTCTGGAGCTTGTTCTCATTGGAAAGAATCTGCTTAAGAACCGGGACAAGGCAGCCGGCTTTGTCGGATCGTTGATTGGTTTCGGTATGCTGGTGCTGGCACCGGGCAATGCGGTGCGGGCGGCGCAGGATGTAACCGTAGATCTCAGCCAGGGCGGTTTTTACAGCCTTGTGCATGATCTCAATGATGCGTTCCATGTCATTGGGCAGCCGAAGAATCAGGCGGTTCTCTGGGTGATTGCAGTCATTCTTCTGGTGCTGTGCTTTTCGGACCGTGAGCGCAGAAAAAGAATGGCTGCCTATATGACGGCCGCGTTCCTGTGTGTGTTTGTCATTGTTGCGCTGGATGTTCAGGTGCTTTATGACCGTACGATGTTTGGATCTTCGACGCTGCTGCTGGTGGCGATCGTGATCGGACTGCACGGTGTCAGGGAAGCCGGCTTTGAGACTGTGAAGAAGTGCTCTCTGGCGGTGCTTGCCTTCTGCTGTTTCTGCAGCTATGGGGAAGCGGGGCTGGATCTCTTCTATACGCATCATTTGAACTCTCTGCGTGAAAGTGCCATCGCTGCTCAGAAGGAGCGGGGACTGGTGAATATGGTCGCTTTCCCGATTACGAGCGAATTCCTCAGTATCTACAATCCTCTGGATGGTCTGGTGGATGTGACGCGGTATCAGAATCTCTGGGTCAACAAGGCAATGGCGCAGTACTATGGCGTCAATACGATTGTCGGCGTATCGATGGAAAAGTATCAGCGCATTTACCAGAATGGCGATGTGGATCTGATGAACATCATCGATCTTTCCGATCTGGAGGAATATCTTTCCCTGTGCAAGCAGAAGGGATATACGATCATTGCCGCAAGCACGAAGATGACCGACGAACTGCAGCCGTATGCTCAGATGCTGGAAAGCTACGGCTTTGAAGTCAGTGATGGGTATCTCACAGGCTATTGTCTGGCGGATGGAACCGTGATCAGCGGCGAAGTCTATGAGGAGGGCGGACTGGCGGGGCATTACAGCTATGCAAGTTCTTCCCAAGATCCTTCCTACGCCGACATTATGATTGACGGGCAGGAATATACGAACAATCAGGCGGGTATTTCGCTGGTTGTCTTTGATCCTGCAGGTGATCACGCCGTGGATTCGATTACGATTGAGCCGGATCAGGATTATGGCATCGTGCGGTCCGACGATACGATTTAACAGGGGATATAAATTCCTTCCCAAATCAAATGAAAGGTATGCTATACTTCTTCTGCGTAATTTGAAGCAGGAGGAATGTTTGCATGGCAAGAGAGAATATCATCTTCAAGTGCAGCGTCTGCGGCGAAGAAAACTATATCGGTACCCGCAATAAGCGCAAGCATACGGAGAAGATGGAAATCCAGAAGTACTGCCCGGTGTGCCGGAAGAAGACATTACATAAGGAGAAGAAATAAGCCGTTCGGCTTATTTTTTTCGATATGCGCATAGATACGCTGCCAATCGGGCTGTACGAAGAAAACAGCTATGTGGTTCATGATCATGGCCATGTTCTTTTCATTGATCCCGGTCGTTACTGGAAACAGATCGCTTCGCGTGTCGAAGATGATGAAACGGTAGATGCGATCCTTCTGACACATGGACACGCGGATCATACGGGTGCTGTGGATGATCTGGCGGACCGCTATCAGTGCCCGGTCTATCTGAACAGTGGAGACTGGGAACTGGTTGATCCCCATCATACATCCCAGGGTTATGAGTCGCCTGTCTATCACGAACTGAAGCCGCTGGAAGAAGGATCCTGTACGATCGGCACGTTTCCCCTGACTGTTTATGCCACACCGGGGCATACGAAGGGAAGCGTACTGATCCGGTATCGGAATGTGATTTTTACCGGCGATACTCTGTTCGCTTCGGATGTTGGCCGTACGGATCTGTTCGGCGGCTCGGAAGAGGAACTGCAGGCGTCGCTGCTCAAGATTCTTCTTCTGCCTTCGGATCTTTTGGTTTATCCGGGGCACGGTCCCTCTTCTTCCATGGCTGTGGAGAAACAGACGAATCCCTACCTGGTCTTTTCTTCGGGCCGCTGATAACTGTATTCATAGATCTCTTTGTTATGAATTTCGACTTCCAGGGTTTCCGGAAGCGGGGATTCGATCATGATCAGGACCGGCGTTCCCGGAATGATTTCCAGGCGGACGCCGGATTTTTCTAAGGCTTCACTGTGGAGCTGATTGTTTCTCAGCGCGCATTTGAGATGGGAAAGGGCGACAGCCTCCTGCTGAAGGTAGAGATTTGCCCGGCGGACATTTTCCATCATCTTTGCGCGCGCAATCAGCTTTTCAAAAAGAACTGCAGAAAGAATTGAAACAGCCAGCAGAAACAGCAGGCCGTACAGAGAAGTAAAGCCCTTATTCCAGTACGCCGAGGGCGGCGCAGCTTTCTTCTTCGTTTCGTTTCCAGCAGAGGATGACCGTGTTTTCTTCACTGGCAAAGGATACCTCCTCAATGTTTGTCAGAACGTATTGTGTTCCGGGTGTAAGGATCAGATTTTCACCGCTGATGCGCAGAATCTTCTCTTCCCCACGGAATTGAAAGGACAGGGTGCTGCCGGAAGGTGTGATGTTCTGAGCAATGTTGAAAATATGGCGCAGCTGCGTGATGGCGATGGCATCCTGCAGATCCGCCGGACGGACATACAGGTTCGCAATCGTCTGCAGCTGGCTGAGAAAGACCGGCAGAACGGCACACAGAATCAGCAGCGCGATCAGAAACTGCTCGAGGATGAATCCGCCGTTGGTCCGGGTGTGCATAGCTGGCATGGTTCGATCTGATTGATCTGTGTGCGGTAGTCGGCTTCCGTCTGTTCATAGACCTGCATCCGGAGCCGTTTGTCATTGAAGGCGGCCGTTGAAAGCCCGAGGATGATGATCGCAGACGCCGTACAGGCAGCGACCATGGTTAAAGCGTCCGCCAATAGAAAGCCGCGGCTATTCATCGGGGAACACGAGGCGTCCGAAGCCGAGCTCTACGATGATGCGCTGGGTATCAAACCACAGTGTCTTTGCCTGGTTGATGTTTCCGCGGCTGTTGAAGTACTGGCCGTTTTCGAGCTGCTGTACTTCCCCAGTGCGCATTGCTTCGCTCTGCAGATACAAAAAGTGCTCGGGGAAGCGGTGGAATTCTTCCTTTGTCATCTGAATCAGTGGGAGGCTGAGAGATATCAGAAGGGAACAGACGGCAATGGCAATGATCATCTCCAGAAGCGTAAATCCCTCTTCAGTACGCATACGCCTGTCCGTTCTGAATGCCGATCGAGCGTCCGTCGTCACACTGCGTCTGTTCTTCACGCAGAAGACCTGCCGCAACCAGAGCGCTCAGGTCGGAAGGTGACTGATTCGTGTCGAGGCGATACTGAATGATTGCGGCGTCAACGGTCTTGAGCAGGGCGTCACATCCCTTTTTGTCTACGATCCCCAGCGTCTTCTGGATGTTTGGGACCGTAAGCAGAAAGAGGATGGCGAGGATCGTGACTACAATGAGCATTTCCAGCAGCGTAAATCCGCGTTCGTTCTTGGTGCTTCTGCCTGCTTTTTCCATAATGATTTCTCCTTTTCTTTTTCTGTTTCCGTTTCAGTTTCTTTTGCTAGAGGGAACCCAGAATACTGATCGGCATCAGCAGGATCCTATAGATGATCACAATGAGGATGCCGATGCCTGCATAGGCAATGGCCTGAATGATCCGGGTCAGCCGATGGATGCGCGCTTCATAGCGTGCCAGCGCCATGGTCTGATACTGTTCCAGCATGACGATCGGGGAACTGGCATAGATGGCAAGCTTCAGAAACCTTGGCAGCAGCGGATCGAGGCCCTTCTGGGCGATGGCGTCGTTGAACCGGCAGCCCTGATTCAGCGCCTGATGCACGGTATTGGCCAGGGCGGCAACCAGCGGGCTGGTCGAAAGATGTTCGAGCATTGTCAAAGAGCGCGCCGTAGGCATGCCGGTACGGATGGTCTCCAGCAGAAAGCGGCCGAAGTCGATGCTTGTATAGGCGGTCCAAAGGTTGCCAGGGAGGATCTTTTCCAGCAGCTGATAGGTGGATACGATCCTGGAAGGAGCCAGGGCGTAGAGGAGCAGGAGACTGCCGGCCAGGATCAAGGCGATCAGGCCGATGGAAAATACCTGAAGTAAGTTCTGCAGAATCTTCAATCCTGCGGTATCGGTGTCAAAGCCTTCTGCCATCCGGATCATTGCCGGGAAGACGAAGCGGCTGAACAGAATGGTCCCAAGCAATGAAAGAACAAGCAGAAGGCAGGGATAGAACAGCTGCTGGTGGCACTTTTTTTGCAGTTCGTCGCGGGTTTCCTGCAGGTGCCGCGTCAGAAAGAAGGCCTGGGCAAAGTCGGTACTGGCAAGAAAGCCTTCCAGATAGCTGCGCCAGGAAACCGGACAGAAGGCGGGGAAGCAGTCGGCCGCCTTTTCGCCGGCGTCAAAACAGGACAGAAGCTGCTGGATGAGAGCTTTGTTCTTCTTTGACTCAATCATCGGCAGCGTTTCCTCGATGGTAAACCCTGCCTCCAGAAGGATGGCGATGCTCGTAAGATCAAAGTCCGAGAAGGTCTTCCTCTGCCTGCTGTCGGGTAAGAAGTCCGGCTTCCATGGCAGATGTGATGGCCGATTCAAGAGAGATAAATGCAGAAGATGGTTTCCCGTATTCGAAATAGTGCTTCACCTCCTTTCGGTTCATGTGTTCATAGATGCTGAAGCGCCGGTGTGAGGCGGGATTGGTATACAGGCGCTGGCAGCTGATGCCGAAGAGTACATCTTCCATCTGTTCATTGGAAACACCAAGATCCTTTAACCGCTGAATGGCTCCGGTACAGCTGAAGGAGTGCAGCGTCGTGATGACAAGATGTCCGGTCAATGCGCAGCGAACTGCCATGGCGGCCGCTTCTTCGTCACGGATTTCGCCAATCATGATGATGTCCGGATCATGCCGCAGCAGTTGCCTTATGCCGCTAGCGAAGGTGAAGCCGGCCTTTTCGTTGACGGCCATCTGTACGTAGCGGTCGCTGTAGACTTCGACCGGATCTTCGAGGGTATAGATTTTCTTTCCCCTGACCTGATTGAGCAGGGTATAGACCGTGGTCGTTTTTCCGGATCCGGTCGGTCCGCTGAAGACAAAGAGGCCGCTGCGGGCATGAGTGATGGAAGAGAGCCAGTCGATCGTTTCTGTCTGGCAGCTGAGATCACTGATCCTGAGCTTTCCGGTCTGATTCAGGATCCGCAGGACGCCGCATGTCATGTGCCAGCCGGTAACGATCGCAAAGCGCAGGGCCAGTGATTCGCCGTTGATCTCTGTTTCAAAGGAGCCGGTCTGCGGCTTTCGGGCCAGGGAAAGATCGAGATTGGAGCGGAACATGAGGTAGCGGAAAAAGGAGGCGTCGTAGTCCTGGCTCCGCAGTTTTCTCAGCTTTCCGTCGACCCGCATTTCGACAAGCAGCCGCTCATCATTCTCAAGGCTCAGATGGATGTCGGTTGCCTTGTTGCGCAGGGCAATCGTAAGCAGCCGGTGCAGCAGTTCTTCCATTCGTTCTCCTTTCACTGTTTTCTAGTCAGCAAAGGCAAAGGTTCCCGAAATTTTTTTGAAAGAAGTGATGATAGAATAGAAACGGTTGTTCAGGAGAAATGAATATGAAGGGAATTATTCTTGCCGGCGGCAGCGGTACGCGGCTGTATCCGCTGACCCGTGTTACCAGCAAACAGCTTCTTCCGGTTTACGATAAGCCGATGATCTATTATCCGCTGAGCACGCTGATGCTGGCGGGGATCCGGGAAATACTGATTATTTCGACACCCCACGATCTTCCTAATTTTGAGCGTCTGCTGGGCGATGGCAGTCAGTTCGGGGTTCACTTCTCCTATCAGGTGCAGCAGACACCCAACGGTCTGGCTCAGGCGTTTGTGCTGGGTGAGAAGTTTATCGGCAAGGATCCGGTATGTCTGATTCTCGGGGACAATATCTTCTACGGCAATAAATTTTCTACGATGCTCAGGGATGCGGTACGTCATACGGAAGAAACGGGGCGGGCGCAGATCTTCGGTCAGTATGTCAATGATCCGGAGCGCTTTGGGGTTGCGGAGTTTGATGATCACGGACATGTCATCTCCCTGGAGGAGAAGCCCGCGCATCCAAAATCGAACTATGCGGTTGTCGGCCTTTACTTCTATGACAACCGGGTTGTGGAGTATGCGAAACAGTTGAAGCCTTCGGCCCGCGGGGAATATGAGATCACGGATCTCAACAAGATTTACCTTGCGGAAAATCAGCTGGACATTACATTGTTCGGCCGCGGGTTTGCGTGGCTGGATACAGGAACGATCGAGTCCCTGGCGCAGGCGAGTGATTATGTGCGCATGGTTGAGCAGGTGCAGTCAATCCGCATTTCAGTGCCGGAGGAGATTGCCTACTACAACGGGTGGATTGATGAAGATCAGCTGCTCAAGGCGGCTGAGAGTTATGGCAAGTCTCCTTACGGTACGCATCTGCGTACGATCGCTTCGGGCCGGGTAAGAACAACGTTCAAGGGATCCGGGGGCAATGACTGATGCGGGCTGTATTTCTTGGCTGCGGGTATCTTGGCTCCAATCTGTATCAGCTGCTGAAGGATTCGTTTGATACGGAGATGTGGGGGATCGATTCGCCCTATGTTTCGCGGATTGATTCGTTCCGTCTGATCAATGTCTTTGATCCGGATGCGATGAAAGACATGGATGTTCGTGATGCTCTGGTCATTGATACAGTTGCCCTGGTGGCAAACAGCGACCGTTCGGAAAACGAGGCAGAGGCCCTCGATGTTCTGGCGGAAAAATACCGTGCATTGTTTTCGGTATTGAAGCAGGGGGGCTGCAGGCGCTTTGTCTTCTTTTCCTCGGGTGGAACTGTGTATGGCAGCCATGCACGTCCCCGTCGGGAGAGTGATCCTCTGGAGCCGCAGACGCTTTATGCCCGCAGTAAGGTAAGAATCGAAGAGGAACTAAAGGCGAGCGGGCTGGACTATCTGATTCTGCGTCTTTCCAATCCGTACGGGGGCTATCAGCTGCCCAACAAGCGGCAGGGCGTGATTCCGATTGTTCTTCGCAAGGCATATCTGGATGAGTCGTTTCAGCTGATGGTGAATCCGGACAGTATTCGGGATTATATCTACATTTCGGATTTTGCGGCGCAGCTGAAAAAGCTGCTGGAGATGGATGTGTCCAATACGACCCTCAACGTTGGTTCGGGAAAAGGCACAAGTCTGCAGACGGTCATTGATCTTTGCGAGAAGATCACGGGGAAGACGCTGCGGATTGAGCATATGCTGTCGCAGGTACCGATGGTGCAGGACATTGTGCTGGATGTTTCGAAGCTGGAGGGGATTACAGGCATCCATTCTTCCATATCAATGGAGAAGGGGATGCGAATGGAAGATGAGCGGATCCGCCGTGAACTCGGTATTCGCTGACCGTTCCTTCGCCATCGGCCAATGGCGGATGGCGCCTGTGTCTTTTCTGCTATAATGCATGGAATCTTCTGACAGTCATATATGGATCGTAAAATACTTAGAAACTACATTTACAACGCGCTGTATCAGCTGATCCGGATTATTCTTCCGTTCATCCTGGTACCTTATACACTTTCCCATATCGGGACCAGGACGCTGGGCATCTATGACTATGCCGGTTCGATCATGAACTGGTTCATTCTGTTTGGTGTTCTCGGCATTAATACCTACGGGAACCGTGAGATTGCCAAGGTGCGCAACGACAAGGGTTCGCTGCAGACAGCGTTCTGGGAAATCTTTGCAATGCAGGTATGCAACGTCCTGATTGCGATGGCGCTGTTCTATGTCTGGATTGCACTGTTTGTTCATGAGAACGTGTTTTATTATCAGCTGACGGGTTTGACGATGATCGCCAGTGCGCTGGATATTTCGTGGTTTTTCTTCGGGGTTGAAGACTTCAAGAAGGCGAGTATCCGCAATATTCTGGTGAAATGCCTCGGCGTTGCGCTGATTTTCCTGATGGTTAAGTCGCCGTCGGATCTCTGGATCTATATTCTGATCAATGTGGGATCGGAGCTCTTCGGGCAGGCGGTTCTTTTTCTGCAACTGCGTCAGTATGTGGGCTTTGAAAAGATATCCCTGAAGAATGCGTACCGGCATCATTTCAAGGCGACATTTCAGCTGTTTATTCCGACGATTGCGATCTCGGTCTATACAATGCTGGATACGACGATGGTCGGAGCATTGTATTCGGAAGAGCATGTGACGCTCTACAAGACGAGCATGAACATTATCAAGATGTTTCTGTCTCTGATTACGGCGATCGGTACCGTGACGATGCCGCGGGTTACCAACGTCTTCTACAATGACAGCGATGGCGAAGCGAAGGCGGAGCATCTGATCAATTCGACGATGAAGTTCGTCAATATGCTGTCGTGGCCGATGTGCTTCGGCATGATGGCGATTGCGACCAATTTCATCGCCTGGTATACGCCGGAGTATCCGATTATTGCAAACCTGGTGCGGCTGGGCTGTCCGATCATCATTCTGATATCGATGTCGAACGTGACCGGGATTCAGTACATGGTTCCGACGGGCATGTTCAATCAGTATACGATCTCAATCGTTTCTGGATCGGTGATCAACTTCATCTGCAACATGATCATGATTCCGCGCCACGGGGCGACCGGCGCCATTGTCGGCAGTATTGTTGCGGAAGCGACGGTTACCTGTGTTCAGCTGGTTCTTGTCTACAGGAAGAGTCATCTCAATTTCCGTCAGAAGTCCTATGCCCTCTATATCAGCGGATCGCTTCTGATGTATGTGATTGTCAACCGTCTGAACTATGTCCTGGAAGTATCGGCGACGATGACGCTGCTGCAGGTACTTGTGGGCATGGTGGTGTATCTGGCGTGGCTGTTAATCTTCAGGGAACCGGTGCTGATGGCTGTACTGGGGAAGGTCAGGGATCGTCGTCATGCCTGAAGTATCGATCGTTGTTCCGGTCTATAAGGCCGAAGCCTATCTGGATCAGTGCGCCCAGTCGATCTTTGCGCAGACATTCAGGGATTTCGAGGTGATTTTCGTCGATGATGGCAGCCCGGACGGCTGTCCGGCGATGCTCGATGGCTATGCAGAAAAGGATCCGCGGGTACGTGTCATCCACAAGACCAACGGGGGCCTTTCGGATGCGCGCAATGCGGGCATGAAGATTGCCCGGGGAACCTATATTCAGTTCATTGATTCCGATGATTTCCTGGAGCCGGCTCTTCTTGAGGAATGTGTCAGAAAGCTCAGGGAAACGGGTGCGGACATGGTCATCTTTGACTATGCCCAGTACTACATGTCAACCGGGACGAAGGAAGAGATCCGCAATGTCTTTTCCGAAAAGGAAACCTATCAGTTGAGCGATCATCCTGAGCTTCTTACAAGCATCGCCAATGCGGCCTGGAATAAGATGTACAGGCTGTCGCTGTTCCGTGATTACGGGATCGAATATCCCTGGGGCTATTTCTATGAAGACCTGGGGACGACCTACCGCCTGCTGGCAAGGGCGAACAAGGTTGCCTTCGTCAATCAGGTTCTCTATGATTATCGTCAGGATCGTCCCGGAAACATTACGGGGACGTTCGATATCCGCGCCTTCCATGTGCTGGACATGGTGAAGATCAATCTTGATGATTATCAGCAGTTGGGAATCTATGAGAAATATTACGAGGAGCTGAAGTTTCTCGGCTGCGTCAACATTCTGGAATGTCTTAAGAAAACAAGAACCGCCGGTGATCATGCGCTGGCGCTGAAGTTTGTGCAGGTGTGTTTCTGGTTCATCCGCAGCCACTGGCCCGAATTCCCCAAGTGCAGATATAAGATTGCGCGCCAGAAGGGAGACTGGATCTATACCAGTGAGCCACGGCTCAGGCTGTATCTGAAATGGAAGTGGAAGGGAGAATAAATCTATGCCCCAGGTAACTGTTATTGTGCCGATTTACAACGTCGAGCGGTATCTGAAAAAATGTTTTGATTCGCTTTTGAAACAGACGTCGGATGACTATGTCGTGCTGGCGGTCAACGATGGATCGCCCGATGGCTGTGACGCCATTATTGCCCAGTATGTCAAAACCTATCCGGACAGGTTCAAGGGCATCAAGAAAAAGAACGGCGGCTATGGTTCCGTACTGCAGATTGCGATCCGCGAGACGAAGACACCGTATTTTCTGGTGTGCGATCCAGATGATACGCTGGAGCCGGAAGCCGTGCAGACGCTGCTTTCCATGGCAAAAATGTCCGGAGCCGATATTACCGTCGGCGCCAAAACTCTGATCTATGAAGACAGTGATATCCGCGAATACGATGCGTCCTACAACAAGGATTTTACGACGCTGAAGAAGGATACGGTCTATGACGTCCATGATCCTGATTCTGACGGACTGTGGTTCATCAATCCAAGTCCGCACGCCAAGCTGTACAGGACCGAAATCGCGCGCGGCATCACGTTCCCGGAACATGTTGGTTATACCGATAACATGCTGTTTTATTTATCGATGCTGAATGCGAAGAAGCTGATCTATACCGATCAGCCTCTGGCCAAGTATCTGATCAACCGCAAGGGCAACTCGATGGGCGATGTCAGCGCTCCGGCGATGAACGGCGAAATTCTCGTCTTCAAGTCGATTCTTTCGCAGGCGGAACATATCGAAAATGTTCCGGACATGTTCTATTACCGCATGTATGAAAGTTTCCGTTACATGCTGCAGCAGATGCCTCGGCTCAACTGCAGTCGGGAAGACTTTGAAATTGCCATGGACTACCTTGGAACCTACAGTACCAAGCTCAGCGCCTATGGCTCGATCATCCGTCCTCTTTACCAGCAGTATGCCAAAGTCCGCCCGCTGGAAAAGATCCGGGATCTTGAACTGATGAACAGCCGCCTCAGCGCCTATGCCTTTGAGAGACTGAAGAAGAAAATGATGAAGGAGTACGATGAAAAACACAAATCAGACAATTAAATCCGCAGTGCTGGCACTGATTCTATTGGCCGGCTGCGGCAGCAGCACTGCAGCTACGGCCGCCACCGCCTCACCATCATCCGCCACCACCGGTACACAGGGCTGTGATATTTTCGAAGAATGTGCGGATGATACGGCGGCGCCGGAAGGAGAGGAGAGTGGCAGTGCAGCCGCTGCCTCCACATCCTTCAAGGAAGAATATGAATCCCTCAACGGAACGGAAACATCCTCCGGCAATACGTATCGGACCGTATCCATTCCCGAGGAAAATCCCATCGTCGAGATTACGGGTGATGAAGCAGCTTCCAAGATTCAAAACGGCGACACGTTCTATCTCTACATTGGAGATGAACAGTGTCCATGGTGCCGCAGTGTCATTGAGCAGGCTTTGACTTCGGCAGCTGAACACGGTGTCGATACCATCTACTATGTGCAGATCTGGGATGCGGACCATAACGAAGTGCTCCGTGACCGCTATGAACTGCAGGATGGCAAAGCGGTACAGACAGGCTTTGGAACAGGAGCCTATACGGTACTGCTGAAAGCTGCGGATGCCTTCCTGGATGAATACACCCTGGAAGATGATGATGGCAATACGGTAGATACCGGTGAGAAACGCATCTATGCGCCTACGTTTATGAAGATTGAAAACGGAACGGTAACGGCATTGACGACCGGCACCTCACCTTCGCAGACGGATGCCTATCAGGATCTTGATGATGGCATTGTCGCCGATGAAAAGGCGATGTTTGATTCTTTCTTCAATTAATCGATCCATTCGTACCAATGGCACAGCGTCCGGTTTGAAAACCGGGTGCTGTGCTATAATTTTTTTCGTTATGAATGCAAACATTCTCGTCTCTGTCATTGTGCCGATGTATAACGCCTCCAGATATCTTTCAACGTGTCTGGATTCATTAGCCTCCGCAACTTTCCGCGATCATATGCAGGTGATTCTGGTCAATGACGGCAGTACGGATGAGACAGCGGCTCTTGCCGGGAGTTATGTGGATCGTTTCCCCGATCTCTTTCAGCTGGTTGAAAAACAGAACGGCGGCCTTTCGGATGCCCGCAATTTTGGCCTGCCGTATGTAAAGGGCACCTATCTTGCCTTTCTTGACAGCGACGACTGGATTGAGCCGGACCTTTACGAACGTCTGTATCAAACGATTGAAAACGAAGGGGCGGATGTATGCGTCTGTGATCTGGAGTACTGGTTTGAGGATCCTTCCAAACGCTTTGTCATGAAGGGCTTGAGTCAGTGGCAGGCAGATACGGTTCAGAAGAAGGCACTTCTTTCACCGATGTTTGCCTGGAACAAACTGTACCGGGCGGAGCTTTTTACGGCGGACAATGGTTACCGCTATCCGCTGCATACCTGGTATGAGGACATTCCGGTAACGACGCTTCTCTTTGCAAAGGCGGAGCGGATTGCCTATCTTCCCGAATGCGGCATCCACTATCGCCAGCATGATGATTCGATTATGGGATCGGTTCATGATGAGCGCGTCAAGGACATCTTTGGCGTACTGGAGCTGGTGCGGAAGGAATTCAGGGACGCCGGCCTTTATGACACGTATCATGAAGAACTGGAGTATCTTCATATTGAGCATCTGTGTCTTTACGGCATGTTCCGCTTTATCCGCAGCGACTGGAGCGAAGAATGTGCAGCGAAGGCAGGGGACGTGATGAAGAAGGAGTTTCCGGACTGGAAGCACAACTGCTATATCCGGAATCTAGGCTGGAAAAACCGTATGTTCCTTGCCTGCTATAATGAAAAAACGGCAGCACTCTTCAATCGAAGAATCCGCGGCTGAAAAGGAGAAACCCTACGTCGAGAACCCGCTACAGTTTCTACAACTTCATCGTCAGTACGATTGCGGCCATTATTCTGCCGATCATCGGCTTTATTAAGGTTCGCCTTTTTATCAATGCCTACGGCTCCGAGGTGAACGGCCTGCAGCTGACCGTAGCCCAGGTCATCAATTTCCTCAATATCTGTGAACTGGCGTATTCGCTTGCCTTCCGGCAGCTTCTCTATAAGCCGCTGGCGGAAAATGACCGGGAAGGGGTAAAGCGCATCTATTGCGGCGCCGTACGTGTCTTCCGCATCACAGGCATCATTGTCA
>Ga0256406_1003959_pt1 | contig 17634 bp, 20 predicted proteins | sample RumenRJG_03DNA_FD_185986 | JGI IMG/M metagenome (GOLD analysis project Ga0256406, IMG submission 185986) | Bovine rumen microbial communities from Lethbridge, Alberta, Canada - RJG_03 | ecosystem: Host-associated > Mammals > Digestive system > Stomach > Rumen | place: Canada: Alberta | collected...
ATTCGTAGTCAAGTGCTCTATCCAGCTGAGCTATTGGGCCATATGGCAGGGGCAGAGGGACTCAAACCCCCAACCTACGGTTTTGGAGACCGTTGCTCTATCAATTGCGCTATGCCCCTGCAGGCATTCAACGGTTTCCCATTGCTTGCGACTGAATAATCATAACAGATATTTTCATTTTTTGCAAGTCTTTTTTGAAATATTTTTACAAAATCCCGCTGTATTTCCTTTTCAGAATGGGCAATTGGAATAATAGTGGCAAGTGGTAAGTAGTAAGTGATAAGTGAAGGCGGCGCCTTAAAATTATAAAGGCGCCATATTTACGTTCCGCCCATTTCTATTCCCCAAAACTGAAATTTTTTCATTTTGGGGGAATAGGAAGTCTTAAGGTGACTTATTTCATTGTATTTCCTTATAGAAATATTACAAATGGAAAGGATTCGCAGTTTCCGTTTATTATTTGTTTTTATTTTCTATCAAAATCATTTATGGATTACAAAAACGCAAGTATAAGCGTCTTTCATGATTAGTTAATATTGGACTCTTGTTAAAAAAAGGCCGATAATAAAAATGATAAAGAAGGTTTAATTGAAGAATTGAGGAAACCCGGGGCCGCCCGTTTGTTATTGGGAGGTGATTCCTATGATACATATAGGATCAATCAGTGAGCATCCGGAGATTTCACGCCAGGTGGAAAGCGTCTGCGGGAAGTATCTGCGGGACGAGGGGAAAGCGTGCGCTTTTTACTCCTACGAGAATTCCTACGTATTTCAGCAGGACCTGGAACGGGGAAAGCGGGATTTCGACCTGCTCTTCCTGGATACGGCTATGCGGGGCATCAACGCGGTGGATCTGGCAGACCGCATCAACAGGCGGAAAGACGTGCCTGTCATGGTTTTCCTTTCCGCTGCGGCCCAGGGCTACTATGAAGATGCATTCCGGGTGGGAGCGGTCCATTTCCTGCAGCTGCCCATGAAGGATAAGGACCTCCTCATCGCGCTGAAGCGGGCCCTTTCGGTCCTGGAGCACCGTTGGCATAGGAAACTCCTCTTCAAATCCACGGAAGGGGAAGCAGTGGTGGACCTGTCCACTCTGGAAGCGGTGGTGAGCGACGACCATCATCAGGTGCTCTGCCTTTCCGACGGATCCACGGAGGAAGTGCGGACGAAACTCACCCAGCTGGAGAAACGGCTGAAGGATGCTTCCCCCTTCTTCTTCATCACTTCCTGCCGGGGTGTGCTGGTGAATCTGGAGCAGGTCTCTGAAGTCCTGCCGGACCGGGTGGTCACGAAGACCGGACGGAACCTCCCTATCTCGAAAAGGCGCTATCCCGATGTCCGCGCAGCCTTTATCCGCTATCATGGCGGAGATGAGGAGGATCTGGAGTAAGTGTACATGGGAGCAGGAGGTCATTATGGAGAGAAAAAAGAAAAAGGGATTTATGCTTCTGGAACTCATCATCGTGGTGGCCATCATCGGCATACTGGCCGCTGTGGCCGTGCCGAATCTGACGGGCATGACGGATGATGCAAAGATTGCCAGGATCCAGTCGGACCTTTCGGCCATGGGGACGGCCTCTGAGGTGTACTACGTGAAGAACGGGTCTTATCCGACAAGCCTGGATCAGCTGGTAGGGACCGATGAAACGTCGGGATACCTGAAAAAAGTGCCGGAGCCTCCGGACAAGAACGTGACCTATACCATTGCCAATGGGACAATCAAGGCCACTTTCAAGGGAGTGACGTATTCTTCTGACGGCACCAATACAAAATCGACGACGTAACAGGCAGCGGGGAAATGCTTATGAAAAGGACAGGGAGTGAATCGCGCCTCCCATGGATCTTTCTGTGGGAAGAATGGAAAGTTCCGTGTGGAAGTGCGGCCCTCTGCCTTTTTTATTTCGTCCTTCTTCATGAGGGAGCCGGATTTCTTTCGCCAGCTTTTTTTATTCTCCTCCTGGCAGGCGCCGCGGCAGAGGACGGTTTCACCGGTTATATTTCCGATATCTGGAGCATCCTCCTCACCGTCCTTGGCCTTCTCATGGCATTCATGACCGGGGACGTGCTCCTTTCCGCCTCTTCAGGCCTCCTGGCGGCCGTTATTTACACGATTTTATATTTCCTTTCCAAAAAATCCATGGGGACCGGGGATATTTTTTTATCCGCCGGAGCCGCCTGCTGGCTGACTCCGGTGACCTGTCTCCTCTTCATCTGGTTTTCGGCCCTCACTGCCCTTCTATTTTCGGCTTATTTCCTTCTGACAGGGAAATGGAACCGGAAGAGTCCGGTGCGGTTCGGGCCTTTCATGGCACTGGGAGGGATACTGGCTTATGGGATGGAAATATGGCTTCCCCTGCCGCCGGGGCTTCCTTTTGGTTGAAGCCCTCCTTGTAGCGCTCATCCTCACCCTGGGCGCAGCATTCACCATGCCCTCACTCCGGGACTGGCAGGAGGAGCGGGAACTGGATATGGCCGCCCAGACCCTGGCAGCCTCCATACGGCAGGCAGCGGTGCTGGCAAAAAACGATGCGGAGACTTCCGTCAGGGTAAGCAGGAATTACCACTTCAACGCCAGTACGGACGCCAATGGACGGGTGATATACTACACCAGCCGGGGAGCCAGGAGGATGAAGCCTTCCGGCACTCTTCCCAGTCGGATAATTCTTTCGGGAAGCTTAGCCCTGGTCTTTGACAAGCAGGGTTTTGCCGGGCAGGGGCAGAATTATTCCGTTTATCTGTATACGAAGGACAGGAAATATAAACGCCAGGTGACGGTGGCCATGTACACCGGGCGGGTGCGGGTCACCTGAGGAGGCACTATGAGAAGAAAAGGATTCGTCATGATTTATGCCCTTTCCGCCATCCTCATCACCGGCCTTCTGGCAGCAGGCACCGCTTCTGCCATCAGGTATGCCCTTTCCCTGGAAAGAGAGAGGGAAAGGGGCCTGGATGAAGTGCTCATCGCCCAGGACGTGATGGAGCGGGAGAAATACAACCGCCGCTTTTCTGCATCCGAGCCTTCTTTGGGAAATGAAATCGAGCGGAACGGCAGGCGTTATGAAGTAGAAGTCAACCGCCGGCTGCGGGTAGTGGAAGGGATACCCATGGTGGAAATTTCCTGTACCGTGAAAAGCGCAGGAGAGGAAGGCATACGCCTTGCCACGCTTATGGAGGGAGAACTATGAAAAAGCGCAAAGGATTCCTTCTCCTGGAGGCCCTGACGGCTCTCCTTCTCCTCTCCGCCCTGGCCATATCCGTTTTCCCCCTGGCAGGGCGCATGGCCGGCGCTTCTTTCCTGGGTTCTCTCCGGGCGGAAATGGGCGAGACCGGGCTCTTTGCCATGGATTTCATGACGGAAAAAATCAGGAACTCCATGAATCCTTCCGCTTCTCCCGTTTCCGGAGACCGGTTCACCTATTACGCGAAAAATGCCTGCGGCGACCCTGCCCCCTACGAGCTCATGCTGAATCAGGAAAAAATAAAGGTGGAATTATACAACGGCCTGGTGCAACCGGTGACCGGAGAAAAATCGGGGAGCGGGGAAAGAATCCCCCTCTCCGCCGGAGAAGAGGGCCTTTTCCGGCGGCAGCCGGGCAGGCCGGTCCATATTTCCTTCATCCTCTCTCAAAAGGATGGGGAAGAATCCATCGTTTATGAAACTTCCATCCTTCCCTACGCTGACTTTTACAGGAAGGGGCAGGCCTATGAATAAGCACAGAGGCAGCATGGGGCTCCTCCTCCTTCTCTTCCTCGCTTCCCTCCTCACGGTGGCCGGGGCCTTTCTCCTCTTCGCCGGGAGAAGCAGGACAACCCTTGCCGTTTATCAGGAAGGGCTCATCTCCGTCTATGCGGCAGAAAGCGGCGCCAACTGGGCACTGGAAGCGCTGAAGGCGGCACCCCTGGACCGGCGGGTCACTTTCGACGTGAACCGGCGCCATGTGACAGTGGAGGCTGAAGAGCACGACGGAAGCGGCAGGCTCACTTCATCCGCAGTGAGCAAATCCGGAAATTACAAGCGGTATATTTCTATTTCCTACTCCGTGACTGAAGAGGACGGAGCGCGCAGGTTACAGGTGGAGGACATCCAAAGTGACAAGAGCTGAAGAACTACTGCAGGAACTGGAAAAACTGCCCCTCTGGCAGCGCCTCACCGCGCCGAGGGGCCCGCGGCTCGTATGCGTGCTGCTGGACGGCACCCTCTGGGCCGCTGAAATGGAAGGCGGGAAATTCCTGCGCACCGAACCGGCAGAACTTTCCGGGAAACCCACGATCGAGACGATTTCCGCCGCTTTCCGGGAGCTTTCTGCCAAAGGCATGAAAAAAAGGGCGGTCACCCTTCTCGTCAATTCCCCCCGCCTGCGCACGGCGAACAGGAAATACCCGTCCATGGAAAAAGAGGAAATGGTGGAAACCATCCAGTGGGAAATGGACCGCACCTTCCACAGTAAAGACCCCTATGCCGCAGGCCACACCATCATGCGCCACAGCCCGGAGGGCTGGGAAGTCCACCTGGCAGGCCTTCCGCAAGAAGAGCTCTCCCTCTGGGAAAAAGCGGCAGAGGCAGGAGGGAAATACATTTATGAAGCCATCCCGGTGACCGGCGTGCCCCTTTCAGAGGACAGCCATTTCACCTTTTTCGGCAGGCGGAATTCGGGAATCCTCCTTTTCCGGAAAGGAAGCCTTGTGCGAAGCCGGATCCTCAAAGAGGAGGACCGGGGAAAAGGAGCCCTCTTCATGAAGAAGACCCTCCGGAATTTCGGTCTCACCGAAGCGCCCTGTTTCTTCATCCCCATGGCGGACTGCAGCGAAGAAAGAGAAAAGGAATGGAAGGACTGGCTGGAAGAAGAAATAAAACCGGCCAAAAATCCTGAAGAAATATCCGATTCTCATCCCGCAGAAGAACTCTTTGCAGAGACTTTCCTGCCGGATGAAGAAACAGGAAATACGGAAGACCATTTCATGGACAATTCCTCTTTCAGGGAGACAGCGCCGGAAGGACCGGACCCCTATGATCTGGATGCGGAAAGCGGAGACAATTCCGCCGAAGAAGAAATACTTCCCGAAGAAGAAAAGCGGGAGTACCTGCCCAAAGGCGCCGTATGGCTGTGGAACCTGGAATTCACCGATGTCCTCACGCCCTTTCAGGAAATGGCGCCCCTGCTCCAGCATATTTCCTCCCGCACAGTCACCCTCCCCCTCTCCGAAAATCCAAGCGCTATATATAATGTTAAAAATAAGTACCTCCGCCTCTCCCAGGCAGCTTTTGTGGTGACCTTTATTTTCTTCCTCGCCTCCCTTTCCGTCTTCCTCACCGCAAGAAGCGAAGTGAAAGCGCTGGAAAAAGAAGCGCTGGCCCTCCGGCCGCAGAAGGAGGAAATGATCGCCCTGCGCACGGAGCGAAGGGAAGAAGGGGAGCTGAAAAATCTCCTGAAGCAGCTGGATGCGGAAGACCTGAACTGGGAAAATAAGCTCCTCACCCTGGGAGAAGGACTGCCGCCGGGCATCGTGCTTTCAGAGATAGGCGGCGAAGAAGGACGGCTGGAGCTGAAAGGCACCGCTGCCAGCCCTTCCGCCCTGAATGCTTTCCAGTCCGGTCTTGCCGGCGCCTGGGGAGGAAATATCCGCGTCCGCCGTCAGGTGGATGAGACCACAAAACTCGTGAAATTCGCGATTTCCCGGGAGAAAGGAGAGACTTATGGAAAAAATCCTGAATGACCGGAAATATACCCGCCTCTTCGCCCTCCTCTCCTGCCTCTTCCTCGCCCTGGGCGGCTGGTTCCTCCTCGCCAGGGCCACGGAAAAAGGGAGAGCCGCCGCAATCCGCCTGGAAAATCAGGAAATCATCCATTTCGCAGGCCTGCCGCAAAGACCGTCCTCCCTCCCCTTCCTCACGAAATTCCTCCGCCCCGTCTCCGGAGAGACCATGGCAGCCGCTATAGAAGGAACCGGAGCGAAGGTCTATTCTATTTCCGAAGAAGAGGAAGAAGGGCCAAAGGGAAAAATTAAAAAATTTAATATAAAAGGGACCGCTGCCTACACACAAATGGTGCAAAACTTTGGTATAATAAAAGAAACAGATCGCTGGTGCGCCATGAATCTCAAAAGTTTGAAACGGGCAGGAGACGTCCTGTCCTACGAGGTGGAGATTCGGACGTTCCAGAGCCGAGGTACCTATGATCAAGAGAAATATCGTCCTCATCGGTCCCATGGGAACGGGCAAAAGCCGGGCAGCAAAAATCCTCTCTGACGGCCTGGAGTGGCAGCTGGCCGACACGGACCGGATGATGGAAAGAGAAACGGGCCTGAGAATCGCAGATTACTACAAAGTGGCCGGTCCCGAGGCGTTCGCAGAGAAAGAAATGCAGATCATCAACCATGTGCGCTACTACCATGAAGCAGTGATCGCCATGGGAGGCAACTATCCCATGACGGAAGAAAAATTCCATCTCCTCTCGGAATACGGCCTCATGGTCCTGCTCTATGCGAAACCCTTCCGCCTGGCCGAACGGGTGCGCCGCCGCATCGGAAAAAGGCCCACCATGGATTACGGAGATGTAGACGGCTACGTGCGCCAGATGCTCCGCAAATGGACCAAGTGGAGAGACCGGGTGGACCTCGTGGTGAATACCACCAATAACCACCCTGAACAGACAGCCCTCCTCATCGCCCGCTACGTGGACCAGCACCACGTGACCTTTGAAGAAAGAAGAATGAATATCGGGAGAAACCACTGAGCAGGGAACTATCTCTGCTCAGTTTTTCATCAGTCTTTGTCTGTGCAGGTAGAGGACTTAGGCGCTCTCACGTACCGTGGTTTTGGAAAGCCGTGTGCTGCCCGGGGATACAGGGCGGAATCGTTCTGCTAACGACTAAAAATTAAGCATTAAGCACTAAAAGCTACAAACTCTCCGACCACCTTCAGCGATCCTTCCTGCCACGGGGAAATGGCAGGAGAAAAAAATTATAAAAAAATAGGTCCCCAAAGGGGACCATATTCTTCACTTACCACTTTTCACTTATCACTTACCACTTCCTGCAAAACAGAATGCAGGAACATTTGACTCAAACCAGGGAGCTGATACTATGAATAGACTGGCAGTACTCACCAGCGGCGGCGATGCGCCGGGCATGAATGCGGCTGTACGAAGCGTCGTGCGCACGGCCCTTTACTATGGGAAAGAAATTTACGGCATTTACCGCGGGTATTCCGGACTCATCGAAGATGATATGGTACCCATGAATTCTTCTTCCGTTTCCGGAATCATCCTCCGGGGCGGGACCATCCTGAAAACGGCCCGGTGCAAAGAATTTTTCGAAGAATCTTACCAGAAGAAAGGGGCCGACATCCTCCGGAAACGGGGCATCGACGGACTGATCGTCATCGGCGGGGACGGCTCCATCCAGGGAGCGGAGAAGCTGACAAACCTGGGCATCCCCACGGTCACCATGCCCGGTACGATTGATAACGATATGCACGGAACCGATGAAACCATCGGCCATGATACGGCAGTCAATGCAGTGGTCACTGCGGTAAGCCGCATCCGCGATACGGCTTCCGCCCACAACCGGGCAGCCATCGTGGAAGTGATGGGTCGGTTCGCAGGAAATATCGCCCTCGATGCAGGCCTTGCCTGCGGCGCTGAATACATCCTGGTACCGGAAGTCCCCTTCAGCCGCGAAAAGCTGGCCCGTTCCCTGAAGCTTCAGATGGATGCGGGACGAACGAATTCCATCATCATCTGCGCCGAAGGTGCTGACGACGGAAGAGCCCTCGGCGACTGGCTGAAAGAGCGGACGAATATCGATATCTGCACCACCATCCTGGGCTTCATCCAGCGGGGCGGACAGCCCACTGCCAGAGACGGGCAGCTGGCCAGCATCCTGGGTGCAGCTTCGGTGAAAGCCCTCCTGGACGGAGAAACCGGCGCCCTCATCGGCACAAAAAAAGGAGAGGTCGTCATCCTCCCCTATGCGGAAGCAAAGAAAGTGAAAGAACCTTTCCATGAAAAACTGTACAACCTGGCCGTCATGCTCGGCTCCGCCCAGAACGACGGAGATATCCGGGAGACAGGGTTGTGAGAGTGGTTGCTATTTAGTTTTTAGTTGTTAGTGGTTAGCCATTACCCATGACCCATTAGCTATTACCTATTACCCATTAGCAGAACAGGGCACCTCTTCGAGGTGCCCTGTTTATTTTCAAAATAAAAAACCTCCGAAGGAAGACAGAATCCGCCCACGGTTTGCACGCCGGATGTCCAATAATCCGGCCGATCGAAGTTCTGGTGGTTAATTCTGCCCTCCTTTTCGGAGGTTTATTTCTTTTCGCTGCGCAGCTGAGAATCTGCAAGGCTTATTTCCACTTTACCATCCTTCCCGGGAATGTACAGTATGGAAACCGGCGGAAATCTGCTGCCTTTTTCGTTCTCTGTCCATATAGTACAGAAAAGGAAATTTATTTTATTAGACTTTCATTAATTTTTGAAACCCCGGTGACCTTATTTCCAAAAGCCCGCCTGTGCAGAGCCCCCATATATATTTGTGCCGCATCAGCGGCACACCTCCACTTATCACTTACCACTTTCTTTCCAAACGAAAAGAACCGGCTGCGCACAGCCGGCCCTAAAATATTTCCACTTACTTTCTATCCGCAAAGATTCTCAGCAGATAAAGAAACAGATTGATGAAATCCAGGTACAGCATGAGGGCGCCCAGGATGGCCAGTTTCTGTCCTTCATCGGTGGCTCTGGAATGATAGGTGAGAGCCAGTCTCTTAATCTTGCTCGTATCATAGACCGTGAGGCCCATGAAAATGAGGACTCCTGCGTAGGAAATCAGCATTTCAAAGAAGGGAGTCGCAAAGAAGAAGGAAATAAGGGTCGCCAGGATGAGGCCCACCAGACCCATGAGGCAGAGATTTCCCACTTTCGAAAGGTCCGATTTCGTCACATACCCGTAGACGGACATAATGCCGAACATGCCGGCTGTGAGGAAGAATGCGTTTGCAATGGAACTCATGGTATAAACCAGGAAAATGGAAGATAGGGTTATGCCATTTAAAACGGAATACACCAGGAACATGACCGCTGCCTTCTTGAGGCCCATGGTCCGGATGGACGTATTCAGGTGCCACACGAGAGCAAAAGTAGCCATCATGAGGAAAATGATGCGGAACCTTCCGCCCATGAAAATACTCTGTATGATCGGATAATCGGCCACAGTATAAGCAGTGAAGCCCGTCACCACAAGGGCTATGGCCATCCAGGCATAGACGTCTTTCATCATGCCCGGCATATTGATGGAAAGGGACTTCTCCTTCTCCAGGGCAAAATCATTGTCGTACATATATATCTCCTTTCTATAAAGAAAAATTTCTATATATTGGGTGTCTATATTGTAGCACAGGAGGGGGAGTATATAAAGATGGAAATTCCTGATTTTAGCAATTAGTCGTGAGCAGTTAGTTTTTAGTTTTTAGTGCTTAGTGGTAAGCGGTGGTGGCACAGCCAAATTAGAAACGCGCCTTTCTATAAATATCCGTTCTGTTTTCCTGAAGCGGCAGACTGTATGACAGGAGTTAATAGTTTAATAGTTAATGGTTAATAGCTGCATTTATGTCAGGCGGGCGGGGAAACTTTTATCCCCATCCGCCCAATGGCAGAACCCATTAGCCATTAACCATTACCTATTAGCCCCAATATTCAGCCTTTACATTCTGATGCATACCCGTTGGCCCAGCCCATTAACTATTAACCCCAATGTACGGCTTTCCCACACGGATGAATACCCGGCAGCCCGGCCCGATTAACTATTACCCCAATGTACAGCTTTCCCACACGGATGGCTGAAAAGTTTTCCTCATTATCTATTAGCCATTACCCATTTAACTGATAAGCGGACTGAATACTTTCCCAGCCAATATATGATACAATAGGATTAAAGAAAAATGGGAGGCACTGCTATGGATATTTCCGAAGAGATTTCCAAAATGAATTTTTACAAGACCTTCGAGCCTTACATTGATCCTTCCGTGACTATGGCGGAAAGGATGAAAGGAAACGTGCGCCTCGTATCCGGTGCGCCGAAAGAGGCGAAAGAGGCCCTTTCGAAGTGGAAGGCCATTGTGCTGAAAAAACGGCTTTTCTAAGGAGGAAATTATGGACTGCAAACTCGATGAAGAAGGCAAACTCATGCTGCAGGGGCTCACAGAAGCCCAGAAAACACAGGCCCTCACCCTTTATGCCAGCAGGGAAAAGAAGAAATGGCTGGCCTACGTCCTCTGGATCGTCTTTGCGGCCTACTACATCTACCTGGGACGGATTGTGAGAAATATCATCCTCTGGGTCCTCATGTGCTGCTTCATCGGCGTCATCTGGTGGGTTGTGGACCTCTTCCGTATCTCGGGGATGGTGGATAAGAAAAATAAGGAAATACTGATCCAGTGCATCAATGAAGCGAAAAGTATCTCAAATCAGGTGGATACATTGGTCTGAGACAAGTCCGATATTCGGGTCTTAGCCTCACCACGGCATGCCGCTTTTGGTTCATTCCCGAAATTTCGGGGTGCGGGATGCGGGGTGCGGGAAGGTGGGCGCCTTAATATAATGAAGGCGCCCCTTTTTTATTTTTGAAAAATTCCGACAATTGAGAAAATTCCACGAAAAAAGCCGCCCGCAGGCGGCTAATCTCGGTCAATCACGATGTCTGATTAGAGTATAGCATGAGAAATGCATTTTGTCATATCTCCATTTCTTTTGGAAATGGGGATTTTTTTATATTTCACCATAGTTGTCCAGTTCATGTTTCAATTTCTCCAAAAGGGGAATGTAGATTTCCTGTATTCGGGAGAGCACCGGCAGAGCCGAATCCTCAATGAAATCATATTCCTGCTGATAATCATCAAGCATCTGCAGCCAGTCTTCCTCGTCTTCAATCAGTTCAAAAGCATAGGCCCGCTTCAGGATAGGCCGGACGGAATCCATCCTGATATCATGATACCCCTGCGCTTCCAAAGCCTCCCGGATGGCCAGACAGCCCATTTACAGGCATCTTTTAAAAAGTACAACAGCCCCTGCCTCTGTAATTACGTCATAGGGAGGATTGTATTTCTTCAAAGTCTCTAAATCCGACAGCGTCTGATGGAAAATTTCCTTCTGCTTCATACCTGCCACTCCTTTAAAATGAATATTTTCATTTTTATTCTATCGGAAATACCCATTCCCCCGCAAGCCTGTGCAAAATCCCCATATAAAAAAGACGCCCCGTCAGGGGCGTCACATTCACGAACCACGAATCACGAAATTTTGAAATCGGCTAAAACGGGCCTCGCCGAGGTGAGGCTAACCCACGAATACCGCATCTGACTCAGGTCATTGTATCTGCCAGAAGACTCCAGAATCATTACGTTACGCATGAAAACTTTCCAGTCACTTTTCATTCTGACCATCGTACGCCCCTCCTGCCCTCACCCTCCCGGACGCGGGAGGGACGCATGGAATCATTTGTATCCGTATCGACTGGTACGTTCTTACTCTGCCAGCATCGACATTGACACTATTCAATGAGAAGAACGAGCTTTTCGACCCCGCCTGTGCACATTCCCCATTAAAAAGCAGGCGGCCATCAGGCCGCCACCTCCCCGAGCCCCGCACCCCGAACCCCGAAATCTCGCTAAAGACTCCATCGGGGCATGTCGGGAACAGGGCTAATTCCCGAAAACCGTAACTGACTCAATCCACTGTATCTGACAGAAGACTCCAATCAATTATCATTCGACACATGCGCTTTATCGAAAATAAGGAAGCAGATGGAAACGATCATGGCAGTCACTGTCGCAAGTCCCATGCCTTTGAGCTGGACCGGTCCTACGACCACGGTAGCTCCGGAGAGGCCGGAAATCATGGTGACTGCAGTGAGGATGAGGTTTCTGGATTTCGTATAATCCACTTTCTTTTCAATGAGCATACGAATACCGGAGGCTGCAATGAATCCGAAGAGGAGGATGCACACACCGCCCATGACGGGGGTCGGAATGGCATGGATGAGGGCTGCAATTTTTCCTACGAAAGAGAAGATAATGGCAAAGACGGCTGCCCCTGCGATGACCCAGGTGGAGTAGACGCCGGTCATGGCCATGACACCCATATTTTCACCATAGGTAGTATTCGGGGTGGAACCGACAAAGCCGGAAATGATGTTGGACAGACCATCGGCGAAGAGGGAACGATGAAGTCCCGGATCCTTGATCAGGTCTCTTCCCACGATATCACTGGTTACGAAGAGATGGCCCAGATGTTCAGCCAGGACTACGAAAACGGCAGGGAGAATCATCATAATGGCAGACAGGTTGAAATGGGGCGCATAGAAAGTGGGCGGAGCCACCCAGGCAATGGATTCCACTTTGGAGAAATCGACCACTCCCAGGATGATGGAAAGGATATATCCCGCAATGACACCGATTAAGATCGGAATGATGGAAATAAATCCGCGGCCCAGCACAGTTGCCAGGATCGTTACGACCAGGGTAAACATGGAAATCGTAATGGCCGTAGAAGCACTCATGCCCTGCGGGTCCCCGATGAAGCCGGACATGCTCATGGCAAGCGGCGCCAGTTCCAGGCCGATGATGGCTACGATAGCCCCCATGGCGGCCGGAGGGAAGAGCACGTCAATCCAGGCGACCCCTATTTTCTTGACCAATAGCGCAATAATAACGAAACAGAGACCGAAAGCAATGAATCCGCCCTGGGCATCTGCATAGGTCATGCCCTTTGTGGCAGTGACTGCCAGAACCGGTGAAATAAAAGCAAAGGAAGAGCCCAGGTAAGCAGGCAGCTTCATCTTGCAGATAAAAAGGTACAGAAGCGTACCGATGCCATTCATAAAAAGGCAGGTCGCCGGATCCACATTCAGCAGGAACGGTACGAGCACCGTAGAGCCAAACATGGCAAACAGATGCTGCAGACTGAGTGGTATGGTCGGCAGCAGCGGAAGCCTCTCCTCGACGTGAATAATTCGTTTCGCCATTTCATTCCTCCCCGGAAAATGATTCAGAAAAAAGGCCCTTCAGTGCGAACCTGAAGAACCTCCTTCCCGAATCTCTCAAATTTATCGGTATTATTTTATTCTTTTTTCCTTATAAAAGCAAGGGAATTTAGAGCGAATTATGATTAAGTAAACAACAATCCCTTGCAGTCCGTAAAACTTTTGAATCGGGACTGTCGGGGACATCGGGAATCATTTCGGGACCATCGGGAAGGTGGCGCCCTGCGGACGCATTTTTTTACAGGGCCTTCGGCTCTCATCTCTGGCGGAAATATTATTTGCTCTTTTGTACAGTTTTCACTCACCGGGCAGCATGCGTTCCACAGAGAACCATTTTCTCATCTCATTTTCGATTTGTACCTGAAGTGCCTCCTGCTCACCACTCTCTGGCCAGGTGGCAGTTGATTTTTTGGCTTGAACCGGCTTTTCAAACTCGTCTGTGTACATTCCCCATATACTCGTGCCGCATCAGCGGCACACCTTCACAAACCACGAACCACGAAATCTCGGAATTGTCTAAAACGGGGCTCGCCGTGATGAGGCTAACTCACGAATACCGCATCTGACTCAAAACAGATATCTGACAAGTGTCTCCAATAAAATCGCCTGTGCAAAGTCCCCTTAAAAATTCGTCGCCCCATCAGGGGCGACACCTTCCCGACAACCCCGATACCCCCGAACCCCGAAATCTCGAAATTGTGCCAAAAGGGGCGTGCCGAGGTGAGGCTAATTCCCGAATACCGCAGCTGACACAAACCCAGGTATATACCAGAAGACTCAATAACCCCGTATCTGCCCTTCCCCGCTCATATCGAAAATCGGTCCGTAAGCTGCGTTTGCGAGGCCCTTGACGGCCCATACGCAGTTCTGGGTGGAGGAGTAGATGTACCGGTCTGCCACAGGGACGATGTGTTGCGCTGCCCGCATATTGGCAATGGCCGGATTGGCAAGAAAATCATCCCTGTATTTCGAAGCGCCTGTCGTATCCGACGCCCGGTCGGTGGAAACGAAGAGCATATCCGGGTCTGTCTTCACGATGAGTTCCGTAGAAGTGGCCTGGCCGTTCACTCCTCCGGCGAGAGCAATCGCATTGTCTGCCCTGGCCCGGGTCAGGAGTTCATTGAACATGGACCCCGGTCCGCCATAGCGGGTCATCTGGGAGACCAGGTACACCACGGGACGTTTCCCTGTTTCCTGTGCAAGGCGGTCATCTATTTCCTGAAGCTGGGCGTCCATCTTTCTGACTACATTTTCGCCCCGTTCTTTTTCATCCACCGCCGCTGCTATGATCCGTATGTCATCTTTTACCTGCTGAATGGACCGGGGCCCGTCGATGACCACCACCGGTATGCCCAGATTCCTGTACATATCCAGCTCATTGGCCTTCGTATACAGGGAGGCCACGATGAGGTCCGGCTTTGCTTTCGTCACGATTTCCATGGAAAGGCCCACCAGAGGGACGGTGAGGGAAATATTTTTCGTATCCTCCGCCACATAGGAAATCACAGGATCCCTGTCTGCTTTTGTCGCTGCTACCAGTTTATCCGGAGTCACCACGGAAAGAAGCATCGTATCGATGGCTGCCGAATTTCCCAGAATCCGCTCCGGCTTCTTCGGGATTTTCACTTCCGCTCCTGTGGCATCCTTTACCACATACCCCTTCCCGCCGGAAGGAGCCATGGTCTTCATGCCGCAGCCGGAAATAGAAGCTGCGAGAACGAGAGCAAGACAAAGTACAGAAATTTTCATGAAATCACCTCTGTGGAAGAAATTTAATCTTTCCTTCATTATATTTCACTTCTCTCTTCCCTGCCACCCGAACTATTGACAACCGATTCCAATCCTTTTATATTGAAAGAAATTTTAGATAAAGAGGTTTCCATGCACATCACTCCCATCAACCTGAAGAATTTTATAAAAGTCCGCCGGCTCTACCTCTCCGCCCTCGAAGAATGGATGGCGGCTTTTCACTTTGGAGGGGAAAAGCCAGGGATTGGGCGATAGGGGTTAACGGTTAGCCGTTAGTGGAGCCGTTAGCTTTTAGCGCGTAATACCGGAAAAACGGATTTCGGACTTTTGCCGCCTGTGTACATTCCCCATATATACTCGTCGGTGCATCAGCGCTGACACCTTCCCGAGACTCCCGACAGCCCCGATACTCCCGATTAAAAGGTCATCGAAGAAGGCAGTTTCCAAATATAAAAAAGGCGCCCTATGATTTTAAGGCGCCACCTTCACTTCCGACTTATCACTTATTATTTATGGCATAATGACAAAAGTTCCCTCTTCCCCGGAAAGTCCTTTCCCTTTACGATACAGTTCCAGATCTCTTCCTGTGAGTTCGCGGAGGGCATTTGTCTTTACATCGATGAAGGTCGGATTTTCCATGGTCTCCACTTCTGAAAGGCCAAAAGAGCCATCCAAAGGATTCCATCTGATATGGCCCACCTTGTCCACCATACGCCTCATCTGGGCATGAGCCGTTCCCTTAGGCCAGTAGAGATGCCAGAAAAGGAGGGAAAGATTTCCATTTTCAGAAATCACTTCCAGATTCTGATTTCCGGCAGAATTCGGAAGAAGCCCCGCTTCTTTTAAAGTTTCCCCGGAAATGGGGACCTGAATCTTCCCGTTTTCTTCGCCGATGAGCCAGAACCCCTTCTCTCCCGTTTCATCAGAAAGGGTGACCTGCCAGAATTTTTCGCCTTTTTCCATCTCCAGGGGCACTACGTGAAAGGTTCCTGTTCTGCAGGAGGAAACGGGACTGGTATAGAAGATCTGTCCCTCTTCCCCGGTCAGCTGGAAGAAATGATTGTACCCGGTGAAGGTGATTTTCTCTCCCGACGCCCTTTCGTAGGATTTCCTGGACCATTCTTCCCTTCCATTTTTTACGCGAGGGGAGAGGACTGTCTCTTCCCCGGCTCTATGAAGAGTATTTCCTGAGGAAATAGAAAACAGATGCAGGATTTTTTCCGGATGGAGTGCGAGGCCCTTCCGGTCTGCTTTAGACTGCTGAAAGCCTTGTCCATTCCAGGTGAAATAAGCCTGCTGCCTTGGGAGGAAACCAGCCGGACCCTGCCGCCCTTTCGTGACGGAAAGGGTATTTCCCCTGAACGAGGAGAGAAGGATTTCCTCCGTATCCGCCGGAATCAGGATTCCTGCCGAAGAAAGTTCTTTTTCCCCCATCACTTCCGTGAATGTCCCTTTTTCCTCCTTCACCACCCGGAGTTTCGAATCGCTGCTGATGAGCCAGAAACGGATATCCGGGCGACTGGTATTTGCAATCTGACAGGTATAGCCCTCGGGGCGGGAAGAAGGCTCCGTGCGATACAGGATATTTCCCTTTTCATCCCGGATGGAAAAAGTGGAATCGTCAGCCCCGGCTATGATGGGCTTCCCATCGATCCCATACATCCGGACCGCCCGGTTCACCTTCCTGTCCAGCCTCGTCACAAGAGGTGTGTGATTGTTATAGAAATAAAATTCATCGCTCGTTTCCGTGAGCTTCATAGGCTCCCCAATTCCCGAAGGATTTCCCGCAAACCCCGCTGCCATAGCCCCCGCCCCGATGAGAGCTGCTGCGCAGAGACCACAAACCAGTTTCCTCATACAATCCGCCTTCTTTCGCCGATGATCCTGATTGTATTGTAAAAAAGCACTTTATAAAGTACCGTTACCTGGGAGTAAAAAATGGGTCAAAGGAGAAAAAATCCGGTAAACAGGCATTATATCTGCTGCAGATAAACGGACTTCGGATTTTGGATTTGGGATTTCGGAAAGGATATGGCTGGCTTTGCCAGTCAATTTTAAATATCGTCCTTCGGACACAGGCCTCCTGCCCTGAAAACAAAGAGAAAAGGGGAAAGAGGCAAGGTGTAAGGGAAGGCGGCCGCATCAAATTCTTGAAGCGGCTAATTTTATATGGCCTGCGGCCCGCAGATGTGCCGGAAAGGATCCTGCGCAGGCGGTGACTCTTCACTTACGACCCGGACCTGTATTCCCTGCCGCACCCGGACCTGTATTTCCGAACGAGGAACCAGGTGTATTCCCGACCCCGCGCGTATCGCTGATTGACCCAAACTGCTTTGATTATATCTGAGCTCCAGTCCCCAATTCCTCCTCTAAATTGTAGTTACTATGGTCTGAGACACTTCGGTATTCGGGTCTTAGCCTTGCTCCCGACATGCTCCGGTTGTGTCAATTTCGAAAAATCGGGGCGATCGGGGTGATCGGGGCTGTCGGGAAGGTGGGCGGCCTGATGGGCCGATTTTTTATTGGGAAATTTATTGGAGACTTCTGGTATTTACGATGACCAGGGTCACAAACGATATTCGGGAATCAGCCCTGTAAGGGACATGCCGCTCTATAGTCACATTCGAGATTTCGGGGAGCGGGATGCGGGGCTGATGCGGCACATTTTTTATGGGGCATGTGCACAGGCGAGCGTGAAATACCCATACAAGTCGAATCGTTCAAGGCTCCCCAGGCTTACTATAAAACCATTATCCCGAAAAACCCAAAAAAGGGCGCACTTACCCCAGGGTCCATTTTTTAGCTTTTTTCAGTTAGCGATTGCCATGGTAGATGGAATTTCTCC
>Ga0256406_1003960_pt1 | contig 17628 bp, 17 predicted proteins | sample RumenRJG_03DNA_FD_185986 | JGI IMG/M metagenome (GOLD analysis project Ga0256406, IMG submission 185986) | Bovine rumen microbial communities from Lethbridge, Alberta, Canada - RJG_03 | ecosystem: Host-associated > Mammals > Digestive system > Stomach > Rumen | place: Canada: Alberta | collected...
TGACGGTTTATCATATATGCATTATCACTCTTGTTGAGCTCTGTTTGTTGTTTTGGGCTTAACTCGCTGAACAAATCCAATTGGACGGCAGCCGCCCCCATGTTTCCAGGAACACTTGCAGCCACATAACCCAAATCTGGAAAATACTTGTTCTCGGACAAGTAAGATGCAAGGTCGGAATCAAATGACTTTTTCTCTTGGAAGTCGTTGTCTATAATATCATTCATAAACTGTCCTCCTCTTTCTTGACCATGTTAGTTAATAATTTTCTTACATACTCATCTGTGTCATTGAGAATACTGACATTTGAGTATTGACGAAAAGCAGCCAATCTGAAGCTATCTTCAGATTCATTAATGCCATTTTCTTTAAGTTCTCCTCGATAGCCGTAAGTATATTCTTTTGGGATATTCACAAAGTCAAATGTGACGACAGGATTGTCTATTTGCCGTATTATATCAGTAGGAGCAAACAGCATGGCATCATAATCAAGAATCCACCCCTTTATAGACAGAAGATATGTCTTATATGTCATGGATATGTCTTCTACGCTATGACAAAGTTTATTCCATTCGTTGATATACTTCTTTTTGTTTGTTATAATGAAATCTCCATCGTATGCCTTTAATTTGTAGACATTATCATCATTGAAAACAATATTTTTACTTTTTGTGGCACTCTCGTTATATTCATCAAGAAGATCTTTGAGCTTTTGGCTATTTTCTTTTCCAAGAATGTGTTTTACTGCGGAGAAAATGCTTCTTGTGTTTTCTCTTTCTATGTAATCTTTGAGAAATGACACAACTGTCAATATAGAGGTTTTATATCTATATTGCACAGCATCAAGCTGTGCCTCAAATTTAGCAAGGGTTGTTCCAATAAGAAGATCTCTTTTAAACCTCTCGTTTCCTCGGTTTAAGGCGAGCAGCTTATTGAACTGTCTTTCTGATAAAATAGGATTAGCATAGTGTCTACGTGGTTCTTCCCATCCATTGATGACTAGTGAAGCCATGAAGTCTGGTTCTTCACTGTCCATAATAAGTTTTACGTGCTTCTTTTCTATAGCACGGAATCCTTTCTCGTAGATGTCCTCACGCAATCTTTCAAGAAGGATGTCTGTATTTTCTTTTGAATTGTTGAACAACATTTATTTTAGAATGGTTCGTCTTCTCCGATATTATTAGTGGAAGGTATATTCTCTTTGCTCGTTATAAGACCAGTGCTGCCGTCAAATTCGAACATTGTCTTTACATTCGGTTGCTGCCCTCGGCGCTTAATGATCTTTGCGAAAATCTTGTTTGGGTTTACATTTTCCAAACCATTATACTCTAACCTAAGTTGGTCAGGAGTGGATGACTTGTCGAACTGTGAGGTAAACCCACAATTCCACATTGCAACGATGGTATTTGCTATTTGCTCAATATCACCGGCTTCCCTAATCTTCGTTGATACGAGATTGAGAGGATTTATGACCTCTCTGTTGAATTGAGCTGCAAGGACAATCGGCAGACCATATTTGTCGCTTACAGCAAGATCTTTCAGCTTCAAACAAATTTGTTTTAGTTGTTCCTGTCTGCTTAACCTGACGCTGTCAGAAAGGGAAAGCAGCTGCATATAGTCTATGACTACAATATCACAGGCATTATTACTTCTCATGTATTTGACATAAGAAATTAGCTTGTCTATATCGTAATCCTTATAGCGGATATTTAGGCTCTTTTTTTCTAGAAGATTGAAAAAGTCTTTCTTAGCAGAATTGTACCTTTTGCTTGCTTCTGACGCTATGAACCTTTCGTTTCCTTTCAAGTCTTCCTTTATTGTGCTTCTTATCTTTCCCTTGGAAGGTAATGCACCATGCATGGCACAATAAATTGTCAAGAATGAGGTTATGACAGATGTACTGTCTTCCTCATATGTAAGATACAATACTTTCTTGTCGGGATGATATTGAAGAATTCTTAATGCCAGGTTTTCCAGCATCGTACTTTTTCCATGTGATGTAGGAGCTGCTACAAAAGTCAAAGCCCTGTCATGGATAACTAATTCGCTGTCCTCCGGATTATTGTCCGTTTTGAAGAAATATCCAGTATGTAAATCTCCACCTTCCTTATTCAGTTGCTCTTTTAAGTCTTCGACTGTGACTGGAATCAAGTCGGATGAAAACTCGTTGTATGACCCTCTTTCTATGGCTTCCGCAGACTGAATGAGTTCCTCTAGTACTTCATCAAGATTGAATGGATTACCTGGAGTGATAGAGCTTAGACCTTTAACAAAAAGATCTCTTGCTTTTCTAAGCTTGGCATACCCCTTTAAAATTGCAATATTCTCTTTGAAATTGTTGAACGCATCCGGTTCGAGAACATCAGATATTTCAAGAAGATCCTCCAAGGTAGGATTGTAAGTAGGATGTCCTTGTTCATCGGATTTAGGAAGATTAATGATATACTCAAACAGAACTGTATCAGAAGGCGTTTTACCTTGTTCTTGAATTGCAATAAAGCAACTAAAAATTTTTCTATATTTTACATTATAGAAATCATCAAGACGCAATAAGGATGTAGGGGTATCGGGATGGTAATAATACATCGCCAATACCTTTTTCTCTGCCAAGTCATTATTTAACGGCTTACCGGGAGAAATAATTTCATAGTTATCTCTTGACATATACTTAATACTAATTTTAGATATATATCGTAAGTTAATACTTACTTTTCGTTAGCTCTTCTTTCCTTAGCCTTTTCTGCTGCTTTTTTGCGAGCTTCAATTTCTTTATCTGTAGGTACTTGAAAGTTAATCTTAGCAAGGAATGTTTCAACGGCACTGTCCGTGTCATAAGAGAGAAACGAAGCCAACACGGATTGTACAAGAGCACGGAGAGAAAGTCTCTTATAGTGTCTCTCACTCAATGCCTGTAACTTGTCAAGGATGTCCGATGAAATGTAGACTGGACGACCCTTATCAGGGGAACGGTCATAGCTAAAAATGTTGTCGAAAAACTTGTCTTGGAAACTTTTAGGAAGTTCAGGACGGTTGGAAGGTTTTTCACTTACATTCTTTACCTTTACTGCCTTTGTCTCTGGATCCTTGCTAGGAGTCTCTTTTTTTACGGTCTCAATGGCTTTTTCTCCGCCATTGGCAGCAATAGCTACATTAGCAATGTTGAAATCGTCAATCTCGAAAGTACTAGAATTCTTTTTATTAGCCATATCTGATTATTTTTTTATGAGTTCTACAATGGGTTCGAAGGCGTATGCTACAGCCTTTTCAAGATAGGTATCGTTTTCATATATGGTTGAATAACGTTTAACCTTGACACTCTGTTTGATACGTGGAGCCAAAATACCATACTTTTTCAATATGTCTGCATTATGCCGTTGCTGGGCTAACTCCTCTTGCGTTCCCTCACTGACATTAATTCTATTTGGCAGAAACACAAGTTTGGCCTTTACTTGTAAGGTGCCAAGAACAACTTTCAAAAAACCAAGAGTAGAACGCAGTACGTCATGATCATACGTCATAGGAATGACGATAATATCTGCATTTTTCAAAATTGGTACAAGTCCAGGAAAAGCAAGAGAACCGGGAGCGTCTATTAAGGTAATTGAATCATCCGCTTTCCATGCTTGCAGTTTGGCAGCCACTTCTTTTGAATCCATAGGATTGACGAACTCAACATTCCAAGATGGTTTAGCCTCGGGATCTACTTTAAGATCGTCTTCCCTGTGACCTGACAAGGACATCTGAATATCCATATCCTTAACAGATACCTTTTGCCCCTTTGCTGTTAGGTGGTTTGCAAAGATAGCGCAAAGGCTAGTTTTACCAACACCGCCTTTCTGATTTGCGAATGAAATTATCTTCCCCATGAGTTTTGTTATATATAAGACGATGCAAATATAACAACTATATTTTAAAATCAATATAAAAAGTATTTTTTTTGTCAACTTTTAACATATAAATAATATTAGTTTTAATATTAACTATTAATATATAGAAAGTAATAATATGAAACAGAATATTAATATTATTATTAAAATAATATTTAAATATAACTCACAATATATATCGTAATATAATTCAATATATATAACATAATACTATTTCAATATTATCTTATACAATATAGATAACGTACCCAAGCAACAAGGCATAGATAGTAGTTTTTAAGCGGTTCGAGATAAAAATTAAAGTAATCGAGAGGTGATTCATTGTCAAAACCGGATTGTCGTACAATTACGCAAAAGAGTAATATATATAGTAAGATATAGATTTATTCGCAAACACCAACATCAAAAGGCAATGATTATCATGTGGCTGAAAATAGAGCCTCAAAAGAAAAAATGTCGGTAATTATTTGCAGGTATAAAAAAGAATACGTAATTTTGTACCAAGGATTTCGAATGAAAAATCCATAACGTAATATGGATTTTAGACTTCGCTTAAAAATCCAGATTACGCCAAAGGGCTGTCTGCCCTTTGGAAACCCGACTGGGAGTGACCCTCTCCCAGACCCTCCGCTCAGGGCATCTGCCCTAAGAACCTGACAAGGGGATGACCCTTCCCCTTGACCTCTCGGCAGGATTTCACCCTGCACCCGACCAGAACGGATTTCTGGACTATCTGAAAGGAAGAACTATGGAAGCTCTAAAGCCCAAAGCAGCCGTTCACGGCCAACCACAAAAAGCATTCTCCAAAAACGCATCTGACGAGAACGAAAGATGGCGTTGGGAGCAGGAAATGTATGCTCGAAAAAATGCAGATCTTGATAAGAATAATCACTATGACTATAGTAGAAAAAGATTGAATTTCGAGATTGTCAAAGGTGAAATAAAGCCTCTTGGTTTGCAAGATAAACGACTTCATGAACGCCTCCAAGACAAACTCGAAGAGCTTGGATTCAAGTGTTACAAAGATGGTGCACAGAACATGCCGAATTCTTGTGTTGACTGGGTGTTCTCAGGAGACCATGATCGTATGTGCGAGATGGCCTTTGGTGCATCCTACAAGGATATTGACTACACGGCAGAGAAAGACAATTCAGAGGCTGTAAAAAACACTGATGCCTATAAGTTCACTGCCAGTGGCTACTCGCTAGGTGATATGCCCAATATCTATCAATGGGCTTTAGACAGCTATCGCTTTGCCTGTGAAAAATGGGGAGAGGACTATATCATCGGTGCCGAAGTGCATCTCGATGAGACAACACCACACATGCACCTGCTGATGGTACCTGTCGCCGAACGCAAGACCCGTGGCCGGACAAGTACAAAGTATCAGAAAAAGTCGGATCCGTCCGTCATCATCAAGAAGAAAGAGTATGAAACTCTCTCCGATGCAGAGAAAGCCAATTATGCTCCTGTGACGAAAGCATCAAAAAAGTTAGTGAGTTATTCAGGTGTGTTCGGTGATAACTATGGGGAGCGCAAGCAGTACATGAAAGATTTCCATACTGAATATCATGAGAAGGTGGGGAAAAAGTATGGATTGGAGAGAGGTGACGACCTGGATCTTCTCGATCCAGAGGAGCGACGCAAGCGAAGGCACATGCGGAAGGACCAGCTTCATGCCGTGCAAGAGTATGACAAGAAACTGGTCGAACAGGCCGAGCGCAACCAAAACCTGGAGCTGCAGCGAGATGAATTAGATAGAGCTATCAAGGACAAACAGAGCAATGCTGCCAAAATAGACAAAGCCATAGAGAAAATTAATGCAACCTTGGCTAATGTCAAGGAAGAGCTTGCTGCAGCAAAGGAAGATGTCATCGTTTATTCCTATGAAGCAAAAGAAGCCGAAAAACGGCGAAACAATTTAGATGTTGAAAACAGCGAGTTGGAGGAGTCGATTCGGTCAAAAAGTAATCACCTCAATTCACTGAAAAAAAAGATAAAGTTACTTCCTACAGAAGAACAGCTTAATGAGAGGGAACGCAGAAATAACTCCACTCCTGCACTTGCTGAGATTATTGATCGGGAGAAGCGTGATAAGGCTGCACCTTCACTTAAAGATATTATTGCTCGGGAGAAAAGAGACGCAGCTGTCCCATCCTTGGCCAGCATTATGGAAAGAGAAAGACGGGATAAATTCGTACCTTCTCTTGATGATATCATCGCTCGAGAGCAGCGTGACAAGGCTGTGCCTTCTCTTGACGATATTATCGCCCGGGAGAAAAGAGACGCAGCTGTCCCATCCTTGGCCAGCATTATGGAGAGAGAAAGACGGGATAAATTCGTACCTTCTCTTGATGACATCATCACTCGAGAACAGCGTGATAAGGCTGTACCTTCTCTTAACGAAATTGAGAGACGTGAGGAAAAGGCAAAGAATAGTAGAATAAGCTACTATAAGTCCTTTGTCTTGCCAAATGTTGACGAGAAATTAGATGCTGCCGTAGAACTTTCAACAACTAATAAAACGGCAGTTTTTGCAGCTGTTAATGGAGAGTGGCTGAATGGTGTTGTTCTTACTAAAGAGCAGATTGAAGACTATAATGACGGATATGCAACTGCGGAGCAGCTGGCCGCTCTGCTATTGTCGCCAAGAATACTGAAAAAAGTAGATGAAATACAAACAGCAAAGACCAAGCAGGAAATAGATAGCCTACAGGAAAAGAAACTAAAATTAGAAACTGAAATAGCAGAGTTGAAAAAACAACAAAGTGAGATTTTAAAGGTTTACAATACCAATAAAGAACTATACGATAAGTTTAGTAAGGAGTATGCTGATTATCAGAATCTTGTTAAAACCATGATTACGGCATTTGATTATAGGGCTAATCTGTTGCCGGGCGCATTCCAAGCTCTTATTGAGTCTGAAGGCATTCCAGAACGAAGTGAATATGATGAGAGACCATCTTTCACGGGATACAGATGGGGCAATGGAAGGCCGTATGTGCAGATACATACTATCCCTGACCATACTACGTACATAGGCATAACGCAAGAAGACTATCAGAGGCTTGAAGAGGGTCGAACAACTATCTGGGAGTTTGTAAATAGACAATATGCTCCGATTGCTGTAAAGAGTTCCCTCAATCTCGAACAACAATTCGATATCAACAGAGGAAGTGGCATTAGAAGGTAATTATAGCCATGCTAAAAAAGAGTTACGGCAGCCTCGGTTGTTACCTCAGACTCGTTCTGAGGAACATCACGGGGCTGGCGTGGCACCCTATGTTTATCTAATATTTCGGATATTTGTCCCCCATGATTTCCTTGATCCTTGCTTCAAGGTCAAACTTTGGGTCGTGCTGCTTAATGAACAGGAGATACTTCACAAGAACCGTTGAAGTTCCTCCACCATGTTCAAGACGGTATACCCCCTCGTACCGCTCGCCAATCGCCTTTGCAACTGCATTAATTGAAAGTTGCTTGTGGTTATCATCAAATTCGCCATATTCGTTTGCTCCAAAGCCCTCTCTCCATGAGGACAATGCTATTCCGACTGCCTGCATGAGGTTCATGTTTCGATAGTCCTTTGTCAAATTCTTGTAAGTCGCCTGTGCCATACTGTTCTCTTTTAGTTTACATTGCAAAGATACAAAGAAAAACCGATTTATTACTCATTTATGTAATAAACAGTATTAATACGCAAATGCGTAATAGTTAAATTTGGTATCACACTAATACGTAACATATTTTTACTCATGTCAACTATGGTCTAAATTTTACATCTGGGTTAAACGCCTTAATAATAGGTCCGTACTTTTTCATCTCGCTATTGTTCATGTATCTCGCATTGTTGGAAAGACGGGTTGTGGTTCCGTCTTTCTCTACGCGATAGGTTTGAACATGTATTACTCCCTTCTGGAAAGATCTTCCATCGCTTCCCGGACCTTTATTGGTGTGCGTATGACTCCAGTCGAAGTCTATGCACATTTTGCGGCTTATATACACTTTTCCTTGTATGACCTTGCCATCTTTCCCAACGCGGAAATACATGTCTGAAGTATTCGCATAAGTGGGAAGACCCGCATGTGAGCCGGTTTTGTCAGCCTTGAGTTTTATAACTTTTCCGTGAATGCCATTTACTGTTTTGCTCTCCCAGCCTGGGTGATCCTCATAGAGGTATGCGGAGAATCCGCCGCTTACTATGTATTCTCTTTGATTTCCCATTTTACAAATCGTCATAGTTATGATTGTACTGAATTCCGGCATAGTCACGCTTGCGTAACCATTGCAGCAGCGTGATGTCGTCCTTTATAAAACCCTGAGTTTTGAGGTTAATTCTCAAAGCATCAGAAAGACACATCGTGTGACACTCCTCGTCATAATGCCCATCGATACCATGACCGACAATATATTCCTCAAACTCACATCTGACAATATAGATGTGTTCCTCATTGTCCCCCTCATAAAGAAGGAGATCATTAGAAACCGTAAACTCATACTCTTCTTTATCCTGTAATCGCTCGAAAAAGACGCGTTCATTGTTAGAAAAATAGTTTCCTCTCATAGCGTTGAACAATTCGGCATCTTCTGGCACAAGTTTATGTTCCTTGTTCTGTCTCATTTTCTAAAATGTTTTGTTTGATTGCAGTCGTCGCCATAGTATGACGGTGGCCCGCATTCTTTTCTTGTTATAGATAGATCTTAATTCATTTTTTTAGAATCTTGCAGTGGGGTCGGCTTTTTTGATAAGCCCGCCATATTTGACCTTCTCATCGGCGGTCATTGGTCGGGCATCATACATGCCTTTACCTCTGCCAACCCATTTGCCTTTTTTATTCTTGTGCCATACATGTACATGCACATCGCCGATATGGAATGAGCCATGTTCGTGCCCCCATTCTATATCAAACGCTGCCTTGCGGTCAACATAGATTCTCATCTGGGTTATCCTCCCAGTGTTTGTGTCCTTGCGGAAGTATATTTTAGACGTGTTGGAATATAATGGCAGTGACTGATGATTCTCACTGTCATAAGGCTCTATGACTTTTCCTGTAACATTTCCGTCGGTAATGACACCGATGGTTTTATAAGAATATTCGGAGAAACCGCCTTCCTGGCAATATAATGATTCCTTTCCCATGTTCAGTCAAAGTTTACATCATATTTTATATTTTTATAATCTCTCTCACGCAACCACTGCCAAAAGGTAATGTCTTTGTCTGTCGCATGTATTTCGCGCAGGTTCTTGTGCAGCACCTCTGACAGGGACATTGCATATATGCCTTCTGTGTGGTGCGTGCCATCGGAATCGACACTAAGAGGTCTACCAAACTGGTATTCATTGTAGCATACGCGCATTAGGAAGAGCTTGAGGTCGTTGTCTTCCTCTGAGAGAATGAGGTCGCCTTGCGTCGTCCATTCATCCTCTTCCTTGCGCTGCATGTTGTCGAAGAAGATTCTCTCATTTTCTGACACATAGTGGTCTTTCATCGAGTTGAACAGCTCAACGTCCTCTTGTGGCATAGTCTCATTGGCTATGTCGTCAATGTTGTGATTTTCCATATTTTCTTAATTTTTGAATTTTTGACGTATAATATTTAACCGGGACTCTCGGATTAAAATCCAGCGGGAATCCATATACGAGAAGGTTGAGCGGATTTTTCTCTTCGACAAGCCGTTCAATGGCCAATCTGGTAATAAGTTTGTCCTCTTTATGTTTCCCTATTACCGCATTGCTTATTGCGACATTACTGTGTTGAGGTATTCCGAGAGAGCAGTAGTCAAGGGAATCAAGATTACCCCAACTGTATGATGGAATGACACGCAATCCTCTTTCCTGTAGGTTGCATCCCACATATCTGCTTGTGATGATATTGGCGACATTGAGTCCGCGCGGTAAGTCGTAAAAGATTGACAAGTCAAGCCCAAGTACGCAGCCATATTTTTTCAACGTATCGAAATACTTTTCCGGGTTCCGGTAATACCGTAATATCAACTTGTCGTAAAGATAAAAGTGTACGGCATTTCTTTGGCTTATATTCTTCGGCTTGCCCATCTCATTGAAACCGATGAGTTCGTCAGGCAATGGGCCTGTATCAGGTCTCATAAGAGGCACTTCCTCTATTCCTTCGGCATAGTATATTCCGTGGAAGTAAGGATTGAGCATGAATGCGTTCTTTGGGTTAACACCATACGATACGGCACGTTCACGCATGGGAATCGTCTTTATAACGCCTTTTGTGGCGATAGAAGGAGGTTCTTCCCCCATATCCTTCCATAAAAATTGTTCTTGGATGGTCATTCTTCCTGAATACAACTTTTTATGATAATTTATAAAAATATAGTTGCGATTTGGAAGAAATCTCTTGCAACATGCCATAAAAATATGTACTTTTGCAAAGTCAAATGGGAATCTTCCGCTATTTGGACTAAGGTCTCTATCGCGAAGCTGACCTGTTCCGCCCTTGTGCTATTGCCGTAGCGTGAGGGCTTTTTCGTCCTTATGTTACTTATATATTGCCTACGTCATCTTTCTCTTCCTCCTTTTTTCTTAATGTTTTTGGCAGCATCTCCATGTGGTATGCCTTGCCGTTAAGTTCTTCGTCCTTGCTCGGGTCACGCACGAGACTGAACAGTATGTTGTACTTCTTATAGTCTATTCCCAATGATGAGAACAGCACGTCAGTAGGAACGTAGAAGTATCTCCCCGCCTTCCTTACCTTAAAAGCATCCGCATCTTCCCCATCTGGGAACGAGCAGAATAACGTCTCGTCGTCATCCTGTGCGAACTTTATCGACATTCTGTCTTGCAGCTGCAACACCTTTGCTGTCTCTTCCGAAAATCCGAACCTTCCGGACATCTGGACAGACGCTCTGAGCTTTCCGCTGTAATCCTTTATACTGAGTATCTTCATGGCGATATCTCTTTTTCTCGCAAAGTTACAAAATCTATTCGTCATACACAACAGTTTACAACAAAAAAATCATGTTTGAAGCTTCTTTATATCTTCTACTATATAGGACGAAACCTATTTGCTACCCATCTGTGTAATAAATAAGCATTGGGAATTTGGCAGGCACGATAAAACTGATGCTTATTATAGCATTTACTTGGATATTTACTCTATATATAAATGGTTCAAATGCTATCAGAAAGAGTACAGAAGCAAAAGAGAAGGTAAATAGATTATATTTAGAAACAAATATAGAAATAAAATATTGTGATTATAGCAAGGCGGTTCACCAACAATAAAATCAAACATGCCGCACATTTCAAAGAATGTGTGACATGTTTGGGTAGCTATTATCTGTTACCTTTCGCCCTGTTGTGCGTCTTACAGAGCATCTGACAGTTGTCAATGCTTGTGCTTCCGCCCCGGCTCCATGCCGTCACGTGGTCGGCATCCATCTCGGTGGGCTTCCAGATACGGCTGTGGTTCGGGCCGGATGACATGGCGCAGTAGGGACAGTTGGAGACGCCTTTTGCCTTTGCCTCCGCCGTCTGGCGCTCGTAGACGGTCTTGATGGTGCGCTTGTCGAAAAGGCGGATGTTGAGCAGCTTCGGGTCGGTGCAGCCACCAAGGACATACTCGAAGATGCCGCGCTTGTTGGTCACGGCATCGTCCTGCATCAGCTCGAAGACCCGGCGGTCAACCTCGTCGGGGTTGTAGGGCGTGTTGTGATATTTCTCATAGAGCGTGCCCCACGGCAGTCCCTTCTGCTCGTTGTGGGGCGTGGGGAATGTGGCGCTCACCCAGTCGATGATGCTGTCGAAACAAGTGGTTACGGGTGTAATATCTGTGTCCTGCCGGTGCGCGGCCATATAGCCTTCCGTGTTGCCGTGGCTCACCCAGTCGAGGGCTGTGGCAAGCACCTCCTGCCGTTTCGGGTCGCCCTTTACATAGGTGCCCCACTTCTGCTGCATCGGGTTCAGGGAGTTGCTGTAGACGGCCTTCAGCGCGGTGACAAACGGACCACTGTAGATGGCGTTGTACATCTCCTGGTCGTTGAGCGGCACACCGGCAATGTTGATGATCTTAAACCACTTCTTTATCTCCTCCTCCGTGCCCTCGCAGATGTAGAGCGTCAGGTGGGTCTTGGAGAACAGCTGCTGCAGCTCCGCGTTGAGCGAATAATATTTCTGCTCGCGCCCGTCATAGCGCACTGTGAGCTTGTTGGTGAGGAAGCGGCCGAGGGAAGTGATGCGCTGCTGACCGTCGAGCACCTCAAGCAGCCCGTCGGGACGGCGGTTAAGGTAGATAAGTCCCAGTGGATAGCCGTGCAGCACCGAGTCGATGACCGCCACGTCCTTGCGTCCGTCGTTGTAGATGTAGTTGCGCTGGTACTCCGGCTGGATTATCAGCCGTCCGTTCATGCCGAAGAGTCCCTTGCCCTCCTGCTCGTTATAGACGAATCCCTTGCAGATATCGCCGATGGTGATGTCGGTATGCAGTTCTGTATTCATAATTTTTTCGGTTTTTATTTCTCTACCTAATGAATGATGTTTTTCTACGTAGCGTTCAATCCTTCGCTGCTTAGCGTTTAATCGTTTTCTATAGCATTACAACTTCGGGAGAGGCCTTATCGCCCCTTGATCATTGGCTTTTCACCCCATGAGAACGGCGTTCTGACCCCATGATTAGGGCGTTGTGATCTTCTGAATGAGAATGCGTGCATAAACTTGTGTATAGAGCTTGCCGCCCACCTTGTAGTAGGTCTCATTCTTAGGAGGTGTGTCAAGGACCAAAGTCGCACCATCGTTGAGTTTCGTAACTGTACTTTCCTTGCCGTCCTTGCTTACTTGCGTTTGCTCGGGATAAGTCTTGCTTGCACCGCCAAACCAAGTCTTTGTAATGCCAGTTATCTTGAACTGTTCCGGGCAATACTTGTCAAGGAAGGAGATGGGCACGCCCATCGCGCCAGTATAGTCGGAGGGTATGGCATCGGTATAAGGCACCTCTATGGCATCATAGTTGTCGTAGTGCTGGTACTCCTTCCGTCCGCGCAAGTCCTTGTGCCTGCTGAACTTCAGGTTGTCCGCCATCGTCATCAATGGCAACGGCTCGTGGCGCTTGCCCAATTCTATGTTGGTAAACCAACAGCAGTTGCGGAACTTCACAAGCCCGTCATCCTGCAGCACTCCTTCGCCATACTTCTGAGCGTTAGGTGTAGCAAAGAAGGCATTGCCCGCAGTAAAGCCGTTGCCCAGCCAAATCTTATTGTCCTTGAGCAGCGGAAACACCTCCTTGTAGGTTATCGCGTTCATGTTTCCGATGATAGAGAACTGTTTGCCACCGTCGATGATCCATTTGAGAAACTCGCGGAAGAGGGAGAACGGCGGGTTGGTGATGATGAAGTCGGCCTCGTTACGCAACTGTGTAATCTCACGCGAGCGGAAGTCACCGTCGCCGTCAAGGTACTCCCAGCGGAGGTCATCGATGTCGATGCGGTTGTCGCCGTTGGTGTCTCGGTCGAGAACGAAGATGCGCCCGTGGGTCTGCCACTTGTCGCGGTCGAACTTCGGGTCCTGCTCGTCCTCAGGGAAGAGTGGGGGCTGCACCCCGTACTTCGCCGCCTTGGCGTCAGGCGCGTAGCTCGTGGAGATGAGCTTTCTGATGCCGAAGAGCTGGAAGTTAAGGGCGAAGTATCGTGTAAAGTTGCTCCATTCCGGGTCGTCGCACGGCATGAGTATCGTCTTGTCGCGGAACACGTCGGGGTCATAGTCCACATACGCCTGCATCTCGTGCTCAATGTCGGGCAGCTGCGTGTAGAACTCGTCGTTCTTCGCCACCTTGGCCGTTCCTAATGTGCTGTTGCTTGCCATATCGTGTCTTTATATTGTTTTCATGCAAAGAGGTCATCCATCACAACCTGATTTTGTACATCATAGGCGTATGCGTTCGGTACAAGACCATATGTCGTAACCATCACCGTATGCACTGCCTTATGCGTCTTTGAAACCTGACTGAATGTGGAAGCCTTTCTCGCCATCTCACGGGAATAGGCTTCCGTAATAGCATACTCCTCTTTGGAATATTTCATCTCACAAAGGTCGATGATGCCATCATTCCTATCGATAAGAAGATCTATCTGCACTCCTTTCAGCCCAAGTGTCTTGTCGCCTTGATAACGCCAAGCATACTGGTATGTAAGTACACCGCTGATGCCGAGTTTAAGCTTTATTTGGTCAACATGCTGCATACACACTCTCTCAAAAGCAAGTCCACACCACGTATTGTACAGAGGCGTTCCCTGCACTGTCTCCCAAAAGTCTGCCGGCTGATGCTTATCTTTCTGAAAGGCAAAATAGAAAATTGTGTAGTTGTCCATAAGCTGCCACACACGATCCTTGACATTTTTGCCAGGCAGATAATAGGAGCGTATGAAGCCGCACCATTCCAAATCGTTAAGCATATCGGAAAATCTTCCGTTATTCTTAAATTTCCCTTCTTGGATAATTTCCTCACGTGTCATTCCGTTCTTCTTCCCAGCCAATATGTTTATAATCCTTATATAAGAATCAGGATGATTAAATAGCGAGGCATATAGCATGTCAAACTCGTCGTGCATCGCACCCATGTCGGAAAATATCAATCTGTCTACCTCCTGCGCTAGACTTCTGCCAGGTCGAAGAAGACTCCAATAAAATGGTATTCCGCCAAATATCATATAACCATCAAGTATCTGCTGATGACTCATAACAATTCCCTGTGAATGTACCAATTCCTCACATTCGCCAAGCGTGAACGGCCTAAGATATATACGGCGTGTAAGTCTGTTATACAGCCCACCTTTGTTCTTGAATATTTTCTTTACCATCCACGATGTAGAGCTACCACATACCACCAGCACAATGTCCCTGTGTGCTGATGCCCAACCATTCCAAAACACTTCAAATTCAGAAAGGAAATCAGAGCGCGGTGCATCCATCCATGGCAGCTCATCAAGGAATATAACTTTTTTCCCTTTAGGCTGCAGTTCTATGAAACGCCGCAGTTCACTGAAAGCATACATCCAGCTTGAGATAACTGGCATCACATCGGTAAGCCCTTGTGCTTTTAGTTCTAGGCGGAATCTTGCCAATTGCTTTTTGGTAGAAGTATGAGCAGCTCCTGTGAATTGAAAGCAAAAATCATTGCCATAAGCTTCACGAATGAGGAATGTCTTACCAACACGCCTACGTCCATACACCGCAATGAATTGTGCTTCATCTTTAGCCAAAGCATCACGCAATTCATTCTTTTCTTCTTTCCTGCCTATCAACATAATCTTATTTTTTTGCAAAGGTAGTAATTAATAACCATAAAACGTCTAAATCTTAATATAAATTTCAGTTTTAGACGCTTTATGGTTATACTATTGACTATATTCGCTTACATCGATTGTATCCAGTACTTTTCAAAACAAAAATTTTACACAGATGTGTAATAACTATTTTCTACCTGGTTCCAGTTTTCGCATTTTCAAATAACGGTAGACAGTTGACTTCGACTTTATGCCGAGCTGTCGCATGATGACATCCACGGCAATCCCCTGGCGGTATAGCGCAGCACACGCATCTACCTTATCCTGCTTGATGCCGGCGCCTTTTCTCTTTCCAAGGCTGCGACCCTGCCGCCGGGCTTCCTCACGCCCCGCCCTGGTACGCTCAATGATAAGGTCACGCTCAAACTCGGCAAGACTGGCGAAAATATTCATCATCAACTTGCCAGATGGTGAGGACGCATCGACATGGTCCTCTATCGATGTTAGCATAATGCCACGGCGGTGCAGGTCAGCAAAGATATTCACGAGATCTTTCAGCGATCGCCCTATTCGGTCGAATTTATAAACAACGAGCGTGTCGCCTTCCCGGAGATAACCAAGACATTCTTTCAGCACAGGCCGTTCCTTTACTCCAGACACTTTCTCAGAAAATATTTTCTCACAGCCAAACTTCTGCAATGCTACTATCTGCATACAAAGATTTTGCTCTCGTGTAGATACTCTTGCATATCCTATATTACTCATATGCGTAAGGTGCGATTTAGTTTATTTCGCAAAGATATAAAAAATCGAACTTAAACTCTATCATTTCATCTAAAGTTTTTAAGGTGCAACAAGGTTCGATTAAGGGTTAAGTTAATCGAACTTTGCGCCATCATTTGCGAGAATACAAAAACAACGCGTAAGAGAGAGAAAAACGGCTCATAAAAAGCCGTTTTTTCTTCTTCTAAATCTCTTTAGTTATTTAGAGATTTAGAAATTTAATGCGCGCGCGCGATATATAATGTGTAAAAACGCCTATTTTGCGCCATCATTTGCGGGATTTGCGCCATCATTTGCGGAATGTGCGCCATCATTTGCGGAATGTGCGCCATCATTTGCGAGCTGCTTAAGCTCTTCTTTCTGCTCCAAAAAGAAGTTCTTGTTGCCGTAGTTGGCATTATATCTCATAATAAGGTCTCCTGTTTTTTCGTCATAATGGAAATAATCTATTATTCCTACATACGGACCGGTGAGTGCCTTACCTACAGAGTCGAGAACTTCTTTCAACTTTCCCTTTTTGCGTTGTTTGATATAATAAGTCTTGCCTGTTCTTTCCAATATATTCGCCATAGGTTCTCTATAATATAATGCGGATTGTTTCCTTTTTTCGACTTCCTTGTCAAAAGAAGCCTTGTCTAGCCGGTCTTTCCCTGAGCGTTTTATTTCCGCACTCAATTGTTTACCTGCTGTATTATACGCAGTTATATGCTGCCAACGATGGTTAAGTAGAGTTTCTAGCAATACATCAAATAGATCTGAATCTGTGCCAGAGCCTTTCTTATTCCAAATTTCGAAAAGTCGCATCGGGAAGCATGAGTATCTTTTAAAGAAATCTATGAAAAATAGTTTTCCGAAAATTATATTTACCTGCATTATGTCTGGCTCCAGTTTTCCTTCGCTTGAAAGCACAACAGTGTCTCCAAAATGGATAAGTGGTGCTACGATTGTCGCCGTTTTTCCATTTCTCGTTATTTTAATAACCTGTCTCATGTCAGAGAGCTTTTCCAAGATTTCCCTGATACTTTGCAATTGTGTAGGATGGTTTCTGCCATACATGAGTTTGGCAAACTGTTTAAGGTCTATGGGGAATTCAAGATTAGATTTTATTTTTTCTTCACTGTGAAGCTGTTCGACAAAGTTCTTGAAGAAAGGCTTGTCTTTGTATTGCGACACCCAGACACTAAGAGCATATATCAATTTCTTTTCAACCCGCGTAGTTACTATTCTACGGCCTTGACGGTTTATCATATATGCATTATCACTCTTGTTGAGCTCTGTTTGTTGTTTTGGGCTTAACTCGCTGAACAAATCCAATTGTACGGCAGCCGCCCCCATGTTTCCAGGAACACTTGCAGCCACATAACCCAAATCTGGAAAATACTTGTTCTCGGACAAGTAAGATGCAAGTTCGGAATCAAAGGACTTTTTCTCTTGGAAGTCGTTGTCTATAATATCATTCATAAACTTTCCTCCTCTTTCTTGACCATGTTAGTTAATAATTTTCTTACATACTCATCTGTGTCATTGAGAATACTGACATTCGAGTATTGACGAAAAGCAGCCAATCTGAAGCTATCTTCAGATTCGTTAATGCCATTTTCTTTAAGTTCTCCTCGATAGCCGTAAGTATATTCTTTTGGGATATTCACAAAGTCAAATGTGACGACAGGATTGTCTATTTGCCGTATTATATCAGTAGGAGCAAACAGCATGG
>Ga0256406_1003962_pt1 | contig 17624 bp, 23 predicted proteins | sample RumenRJG_03DNA_FD_185986 | JGI IMG/M metagenome (GOLD analysis project Ga0256406, IMG submission 185986) | Bovine rumen microbial communities from Lethbridge, Alberta, Canada - RJG_03 | ecosystem: Host-associated > Mammals > Digestive system > Stomach > Rumen | place: Canada: Alberta | collected...
CTAAAACCGCGTCCTTCGCGGACGCCGCTGCCTCGCTACATCTCGCTGCCGGACTCGGCCTGAAGCGGCGTCGCATCCGAGCCCTTCTCGGTCTTCGTCTCCCCCACATGCGAGAAGCACTTCGCAAACACCAGGCGCGAGACGGGGCCCGCAGCAAAGAGGTTCCACAGGAGCGCCATCGGGAAGTTCTTGATGAGCGTTCCCACCCAAATGGCGGGGAGCTGCACCACGGGCATGCCAGCAAGAATGACGTTGAAGAGGATGCTCGCAACCAGGCTCATCGTGGGGCACATGATGAGGACGGTGCAGCAGGAGCGAATGGTCCCCTGGATAAAGGCGCTGTCGCGCTTGGGGTCGCTGAGGCGAGCCGCCAGTGCCGCGCCGCCGCGCGTGCCCCACAGATTCGAGAATAGGAACACGAAGAGCCACATGTACGAGGCCTCGACCAGGGCGCCCAGGAACACGTCGTTGGTCATGTTGGAGAAGCCGCCGGGCATAGTGGGAATGCCCATCTTCCACGCCACGTTGTAGACCTCCATCCCGTAGGCCATGGTGACGGACATGAGAATCCCAAAGATGACTCCCTGTACCTTGTTCTTTGGCATGCCTTGCTCCTCTCCGCCGCGCTTGTGCCAGGCGCGCGACACAAACAATGCGTGCGGCCGCCCGCCAGGGGCAACCGCACGCTTTGCTAACTACACCTTTTAGCCGCGGGGATGGCATTGTGGGGCATCCTGCCCGCGGCGGCTTTGCGCTACACGCAAGGAAAACCATAGCACGAGCGTCGCACCGCGCGACAAAATCAACACGTAGCGGCCTGAACGGCTGTTCGAACCCCCGCGCTAGCCAGGAGCGCCAATTTACGTTCGGAATCAGGGCCCAGCTACCAAGACAGCAGCTCGTAGCCGTCCTCGGTGACCACCAGCTGGACCTCCCACTGCGCGGAATCCGAGCCGTCTGCCGTGCGCACGATCCAGCCGTTGGCCTTGTCGGTCGTGATGCCGGGCGCGCCCGCGTTGACCATGGGCTCGATGGTGAAGCACATGCCGGGCACAAGGATGGGGCCGGTACCGCGCTCTGAGACAAAGCTCACGAACGGATCCTCGTGGAACTCGCGGCCGATGCCGTGGCCGCCGTACTCCTCGACCACGGTGTAGCCGGCCTCGCGGCACAGCTCGTTCACTGCGGCGCCCACGTCTCCCAGGTGCCCCCAGGGACGAACGGCCGCAAGGCCCGCCTCGACGGACTTTTTGCATGTCTCAACCAGACGCCGGCGCTCGTCCGAGACCTCGCCGATGCAGTACATGCGGCTGGAGTCAGAGAAGTACCCACCCTTGATGGTGGACATGTCGACGTTGATGATGTCGCCGTCCTGAAGGACGTCCTTCTCGTTGGGGAAGCCGTGGCAGATGACGTCGTTAATCGAGGTGCACACGCTGTAGGGATAGCCCTCGAAGTTGAGGTCGGCCGAGACGGCGTCGTGCGCCGAGAGGTACTCCTCAACCCACCGGTTGATGTCCATGGTCGAGACACCTGCGGCGATGTGCTCGCCAACGTAGTCGAGGACGCCCATGTTGACGGCGGCCGAGGCCTTGATGCCCTCGATGTCAGCGGCGGTCTTGAGGAGCGAGCGGGGCAAGACCTCCTCGCCGTCGAGGTACAGGCGCTCCATACGCTCGTCGGCCGGGCCGTGGCACTTCTTGTACTTGCGACCGCTCCCGCACCAGCAGGGGTCATTGCGCCCAGGAACGGGCAGCTTGTCAAACATGGCGTCTCCCATCGGGTCGAACTTGATTAGCATTTCAACGATACCCTCGGTAGGGGTGAGCCGACACCAGGATTGCAAGTTAGACGAATCTAATCACAGCAGTTGGCTTGCATGGATGCTTCGTAGGGGGGTCGCAACCCTCCAGACGGGATTGGAGATATCCGGAAGCTGGTTTGTAGGGGTCTCGAACCCGCTCTATGATATGAAGCTGGCTTTAGGTTCATAAATTGGAGGCGCCGCATGTACACAATCGGCCAGGTGTCGCAGATGTTCGATCTTCCCATATCGACGCTGCGCTACTACGACAAGATGGGGCTTCTTCCCGGGCTTGCGCGCACGTCGGGAATTCGTCGCTTTGACGATGACCAGCTGGAGGCGCTACGTGTGATTGAATGCCTCAAGCAATCTGGACTAGAGATTCGTGACATCAAAAAGTTCATGGACTGGTGCCAAGAGGGTCCCAGCACGTATGCCGAGCGCCTGGAACTCTTCCGAGAGCAGCTCCACGGCGTCGACGAAAAGATTGCCGAGCTGGAACGCACGCGCGCAATGCTCAGCTGGAAGTGCTGGTACTACAACCATGCATGCGAGCAGGGCAACGAGGATTTTGCAGCCAACCTGCCTGAGGACCTCCCCCAAGACGGCCGCCGCCTATGGGATGCAGCTCACGACGAGACGAGCGGGACAGTTTAGCCGCAGCAATCCAACATGCACGCTTCGAGGGGAAACGCGCTGAAGCGGCACGGCGATGTCCTTGCGTGGTAACCTGCCGTATCGTTATTACCAGCGATAACCCCGCATTTCGAAGCCTCGCGCTTCAACACAGGAGGAACCATGGAACTCACCGGCCGTCAGATTCGCCAGCTCCGCAGCATGGCCAACCGACTCGAGGCGACCATCGGCGTTGGCAAGGCCGGCATCACGGACGCCGTTGTGCGCCAGACCGACTCCGCTCTTGAGGCAAACGAGCTGGTCAAGTGCTCGGTTCAGGGCACTTCGGGCATGGACACCCGCGAGGCGGCAACCGCGCTCGCCCGCCCCACGCACGCCCAGGTCGTACAGGTGATTGGCCACAAGTTCGTGCTCTATCGCACCTCTCAGCGCGAGGACATCGAGCACATCCAGCTGGTATAGGGGCTAGGGCCGCAAGCAACGCGGCCCCCCGCAGACCTACATCGTGTACGCGGCCACAACCTCGCCGTAGTAGGCGATGTGCATGTCGCGGTTGGAATCGCAGTTGGTGCTCGGCACATCCTGCGGATAGAAGCGCGCGAGAATGTCCGCCGGCAGGGCGCTACGGTCCTGGAGCTGGCGATGCACGACGCGGCACTCAAGGGTGAGGGCGGTCTCCGCAATCGCCGGCACGGACACAACCTGGGATTCCACCGTGTGCAGCCCCAGCTCGGCGATCTTATCGATGTCGCGACCAGTGATGCTTCCTGCGCGGGCGAGAATCCTACGGTCAAAGCCCTCTCCGGGCACGCCAATGGTGAACTCTCCCGTCTCGTCCAGCAGCGTACGGGTAAAGCGGCCCTCGCGCACAAAGGTGACAAACACCGGCCGCGCCCACTCCACGCCCAGCGTGCCCCACGAGATGGTCATGGTATTGACCTTCCCGTGCGCCGCGCTGGTGAGCAGTACGCCCCTGTTGACGGCAGGCAGGATTTCGCCTGCGTGCTCTAGCACATCGATCTTCTCGCCCATCAGATCACTCCCCTTTGGTAGGTCCCGCGGCAAGGCGCCTGGGGACAGATTGAAACTGCCACGGTTATACCCCGGCGCCGCGCCCGGCTCCTTGCAACAGCCCAAGCGACGGTGCATATTGGGAGGCAAACGCCGCCCGGCCATCAACGCGCCGATACCGGAGTAGCCGCCCCATCCTCCCCGACGGCAATGACGAGAGGAGCGCGCACCAATGACGTCGAGGCAGACCATCCGCCACAGGCTCCTTGTCTCCAACGTAATCATGGTCGTGGTGCCGGTCCTCGTGACGGCACTCGTTGGCGTGGCATGTCTCGTCGTGATGCTCAACACTGCCAGCCACAAGGGCCTGGGACTCGATAGCGAAAGCGACTTCTACTGGGCAGGCACCACGGCGGCGGAGATTGTCGAGAACGCCGTGGGCGACGCCTCGCCGGCGTCAGCCTCGTATGACGGCGTCACCTCCCTCCTCCAGGGGCAGGGCCTTGACCTCGCCGTCATTGAGGACGGGCGCGCCGTCTTCTCCACCAGCGGCGTCACGGGAACGGACCTCTCGCTCGCGCTTGCAGCCAGCGCCACAGGCGAAAGCCCCGTCACGATGCGCTCGGGCGAGCGCATGGCGTTTCTCAAGGCTGAGACCTCCGGTGACGACACGACGAGCTACCAGGTCGCCGTGTTTGGCTCGCTCACCGAGGTCGCAGACGGCACCATCAAGCACATGGCTGCAGCCAGCGCCTTCATCCTGGCGCTCACCGCCGCAGCCTCGGTCCTTCTCGTGAATCGCTTCTGCCACCGCTACGTGTTCGACCGCATCGAGTGGTCGCTCGGGCACCTTGAGGAAGGCGTCCGGCAGCTCTCCGTCGGCAACCTCTCCTACCGCATTTGCTACGACCGCGAAGACGAGTTCCGCCCCATCGCAGACTCGTTTGACCACATGGCCACCCAGCTCCAGACATCCGAGGAACAACAGCAGCACGACCAGCGGAGCCGCCAGGAGCTCATCGCGTGCATCTCGCACGACCTGCGCTCGCCGCTCACCTCAATCCGCGGCTACGCCGAGGGGCTGAGGGACGGCATTGCCACGACGCCTCAGATGCGCGAGCGCTACGCCACGCGCATAGCTTCCAAGGCCGAGGAGATGGACGGCCTGGTATCCGAGCTGTTCACGTTCTCCAAGCTCGACCTTGGGGACTTCCCGCACGAGGAGCGCCCCGTGCGCGTGGACACGTTCCTGCAAGGCGTCCTAAGCGACCTTGCGCCGGAACTTGAGCGCACGGGCACCACGCTCTCCCAGGTGGACCTGACCCCCGCAACGGTGCTCGCAGACGAGCGCCTCCTGAGACAGGCAGTGTCAAACGTGCTGCTCAACGTTTCACGCCACGCGCCTGGCGCTGCGGTCTCGGTCCGCACGGGCATCACCACGGACGGAAGCCGCGTGCAGGTAGTGATAGCCGACAACGGCCCCGGTGTACCTGCGGAGTCGCTCGGGCGCATCTTTGACGTGTTCTACCGCACCGACCCGTCGCGCACGGCAACGTCCGGCGGCAGCGGCCTTGGCCTGGCCATTGTCCAGCGCGCCATGCGGGCGATGGGCGGTGGTGCCACGGCAGAGAACGTCGTGCCGCACGGGCTGCGCATTACTCTCATGCTGCGCACGACAGACACGCCGGCCAAGGAGCACGGCACGGAGGGGGCTCCCGCATGAGCAAGATCTTGATTGTTGAGGACGACAAGGACATCGCCGAGCTCGAGCGCGACTACCTCGAGGCAAGCGGCTTTGACACCGCGATTGCCTCAGACGGTCGCCGAGGCCTCTCGCTTGCATGTGGCGGCGGCTTTGACCTGGTCATACTCGACCTCATGCTGCCTGGTGAAGACGGCCTTTCCGTGTGCCGGTCAATCCGCGAGCGCTCTGGCGTCCCCATCATCATGGTGACCGCGCGCAGCGAGGACATCGACGTAATCCGTGGCCTCGGAACCGGCGCCAACGACTACGTGACCAAGCCCTTCTCGCCCAGCGTGCTCGTGGCGCGCGTGAAGGCGTGCCTCGCCAGCGCCGAGCGCGCGAGCAATGCGGCCTCGGCAACCGCCAACGCAAACGAACCCCAGGCAGACGACATTGTGTTTGGCGATGTGCGCATCTGCCCGGCTTCGCACGCCGTGCGCGTGGCGGACAGCGAGGTTGCGCTCACCAACCGCGAGTACGAGCTGCTGCTGTTCCTCGCGCAGAGGCCGGACACCGTCTTTAGCCGGCAGGCCCTCTACCAGCGCGTATGGGGCGAAGACGCCGTGGGCGATGGCTCAACGGTCACGGTGCACGTGAACAGGCTGCGCGAGAAGCTCGAGCGCAACCCCGCGAACCCAACGCTCATCCAGACCGTGCGTGGCGCAGGCTACATCCTGCGCTCCAATGACAACATGTAGCCCGCCTCGCGTTTAGCCAGCGTTTATCGTTGCGTGCCGGGACGTTTAGCGCGCTTCCTTAGCATGTGTTGCTGCCAACAAGCCAACGGGGTGCCACCGCGGCACTACGCTAAGGAGCGATTATGCAGGGATTCGTCCTTTCCTTTGTCGCGCAATACGGCTACCTTGCCCTCTCCGCGCTCATCTTTCTCGAGAACGTCTTCCCGCCCATACCCAGCGAGGCCATCCTGCCGGCAGCCGGTTTCATGTCGAGTATTGGCTCGCTCTGGCTTCCCGCGACCATCCTCGCAGCAACCATTGGCTCGCTCCTTGGGGCATACGTCCTGTACGGCATTGGGCGAGCCCTTAGCCAAGAGCGCCTTGAGCGCCTCATGGGCACCAAGCCCCTGCGCATGCTTGGCTTCGAGCCCGCAGACGTATCGAGCGCCATCGGATGGTTTAGGAAGCACGGGCAGGTAAGCGTGCTGGCATGCCGCTGCATCCCCGTGGTGCGCAGCCTCATCTCAATCCCCGCCGGCACCTCCGGCATGGGCGTTGCGCGCTTCTCGGCCTACACCTTCCTTGGCTCGCTCGCATGGAACACCGTGCTCTGCACGCTTGGCTACGCCGCAGGGTCGGCCTGGGAGAGCGCCTCGGCCAACGCTACGCAGGCCATCGACGTGATGACCCTTATCGTGATTGGGGCCATTGTCGTTGCGCTGGCGCTCTTGGTGGCAAAGCGCGCGGTCCCCGCAATAAGGAACGCCGTGCGCTCCGAGGGCGCCGAGTAGGCCGTGAAGGACGAGACTACTCGCCGGCACCGCAGCCGCTGCATGAGCACCGGTCCCCGTGAACAGATGGCGTGGCAAGTTCCGAGAAGAACCCTGCAAGTTTTGCAGCCGCGCCGGCGTCAATCGAGTAGTGGCACCAGCGCCCTTCTCGCCTGCAGCGCACCAGTCCGCAGTCGCAGAGCACCTTCATGTGGTGGGAGAGCGTGGGCTGCGAGATCTTGAGCCCGGAAAGCAGATCGCACGCGCACACCTCCCCGCATGCGCCCACCATGCGCACGATGGCAAGGCGGTTCTCGTCCGCCAGAGCTTTGAACACCTTTGCATCAACCACGCTCATCAGCGCCCCCCTTGCCACATCTCTCAGCATCCATTCTCGCGCGGAGATCGGCAAGGTGACCAAGGATGTCTTGGGCGCAGACCTCGTATCCGTCCTTGGGTCCACCCATTGGGTCGGCAAGACCCCAATCCTCACGGTGCGCACACGGAAGCGAAGGGCACGCGACGCCGCAGCCCATGGTCACCAGCCAGTCGACGCGAGGGGGCAGCTCAGCGAGAGACTTGGGGCGCAGGGAGTCGATGAGCTGCGACGCGACCCCACGACGAGAGAGCTCCTCCAGAGCGCCCGCGTCAACGCAATCTGCCGGGCTGGTCCCCGCCGAGAGGAACGTGGCCCTTCCGGGCATCAGGGTCTGGGCCAGCGCCTGCGCCATCTGGCTGCGACAGGCGTTGCGCGTGCACACAAAGGCGACAACTGGGGTGTCCATCATGCGCGCTCCTTCTCGGCGCCCTGTCCCACCGAGACAGGCATGTCGTCCTCAGGCCACGAGCAGTGCCGCCGCATCGCGAGCGCGGCGTTCACCAGCAGGATGAGCGAGGGGACCTCAATGAGAGGCCCAACAACAGCCGCAAACGCTTCGCCCGAGCCCAGGCCAAATGTTGCCACCGCCACGGCAATTGCAAGCTCGAAGTTGTTGCCGGTTGCGGTAAAGGCGATGGCGCTCGTCTGCGGGTACGAGAAACCCGCCGCATGCGCAACCGCGAAGCTCGAGAAGAACATCACCGCAAAGTAGATGACCAGGGGAATTGCAATGCGCACCGCATCGAGCGGGAGCTGCACGATCTGACGGCCCTTAAGCGAGAACATGAGGATGATGGTCGCGAGAAGCGCCATAAACGAGACGGGCGAGATGCGTGGGAGAAACACGCCCTCGTACCAGTCGCGTCCCTTTGCACGCTCAAGTGCCAGGCGCCCCAGAGCGCCCGCAGCGAAGGGAATCCCCAGGTAGAAGGCAACCGTTCCGGCCACGTCACCCACCGAGAGACTCAAGGTCACAACCGGCGCCCCCACAAGAGACGTGAGCTGCGTCGCGAAGAGCCATGCCATGGGGCCGTAGAGCAGCACCTGGAGAATGGCGTTGACAGCGACAAAGCCGGCGCACCACTCCGTGTCACCGCCGGCGAGGCCGTTCCACACGATGACCATGGCGATGCAGGGCGCAATGCCAATGAGAATGAGCCCCGTCATGTAGTCTGGCTGGTCGCGCAGGAAGGTGGTCGCCAGCACAAACATAAGCAGCGGGCCAATAACGGCGCAGAACAGGAGCATGAGTCCCAAGGCCCGTGCATTCCGAAACACGCGAGGCAGCTCTGCGTAGCGAACCTTTGCGAGCGGCGGATACAGCATGAGCATCATGCAAATGGCAAGCGGGACGTTTGTGGTGCCTACCGAAATTGAGTTAAGCGCATCGGAGACGCCCGGAGCCACGGCACCAAGCAGGATGCCAGCGGCCATGGCGAGAAAGATCCACAGCGTAAGGAGCCGGTCCCGCACTCCCAGACGCGCTGCGGTTCCCGCAGAAGGAGCCGTTACTTCCGATGACGCACCAGTCATGTTTGCGCTTGTTTCTCTCGCCATTGCCTAGTCCTTTCGCCCAGAGGCCTTGGAGGAGCGCCGCGTGAATCATATCGATATATGTCAATGCGTCTCTGATAGTAGGCTTGTATCGATAATTGTCAATCTATTGTGAGAGAATCGCGCCACAACGAGCACGCCGGACCCAAACGCACCGGCGTTACGCGTACCGACGGGCAATGGAAAGTGCAAGGCCCACGTAGCTCTCGCCAAAGAGCACGCAATGCAGAAGCACCGGCACCAGCTGGTGGATACCCACGCGATCGCGCCATCCGTCTGCCAGCGGCGACACATCGTTGTAGGCGGCGAGAAAATCGTCCAGGTACGCGCAGCCAAAGAGCTGGAGCATGGCGAGGTCGGTCTCGGCGTGGCCGCCCGACGCCATGGGGTCGATAAGCGCGGCGCCAGTGGCGGCGGCGCGGGAGCCTTCGGCTGCCCAGAGGAGATTGCCAGCCCAGAGGTCGCCGTGGATGCGCGAGCAGCGATGCCCCCGGCTGTGGACAAGCTCCGGTTCTGGAGAGTCGAAGTCCCCTGCCGCCATGCGATCGGCCACGTGGGAGATAAGGCGCGCCTCCGAAGCGTCTACCAGGTCGTCATTGCGAATCGTGCGCAGGTGGGGCATCACGCGCCACGTGGCGCAGACGGCACCCCATCCCTTGCTGGCTTCGGCTGGCTCGATAGGAACCACGGGCGTGAGAGAGCGGCCAATCACGTAGCCGTCGCCATTCCAGTCCGGCGGCGGGCACCCATACCACGACGCTCCGGCAGCATGCGTGCGTGCGAGAGCGGCACCGGCAAGACGGGCCTTCTCGCGCGTGGGCGTGCCCTCCTCAATGCGCTCCTCAAGCAGACGATGGGCGCCTGCCTCCACAACGCGCGAGCACACAAGGCCGCCGTCCTTCTCGGCCTCGCCGAGCCAGCGCAGGCCAGCCGCCTCACCCGTGAGGTCTGACCGCGGGTTCTCGTCTCTCTTCTCAAAGGTTTCGAACGTCTGAACCGCCCCCCAGCAGCGTACGCATCTCCACGCGCTTCTAGCAAGCATCATAGTGCGGGTTAAGCGTCTGGGATTCTCGCCTTTGCCTTCCCGCGAGTGGGTCCCGACGGGATTGCGGAAATCGCTGCTGTGGCGCCGCCCCGGCGCCACGGGGCCAGTTCCAGCAGCAACTCCGTACGAAACCGTCGCTGCGGCGCCAACCGCGGCGCAACAACGCCGCCTCCCCCGCCGCCGACACCCAACAAAACCTATGAAGAGTTTGTCCGCGTCGCAAGCCGCGCCCCCTTGGCAGGGCGCGAGACATGCTAGGGTTTTGGGGACACAACTCATTGCAGGTATCCTTGGAAACGCACACCCTCCCGGTGATAACGAACAACACTGCATCAACCCGGGAGGTTTACATGCCGAAAAACCGCATCCAGACTGCTATCTTCACCCTCATGATGGTTCTTGTCATGGTGTATGGGATGATCTGCTACAACATCACGCTCGAGGTCGGCGGCCTATCCAACTTCGTCTTTGTCGAGGCCCTGCCCGAGCTTGCCTTTATGGGACCAATCGCATTTCTTCTCGACATGCTCGTGGTCTCCCCCATTGCGTCACGTCATGCGGCAAAGCTAGTTGGCCCGCGTCCCCAGACGCCCTTTGCGATGGTCGCCGCGATCTCCGCGCTCAGCGTCCAGCTTATGTGCCCGCTCATGAGCCTCGCTGCCACGCTGATCATCAAGCGCCCGGCCAACGTCAACATTCTCGCGACGTGGATCCAGACTACCATCCTCAACCTGCCCATGGCGTTCTTCTGGCAGTTCTTTGTCGCGGGGCCAATCGTGCGCGGGGTCTTTGGTACCCTGTTTGGCGAGAAGCGCGAGGCAGCAAGCAACGCCGCAGAACAGACGGCGCAATAGCCCCTTGCCACGGGCGTTGGCGGAGCCTCGCTGAGAATAACCGCCACAACCCCATGCATCACCCAGTGGCGCCGCCGGCCCTAGCCGACGGCGCCACATGTCAACGCTTTACTGCTCGTCCTCGATTGCGGAGATCTTCGCAATGCGACGGACGTGGCGCTCATCGCCGCTGAACGGCGTATCGAGGAACGTGTCCACAATCTTGAGCGCAAGGCCAGGGCCGGTCACGCGCGCGCCCATCGTGAGGATGTTGGCGTCATTGTGCTGGCGCGTGGCCTCCGCCGAGAAGCAGTCGCCGCACAGCGCCGCGCGGATGCCCTTGAACTTGTTGGCGACAATGGAGACGCCGATGCCGGTACCGCAGATGATGATGCCGCGGTCGCACTCGCCGCTCTGAACCGCGCGCGCAACCTTGGCAGCGTAGTCCGGATAGTCAACGGAATCGGTACTGTAGGTGCCAAAGTCCTTGTACTGAAAACCAAGCTTGTCCAGGTGTGCCTTGACCTCCTGGAGGAGCTCGAAACCACCGTGGTCACAGCCCAAAGCAATCATGTCTCATCCTTCCCTCGTTGTTGGGGCCAGCCGACGGGAAGCGTCGGCCAGGCGACCTCTCATAGTACGACTGTAAACCAGGGGATACCGCTCCAAACGTGCGCCGCCACGGTAATGCCCCACATGTTCGCCGCTCCGCAAAGCCTGCCGCAGCAATTCTCATACAAATGCTCTTGACCTAAAGTCAGGTTTAGATAGTACAACAGCAACCGAGAAGGGAATCCATCCAGGAAAGCCCACGGCGAGAGGAGCACCATGCTCGGCAACTTTACCTACTACAACCCGGTCCGCGTCCACTTTGGGCCAGATTCCCTCGACCAGCTCGGGGAGGAGCTCAAAGGCTTTGGCCCCAACGTCATGCTCACCTACGGCGGCGGGTCCATCAAGCGATCCGGCCTCTACGACAAGATCGTCGCCATTCTCACCGCCGCGGGAAAGAACGTGTTCGAGGACCCGGGCGTCATGAGCAACCCCACCGTCGAGAAGCTCAACGAAGGCCGCAGGATTGCGCGCGAGAACAACGTGGACCTCATCCTCGCGGTGGGTGGCGGCTCGGTTATAGACTACGCGAAGGGCGTCTCGGTGAGCGCCTGGTACGATGGCGACGCGTGGGAGAAGTTCTACCTCAAGATGGAGAGCCCCGACGGCAGGATCATCCCTGTTGGCGACATCCTCACCATGAGCGGCACCGGCTCGGAGATGAACGCCGGCTCCGTCATCACCAACCACGAGCAGGGTCTCAAGATCGGTCACGTCTTTGGCCCCGAGGTGATGCCCAAGTTTGCCATTGTGAACCCCGAGCTCACCTTCACGGTTCCGGACTACCAGATGCGCGCCGGCATCTACGACGCCTTTAACCACATCTGCGAGCAGTACTTCTCCGGCACCGATGACAACACCTCCGACTACATGGCCGAGGGCCTCATGCGCAGCCTCGTGCACGCAAGCCGCATCGCCGTGAAGGACCCCACCAACTACGAGGCCCGCTCCAACATTTCCTGGGTCTGCACCTGGGCGCTCAACACGGCCATCGCCTGCGGCAAGGCAACCGACTGGGAGGTCCACATGATTGGACAGGCCGTGGGCGCCCTCACCAATGCCACGCACGGCATGACGCTCTCTGCCGTGAGCCTGCCCTACTACCGCCTGGTCATGCCCTATGGCGTTGAGAAGTTCGCCCGCTTCGCGCGTGTGGTGTGGAACGTGGACGATGCCGGCAAGTCCGAGCTCGAGGTGGCCCAGGCCGGCCTCGAGGCCATGAGCGCGTGGATGGACGAGATTGGCGTGGTCAAGCACCTGAGCGAGCTCGGCTTCACTGAGGACATGATCGACGATGCCGTGAAGGGCACCTTCATCCTCACCGGCGGCTACCATCCCCTGACCCCGGACGAGGTCGCGCAGATCCTCCGCGAGAGCATGTAGCAGTCCTTCTCGTCTAGGCCCAGTTCGGAGGGGGCAACCTGCCTGAGCATGTCAAAAAAGCGCGACTTGTACGTCGCGGATGACTTGATCTCGATGGCTCTTGCAGGCTGCAGGACCCTCCGAACCACAAGGTCTATCTCGCGCTTCTTGGCGTCCCTCCAACGTCGTGGGAACCGCCGTTGAAGTGCGGCGTCCTTCCCTACTGAACGATTTTCTCCACTGCTACTGACTGATTTCCACCAGGGTCGCACACGCCTAGCCAGAGGTCTTGCGCGCGTGGCTAGCCCAGCTGCTCGTAGGCACGGGTGTCAACGGGCTCCAGCCACTCGGCGCTTGCGCCCTCGGCGGGCACGGCCAGCGCGATGTGCTGGAACCACGAGTCCGCCGCTGCGCCGTGCCAGTGCTTGACCTCGGGCGGGATGCTCACCACGTCGCCGGGGCTCAGCTCCTGCGCGGGCTTGCCCCACTCCTGGTACCAGCCGCGGCCGGCGATGCAGATGAGCACCTGGCCGCCCTTGTGGTGGATGTGCCAGTTGTTGCGGCAGCCTGGCTCAAAGGTGACGTTTGCGGCACCCAGCTGAGGGTCGCCCAGCGGGGCCAGCCAGCTGTTGCCCACGAAGTACTGGGCGTAGGCAGTGTTGGGCTCGCCCTTGGGGAAATCCTTGGAAAGGCCCGACGGGTCGGCAATGCGCACGTTCTTCTCGCCCGCGGGCTCTTCCTCCTCCGCCCAGACCTCCTTGGCCAGGTTGAAGGCCGCCCAGCCCTTGGGCCAGCCGGCGTACATGGTTGCGTGCGTGATGATGGCTGCCGCCTCGGCGCGCGTGACACCGTTGTTGCGCGCGTTCTCCAGGTGGTAGCGCAGCGAGCTGTCGGTGATGCCCTGCGAAATCAGGGCCACGATGGTGACGATGCACTTGGTCTTGGTAGAGATGGCCTCCTGGTCCCACACCTCGCCAAAGAGCACGTCGTCGTTGAGGTGCGCGAACATGGGGGCGAACTCGCCCAGTGCGTTCCTACCTGCCGTCTGCTTCATGTCAGTTCCTCCTTATGCCAGGGCGGCCACGCGGCCAGCCCATCCCGTAACCTTGCGAGGGTCCGTCACCATGCGCGAGCCGCCGTCGGACCCAAACGTGACCGTGAGCGGCTCGGCCACCCGCGCGCCCTCTGCCAGCGCCGCCATGTCGTCCAGGGCGGTGCCCTCCCAACCGGCACAGGTCGAGAAGGGCACGACAACCTTGCCGCGCCAGTCCCCCGCGTGCAGCAGCGTGCGGACGGCGGGCGCCATGGTGTACCACCAGGTGGGCGTGCCCACGGCAATCACGTCGTACTCTGCCGGATCGTGCTCCAGCGGCTCGAGCTCGGGCTCAAAGCCCGCCTCGACCTCGCGCTTGCCCTGGTCGACGGTCTGGTCGTAGTCCTCGGGGTAGGGCACGGCAGTCTCGACGCGCTCGAGGTCGGCGTCGCAGGCATCCGCAAGCTCCTGCGCCACGCGCTCCGTGTTGCCGTTCGACCAGCTGTAGTACAGAACCAGAACCCTACCCATGAAAACCTCCGTCACGCTGGCGGCACCCGTTGCCGCGGCTCCCTGCCTACAACGGTAGTGACTGCGTCGCGCAATGTGAAATGCCTATGTGCGCGAGTTTGCCATACACTCAATTTATTTCTGCCGAGAAGAACACGGCTACTAGACTGATAGCCAGACGTAACTTCAAGCATCAAGGCAAGGGGCGAGGGGATGTTCTTCTCCATAGACAAGAAGGTGCACGAGGTGCTGCCGACGCTGTGCGTGGGCGTGGTCGAGGCGCACGGGGTCGACAACACGAGGGAGCGGCCCGAGGTCGACCGCATGCTGGACGAGGCGATTGCCAGTGCCAAGGAGCGCCTTGCGGGCAAGAAGGCCAGCGACGACCCGCGCGTCCAGCCGTACCGGGAGGCGTTCCACGCCCTGGGCATGAGCCCCAGCCGCTATCCCTCCTCCAACATCGCGCTGCTACGGCGCGTCGCAAAGGGCAAGCCCATGTACTGAGTCAACCCCCTGGTCGACCTGGGCAATGCCATCTCCATCGCGTACGGTCTGCCCCTGGGCGCCCACGCCATGCTGCCCAGCCAGACCCTGGAGCTTCGCTTCTCCAGGCCGGGCGACGTGTTTGTGGAGCTAGGCGAAACGGAGCCCGACCCCACGCTGCAGCCGGGAGAGCTGGTCTACGCCGTGGGGAACCTCGTGCAGACGCGCCGCTGGACCTGGCGCCAGAGCCAGAACGGGGCTGTCGACGCGCAGACGCACGACGTTCTGATCCCCATCGACGGCTTCATGGGCACAAACGACGCGGACGTCATGACCGCCTGCAACGACCTCGCCAGCCGCCTGCGCGACGTGTTTGGCTGCGAGGCGTCCGCCCGGCTGGTGTCATAGGACGAATAGCGTTGTCATGGCGGAATTACATTCCCAATATATTCCCAATAGACATACAATGGGTATACACTACACAGCTATTGGCAGTTGGGAGGAACCATGTCAGAAGCAAGGCTAAGCATACGTACCGACCCCAGCCTCAAGAAGGAGGCGCAGGAGCTCTTCAACCAGATGGGGTTCGACATCTCCACGGCAGTCAACATCTTCCTCCGTCAGTCGGTTCATGACCAGGCCCTCCCCTTCAGGCCCTCAATCGAGAACCCCGACAACATAGAAGCACGTCGTCAAGCGGATGCTGGAGAAGGCAGGCGTTACTCATCCGTATCCGATCTAATGGCAGATTTGAATGCTTAAAACAATCCGCGCGTTGCCCATCTTCGAACGGGACGTGAAAAGGCTTCGCAAGAAGCACTTCGACATGGCCCGACTCCAAGATGCAATTACGGCACTATTTGAGGAGGACGAGGCAACACTCATCCGGCTGCGAGACCATGCACTCAAGGGCAATTGGAGAGGCTATCGCGAGCTACACATTGATGCCGATTGGTTGCTGATCTACCAAATTGAAAGAGATGAGCTGGAGCTCATTTTGGTCAGATCAGGCTCGCACGACAGCTTACTGTAGGCCCTTCGTCCTACCTGGGGAACAAAGCCGCAGACAGCAAGAACTGTGCGGCGTTTACAACGCGAACAGTCGTATCAGACAGTATGCCCATGTCATCCCAGTCAGGTCGTTAGACTAGAGGCCGAAACCTCCCCACTCGATTAGGACACTGCCATGGAGCTGCGAACCCTGAACTACTTCCTCGCCGTCGCGCGCGAGCAGAACATGACCGAGGCCGCCAACGTCCTGCACGTGACGCAGCCCACGCTGTCGCGCCAGATGGCCGACCTCGAGCGCCAGCTGGGATGCACCCTCTTTGTGCGCACGAACCGCGCGACCACGCTGACCGCGGACGGCATGCGCCTGCGCCAGCGCGCGGAGGAGATCATGCAGCTGGTGGAGCAGACCGAGGACGAGATGGGCACCAAGCGCGAGGTGGCGGGCGTCGTCCGCATTGGCGCCGGCGAGACCCAGGCCATGCGCGTGCTGACCGACGCCTTTGCCGAGCTGCGCCGCGACCATCCCCGCGTGACCTGCCAGCTCTACACCGGCAACGCCGACGCCGTGGAGGAGCGGCTTGAACGCGGCCTTGTGGACTTTGCCCTGATGATCGAGCCAGTAAACGTGGAGAAGTACGACAGCCTCAAGCTGCCGACCCATGACACGGTGGGCGTCGTCGTGGGGACGCACGGCCCGTGGGCCACGCTGGACCGCGTGACGCCGCAGACCCTGGTGCAGATGCCGCTGCTCGTGAGCTCGCGCACCACGCACCGAACGTTTGACCTGGCCGCCTGGTCGGGCGGCCTCGTGACGCCCGGGCGCCTGAACGTGGTGGGCACCTTCGACCTCATCGGCAACGCCGCGCTCCTGGCAGAGGCAGGCACCGCATGCGTCCTCAGTATCGACCACCTGCTCCAACTGCAGACCAACGCGCTGCGCTTCCTGCCGCTGGAGCCCGCCCTCACCACCGGGTCCGTGGTCGCGTGGAAGCGGCACAGGATCTTCTCGCCCGCGTGCGAGGCGTTTCTGGAACAGCTGCGGGCCACGCTGGAGCAGTGACTGCGCCGACTACGCCCCGTAACGCGCGAGGATGTCGGCACGGTGCTGCAGCAGGTACTCGCGCATGAACGGGATCGAGAACGCCACGAACCCCGGCGCCGTGCTCTCGATTATCTGCCGCTCGATCAGGATCCTGCGGTACGTGTTGGCGCTTGACGCCGGCATGCCCATGCGCTTGGCGATCTCTGACGTGGACGACGCACCCTCGTCCTCGGTCATCGCCAGCAGGTAGTCCACGGCGGGTTTCGTCAGTCCGGATATGGCCGTCTCCAAGACCGACGAGCCAAACTCCTGCAACGCAACCTCGGAACCGCGCCTGGCATCCGCCAGCGTGATGGTGACGGACTCCCGCGAGTGCCGGCGCCCTTCTCGCCAGACGTAGTAGCCGACCAGCTGGATCAGGTATGCGTAGCCATGCGACTGCCCGGCCGCGTAGGCAAGCGCGTCGTCATCGATGTGCAGGCCCGACGCCTCGATCGTCTTCCTGAGTGCGCGGGCGACCTCGTCCGTTGGGATGCTGGCAAGCTCCTCCGCCTTCGCACGTCGCAGGAACGTGATCCCCTCGCCGTTCAGGAGGTCAAGCACCCCCGTGGTGATGCCCGCAAACAGCAGGCCGATGTCCTGCTGCTCCCGAATCATGTACTGGACGCTCGTGGCTATGGTTGCCATCTCCTCGTGGGAGGCGTCCTGCACCTCGTCCACGGTTATCAGCAGGCCCGAGCCGTGCTTGGTGAGCGAGCGCGTCGCGCGGGTCAGCACCTCCCGGAACGACAGCTCCTCCGCCGCGCCACCAAGATGCGCCTCCGCGGAAACGACGGGAAGCGAGATCTTGATGTCGAGCGACCTGAGCTGCGTGTCGTGTGCAAGCTGCTCCTGGATGGAAGCACAGAGCGGCTCCCTGCCCGACACGTTGACCACCGTCCAGCCACGGTCAGTGGCGATGTCACCCAGCTGGGTGAGAAGAACGGTCTTTCCCGAGCCTCCCAAACCCGTAATTCTCATGAGGCGACTCGGGGCACCAGGCCCTTTGTCCAAACCATCAACGAAATCATCGATTACGCCCTCGCGGCCAATGAGCACGGGCGGAGTCATGCCGGCCG
>Ga0256406_1003963_pt1 | contig 17610 bp, 3 predicted proteins | sample RumenRJG_03DNA_FD_185986 | JGI IMG/M metagenome (GOLD analysis project Ga0256406, IMG submission 185986) | Bovine rumen microbial communities from Lethbridge, Alberta, Canada - RJG_03 | ecosystem: Host-associated > Mammals > Digestive system > Stomach > Rumen | place: Canada: Alberta | collected...
AACCAACATGTTTCTCTCGAAATCTTATCAAAACGGTTTTTGCCAAATCAGAACTTGGGCTGTCGTACCACTCTACTATAATCGCACCTGTTGAATCCTGCTTCACACTTTTGAACACTGCAGCTGCAGGTGCAATCGTATCCGGTTTCACAACTTTAATTGCAGTTGATTTTTCACTCTGTCCGTAATTTTCTCCGACTGCAGCTACCTTGTAATAGATGTCATTAGTTAGTGACCCCAAGAACAACGTGTCGTTATACTTCGGAGTTTTCAAGAATGTATCACAAGCAGAAACAAAGACATCATTAGAATCGTTGGCAAAATATACTTTGTAGCCTCTGATTTCAGGTTCAGGATTAGGATTCCAAGTCAACGTCAATACTCCAGCAGAATCGATAACGCCCTTTAGACCTGTCGGTATAGATGGAGGCAAAGTATCATGAGGGGCAGCATACACAATATTACCATAATTTTTCTGACCATTCTCACCAATAGCAATGACACGATAAAAATTAGTTTTCAGAGGATTCTTGTCGACATAAGATGTTGTTGAGACACTCAGACGCTTTGATATAGAGGTGAATCCCGATTTTTCCATATTGATATCGGCGGCACGCTGCACCTCAAATCCTTCAAACTTTTGATTGTCTGGATTTTCGGCGATCCACTTAATCTCAGCCTCTCCGTTTTTGTTGAATTCAACTGTCTCAATTTTAGGAAAAACTGTAAGATCATCCTCACATCGTTCTGTAACGATATTGCTATAAGGACCGCTCAAACCAAATCTGCTGAAACCTCGTACACGATAATAATATGTTTTTCCACACTTAGGAAGAGTGTCTGCATAAATACAAGTGTCTTTAGTGCTCTTACTTGAAACCAAATGGATAATAGGAACATCATTCACCAGCTCAAACTTTTTACCGTCGACACTCCTTTCTAATTCATATCCTGCGAATCCTTCTTTCATATCTTTAGTGATAGGCCATCGGAAAATCAGTTTCTCTTGTGTCCTTTTCACCGAAAGGTTAGACATCCGTGGGAGAGAATAATTTCTTGCAGTAGAAACTTTCACCACCTCACTCGTATATTTGAGTTTTGAATCTACTGGACGGATACGGTATTCATATTCCTGCTGTGTCATCACTTTGTCATCCATAAAGTTGAGAGCAGCGAATTTTGCAACGTCGACACTGAACTCCGCGCCTAAAAGAAGGAATTCATACAAATCGTCGTCGCTTCCTTTAATCTGTTTTTCAAACTTTCGTCTGATGGAATCTCTGTTCGCTGTAGGATTTTCATCAAACAACTGTTGCAGATACTCTTCTTTATAGAGCATCAACTTCAACAGAATTCCATTATCCTTTTTCGAGCTATAGCCATCTACATCCTCATAGGATCCTTTACGAACAGTTCCTACCGTTTGCCATGGTTCTCCCGACTGACGTCGTTCAACCTCAAATCCATCTTTGACACATTTAAGATACGAGTTGGCATCATCAAGTTTCCAACGAAGGAACACATTTTTGTTGTAATAAAATGCTCTAAGAGCAATGTTTGATTTTGACTGTGCAAATACAGATGTCGCTACAAATAAAAGCAAAGTCAAAATATAAAATCTATATTTATTCATTCTCATTATACATATTTTTTAAGTCCTCAATTCTATCACAATCTTCGGCATTCTCACCGAATTCAGCCCTGTAAGACTTGTCAATGTCAAACCATCCTTCACCAAAAGAGGCGTTGAATTTGACTATGCCTTCTCCATAAATCGGAGATGGCACCTCTCCTCGTAATCCTAAGAACGCAGATCCGTGGAATATTTTAATCTTTTGCTCATAAAAGCCTACATCGATCATTGCTCCAAGCTTCACACCAAAAGCACCGTAAACATCTCCTGAGGCTCTCCAGTTTCTACACTTTTCTTCATATCGATAAGGTCGTTCAGAGACAATCAGATCTGTGCCTCCATACATATAAAGATCCAAATAAGCCACTTTCAATGGCTCTATGTTAAGCCCTGTTTGCATACCAATAGCAAATGCGAATCCCTTTCCTCCTTTCAAACTCTCTTTATCCGACGAGTAATCCCCTCCGCTATAACCGAATTCTTTTGCTGCCTCGGCACACAATGGCGGATAAAAAGTACGTGCTAGGTGTCCCATCTCAAAATATGACTTACACTTGACAAAATCCATAAATTCCAATTTGTTAGGTTTGTCATAAGTTCCAAGTGAAAGATTCCACTTGCCTGGTTCGGAATAGAAGTTAAAGTAGGCATTTCCAGTGATTACTCCCCAAAGATCAGCATTTAGCCCACCATCAATCATGAATTTCTTCGACTGGCGAATATAAAACATATTCACATATCCACAAATAGAGCTACTAGCATCCGCTACATTCACAAACTCATAAGCGTCTTTTCCTTCGGTTGTCGACGTCAAATTATTGAATTTGCTAAGATCTGACAAAATTTTGTTCTTATCACTGATTTCTTTTACATACTTTTCTAATTTATCTGCAAAATTAGGAATTTTAAACTTACATGCCTTAGGAGAGATCAGAGAGATTTGTCCACTTATTCGGATCTGATCCAATGCCATACTGTTTGCAAATGTCAACTCCATCTCTGCCTTGGCTTTTGCCAGATTTTCAGATCCGATATATACTCCGATACCCGCAATGAAACCAAACTTTATAGTTGGATCTGGCTCATAGTTTTTCACATCTGAAACGCAGAAACCCAAATTTTTTATCTGCGTTATTCCTTTTGGATTTGGATTCATATGACTATACGCGCCACCTGTGATTGAGCTTAAGAACACAGCCGGTGGGAATAGCATAATATGTGTGCTTGCCATCTCCGCAGAAGCACGAGTAAACCAATAAGAATACTTTTTATTATAATTGTTGTAGTCTGTTTTTCCAAAACAAATCTGAGCTCCGATAGACAATCCGATAGGATCAATACTCATATCTATAGAGCCACGGAATCCTTTTCCAAACTTAGGGTCATCCTTAAATATATCGAGATAACCATCTAGTTTGAACACACTATAATCCGCATGTAAACCTACTGTGCCTATCTCGAATCCGTCGTAATCCCACTTTATATCTTTATACTCGTTTCCATGGGCCGCAGTTATAAATCTGAATCTAGAACTTACATCAGCGCCTATACCACCAGAACCTCCAATAAGCTCAACCTTGGCATCCATACCAAGTTTTCCCATACTAATAGGGAATTGTTTCCCATCATAAGTGATCGTACCTTGAGGCTTGTTCTTCTCACTATTTTTATCATAAGATAGTCTGGTGATCGCAATAGACAGACCCAAAAGTTTAGCTCCTATCTTTCCATTCAAAGCTATACTTTGAATATCTACTGGAGTGCCAACATTTGAGAATCTCAAACCTTGAAACTGAACGTCTTTGAACTCAAGATCAAATCCAAGCTTACTACTTCCTCTGGAAATCGCCTTGGGAGAAGTGACTCCTAATTCACCATTCATCGTCAAGGTGAACATCATGTTCTTTCTATTTTCTTCTGGAATGTCAGAATTTTTCCCGTACATTTGTTCTTGATCGTTTGTGATAGCCAAGGACGTACCACCTTTTAATGTCACATAAGCGACGGAAGTGAAAGGAACCCTATACTTATGATCTTTCTGCAATCCGACATTAGCATTGAAAACGTAGTGCTTCTCTGATTCTGAGCCGTTGTCTTCTACAGACACCTTGGATCCGTAATTTTTTTCTACGTACACCACATCAGCAGAGAAATCCAGTTCCAGAATCTTTTTTCCTTCATTCTTCTTATTAAGATAAGCCTGCTCTTTATCCATTTTCGGATCATCTGGCATATCTTTTCCACCAAATGTTTGGGCCTCACTTTCTGGTGTCGTGCCTTCAAATCTAGACAGGAACGGCAAAGCCATTTTGCCATCAATCTTTCCTCCCACAAATTCGTTCTGCAAAAATTTCGCCTGAATTTCATCAATGCCAATGCTAGCTCCAGCACCTCCTAAATCCTTATTCAGACCTAACTCTATAAGTTTTGTCACAGATACATTTCCAGAAAAACCATAGTCGTCGATATACATGTCCGACACTTCAAATTTGGTTCTTTCGTTATCTCCTTCCTGATTTAAGAAAAACTCTTTAGGCAATTGAACCTTAAGGGTCTTTAGGTAGAATCCAATCCATGACGCCACAGTCAGAGGAGGTTGCCAATACGAAGGGACTACAAATCCATCCGGATTTTGAATATCACTGAAGTCTATAGCTCCATCTTCAACCTTGAATACAAAATCACCCAGTCCTTTTACCTTAAAAGGATGAGAGAAACAAAGCATGGAACTTACGCCACCTTTACCTCTAAGGACAAATGGCGCGGATACATGTTCGTTTTCTATTTCTTTTCCATTTTCATCACATGCTATCAAGAAACTTGGGGCAGCACCGTCTTCTTCTCTACCAGAGAAATCAAAATATCCAACCAGATTAACATCTGTAATTTCGTTACAGCTAAATTCTACATAACTTGAACCTGTAGACATTTTACAAATACCTTTTTGGGTGATGGTATTTTTTTCTCCGACAACCACAAGGTAGACCTTATCCTTGATAATAGGAATTCTCAAATTTTCATTGACATACAATCTGGATACAGATTCACTATTATGTTTGAAATAGATATCACCAGCCATACTGATGGTTTTTGTTTCATCCTCTTGCTTGGGAAGAAATGGCAGAGTGAGTGTAGCCACAGCATGACCTTTAGTATGTTCTTTTTCTCCACGGCTGAACTCCAGCTTATCAATTTGCAGATTGACGTATACACTTCCAAAATCAGCCTCGATGCCAATCGGAAGGTTGTAGGAAAGGCCGTCGTTGTAGATAGTGTTAACCTTATCGACAAAGTTATCGGTATGAGACTTCAGATTTTGGCACTTAATGGTCATAATCTCCTCATATTCCTCAATGGCCTTCTTATTATCTTTCATTTTTGCCATGAACTCCTTCTCAAACGACTCTTTGAAATTCGAGACATTTTGAGAAATCTCCTTACATTTAGAAGAGACGGACTTATCATCAATACCATCCTTTTTTATATTACCAATCAATTCATCGATTTGCTTTTTAATAGAATGGTATTCTTTCTGAATAGCCGACGATGCAGAAGAGATTCCCTCTTTTGTAGAAGGCCAGACCTCATTGTATTTCTCATCGAGTTTTTTAATCTCGTCAAGGACATCAGAGCTAGATCGGAGAATATCTTTCACTCCGACTCTCAAGCTACCCAAACCATCCGTATTGTTAGCAGCAAACACCGTCGCTGCCAACATGGATAAGATTATTGAGATAATGTATTTTTTCATCGCTTATCTGTATGACAAATTTTATTTAATCTTTTCTTTTAATAATTCAAGAAATGAGTTAAAGTCATCTGCTTCTTTATTATAAAAATTTGACTTTGTATTTTCAAAATTTGGATTTATCTTATTCCAAGAATCAATCAAATTATCAATAGCTATTTTACAAAAAGCATCATTTTTATAAATAAAGCATTTAAATAAATTCTCTTCTTTATTAACGAATTCTTTATCAACATACTCATCGTAAAATGCATTCCATGATTTCACAAAATTATCAAAACCAGACTTTTCCGATAAAAGACAAGTTGTTTCCTTTAAATCCTCGATTTCTTTAATAACTCCAAGTTTTCCACTCTTAGAAACAGAAATTATTTCTGTATTTTCTTTCAAATTATTATCAAGTCTATCAACTAAAAAGTCTATTGCAGAGACTTCCAAAGCCCCTTGATAAGAATTTTCTATTATATTAAAGTAAGATCCTCTTAATTTAGACCATGATTCGACAAACTCTTTAATCGATGGTTGAGAACCAGATCGTATTTGAGTAAAGTACATTTCAAAATCATAATGTTTATCTAATTCAGCATATGAAGACAAAAACTTTGTTTTTACACTATTAAAATCACCGTTACTCTTGACTTTATTCAAACTAGTCTTGAACATATCCATCTCCTTATCAAAGGCTTCTTTTAGAGTGAGATAATCGCCTTTTGTCAAAGTTTTTCCATTATAGAAGCCATCAATTATAGATTTAGCACGGGTTAAAATTGACTCATCCTCTTTTGAACTAAAATTTTCTTTATTAGTAAGATCTTTCATTATTTCCTTTAAATCCTCTATATAATTTTTTAAATCAGCAGTTTCTTCTACCGGAAATAATGATATAACCACATTCGCTGTAGATAGGAAAAGAGAAAATGCATTAATAAATGATGGCTCAGCCATAGCTCCTACACCATTACAATACAAGTCTCCACACGTTAAGAATTTCTGCCATGCTGATATCATTTCTTTTCTAGCCTTACGTTTTTCTTCTGTAGTGTTAGGAGACTGGTTAAAATCATGTAGTAACATCGGAAAGTAATTCGCTGTGGACACGAAGAAGGATCCAAAAGTAAACGCTGTGAACACGTTAACTGCTGCAGTTCCAGCAGATATAGCACGAATAGCAGAAATAACTGCCCCTGCACCAATAGCTGATGAAATTAGAGTTGTATATATAGAACCTAATTCTATCATATTCTTAATCTCTTGTCTTTTTGCCAAAAAATGAAAATAAAAAATTGGGATAGGATAGAAAGTTTTTAAAGCTGGCGGAAAAGTACCCAATTCACCTAATTGCACATGAACTAACAATATATCACAATAACTTGCAGAAATAGTACAAAAAGGCTTATATATATCCTCACCAAAATTATCAAAATCAGTTGCAATATCTTTTATAGTTCCTCCTACATTCATCTTATAAATATCCCCATCCTTTAATGGTCCTGCAAAACCATAGATATAATAAGGACGCGTCATGCCTTTATTACCATCATTCCATATGATAGATCTTGCTGCAACAACTGCATCTTCCACCTTCTTTTTGAGTTTCTTTTGTTTATAATAAGCAGTCAACACACTTTTCATATATCTACTCAATTCATTGCCAGACAACCTATCATATATGTCAAACATCAATGTAGTACGTTCAATCTTATCAAAGAAATCATCATATTGATTTTCAGGCATACTTGAAATCAAGTCTATTATCAATGGGTTATATGTTTCACTTGCTAGAATAATGCCCTCCAACAAAGTAATCCTTTGTCTGCAATATATTTTTTCAAGTGCTTTATATGGTAAGGCATCAAAAACATTTAAAACGCGAAACAAATCAATACCATTCGAAAGAGTTTTTTCCTTTTTATATGCTTCGATTGCCTTTTCTAACATCTCAATCAAATCATCCAAATAGCTATACCATTTTTTCCCCAACAAATCTTGTTGAGATTTATCAAAGCCATCCCAAAATACATATTTATCCAATTCATAATTAAATTCTTTATTTTTTTTAGCTTCATAATCAATAAGTAACTTTCCATTTTTTGCTCCAGTAAGGTTAACTATTCCATGACGGACTATGTTTTTATAATATGTTCGTGTTATTACGTCACCTTTCATTCTAATCTTATAATCTGTTTTATTTTCCTTGAGTCCACTTAAATCAAAAGTGACATCTTTTAACTCAGAAAACGAAGGTTGACCATAAATTCCATAAAGAGGACAAACTGAGTAGTAACCTTTACAAGTAATTACTTCCGGTAGTTTTTCAGACACATACATTTGATGGAGATTCTCATCAAATGCATATGCAAAACGTATCATTTCAATACATCTCCATAAATTAAATCTATCATCAGTTCTTTTTTTAACCTCTCCATCCTCAGGTGTATCCACAAATGGGAAGTGATAGTCTGATGGATTTTCAATGTTGTACCACTGGAAATATTTTGATGGATAGCGGAAAATATCTGCAGTGGAATAATCCATCAAATTCTCCTCTACCCCACCTTTTACAACGCCTTCATAATCAAAAGCGTGTTGCAAGCCAAACACTCCATGACACAACTCATGCGCAGCTGTGTTTATATCATCATATTTTTCACCGTCTTCTCCTACAAACAGATATCCAACGGAATATGTACGAGGCATAAATCCTTTAATTTCTGATTTGGTATTTTTAGGAATCAGGAACAGATATGCGTCGTAGCTATTGTCGTCAGATGTGTTTTTTTGATATAGTTTTCTCAACCACTTCATCTCTTTTGTTTCATTCGCGAAAATGTCACTACCCTCAGAAGTGTTCAGACCTTCATTCAAAAAACCGAGATTTTGTTGTTCATCAATCGGTTCTTTAATATCATCATTAGTGAATGGTTTTTCATCCATTTTAAAAATGAATTTTTTAGCTAACGGCTCGAAAATCTTGTTCAATCTGTCCTGGAAATCTGTCAGTGAATTCTCAAACTCTACCTTATTGATGACAGGAACAAGCTTTACCTTTATCTCCTTGTTCTTCATGCTATAGACTTTGAGTCGTCCGAAAGTCTTAGACTTATCTTTGCTCATAGCATAGATAGAATAAGACTTGTTTGCGTCCGCACCAAACACTTTTACATTATAATCAAATGAGTTGCCGTTTTCTATCTTTTTTGAATCCAATTGATAATAATTTTCTCCTATTTTGGCATAGAAATTCAACTCATCAAAACGTTTTATATCTTTATTATCCTTCAACGTAGGTTTGGCTTTGATCCACTTGAAATCTCCAGACTCCATTGCGAGCCAAGGCACAATATATGAGCCTCCCATTCTCTCATAATCTCTTACGATTGATGTGTTCAGGAATGGATAAGCGCCCATATCGATATACGGAGTCCAAGAATTATTTTCCAAATTCTTTTCGACATCAAACAAGACCACTCCATCTTCATTGTCCAAACTGCTTGTTGATGGTGTGACATCATTGACCAGCGTACCTACAGATTCGGAACCTCCCGTATTATTTACAGCGTATAATGTGCTACCATTTGTCACCACATTGTTTCGGTGTTCTTGGTTTTTCTTTGGATCTGTGATCTCTTCTTTGTTTTCTACATTCTTAACTTCTTTTTGCTCAGGAGCCTTAGATGCAGTACGACCCTTTCCAGCCACATCATTAAGATTAACCATAAGGTTGTTTTCTTCACTACTTACAACTTCGACAACTCCGTCGCACAAATGATTATCTTTATTTACTTTGATATTCTTAAATTCGACATTCAAACCCAGTTTCTCCTTGAAAATGGTGCACGTCACAATTCCTTTTCCAGAATACACATGTGTCTCATCATTAGATTTGGATTGGTCAAGTTCTGTGACTTTTACAACCACATTGTCGTCGTTGGCAAAGAAAGAGTCTCCATTTTTCAATTGAACCAAAGATTGGCATTCGACTTGCTTAATATTCGAGTTACACTCTTCACTCTCTAGCTGTGGGATCATGAAATCCTTTGGTTCGCTCTTATCTGTTTTTCCTGAAATCTCTTTATTCTCATCACAAGTGATACCTTCTACTCTAACATTATATATCTGAGTACGCTCAACAGATGTGATTGTATAAGTGTTAACATTACCAACCTCAACCACAAATTCATCCTCAATATCATCCACACTCTTGACATTAGAATCTTCGTCTGGTTTATTGTCATCTGTCTCAGATTCCTGATTCTCCTCATTAGATTCAGAAGCAGTAGCGTCTACACTCTCATTGCTGTTCTTCTTTCTAGTGAAATATAACTTATATTTACAGAATTTTTTCAGAGCCTCAACATCATCAGACCCTTCCAATCCCCATGTGATTGTTGCAGACACACTTTTGGAATCTGTATCGACATTCTTAATCTCCAATTTTTCCGAAAGCTCTTCCACTTCCTTTTTTACCTCTTCTGGAGTTGCCGGATTACAATCACCAAAGGTGAAAGACGACAATTCGCTATATTTATTCGCACCATTGGTGTAGTTCGCTTTGCTGGCATCAGTCACATTCGTAACACGCCAATAATATTTGCGTCCTGTCTGTAACACGCCTGCATAGTTTAATGTATAAACATTTGAATTATAGATAGTTCTTTCCAATATTCCTTTCTTTCCCGCAATATCCTTATCTCCGAACATCGGCAACAAGTCGGAATTTGATGGTTCAGGAGTAATATCCTCCAGCAGTTCGAACTTATATTCTTTTGAGCTGAGATTAGAAGCCACAGCATCCATCCATGTGAAATTTATCACTCCACCATCTTTTATACAATCTCCATCTTTAGGATATATACAGACAGGAGGCTCTGGTTTGTCTAGATAACAATATATACTGACAGGTTCACTTAATGGCAATGATGAATTATGCGCGTCGAACACTTGAAAAACAAACTCATAAGAGCCTTCTTCCAGACATCCTCCTTCTTTACCGTCACCGACGATTATATTATTCAAAGCAGTAACAGAGATATCATGCATCATTTTGGCCTGACCAAGAACCGCAGGATACGTGGTAGCTTCATATTTGATTTTATCACCCATCTTAACCTGAATCAACACTCTTACTTGATTGAAAGAATGGTTGTTCATATCTCTGACCACAGCAGTCAGTTTCATACGATGCATTCCATCAGTGATATAATCCGAGATACAGTTTGTATACGGAGGCAGCATTGTGGCATACAGCTGGATTGGATATATTGTCTCAGACTTAGCAACAAGTCCTACATTCAATAGAATCAGAAAAAGGATGTACTTGAAAAATGATTTCATTATGTTGTCTGTATTTTAAAAATTCACCGAATAATTTACTGAAGCCAAAAACTCATAATCTTTATTTGCCCTCACATCAGACTTGAGCCAATTAGTCAGCCCCGCATTGGCAGATAAAGAATGCTTTCCAAATTTTTGATCAATTCCATTAATGCTCCATGTGACGCTCAGATTGCTATTTATAAGCGAGGAGTTTTTTATGCCATTATTGGAATTCTGATTGTATGCCACACTGAGATTAGTGCTTACGGCACCACTTTTAGATCCCCATCCACCATTTATTCCCGGACCCCAATAGAGGCTTTTCATCTCAGGAACTTCTATGTCGACGTGGTTAAGTGAAAAGAAAGTGCCCCAGTTGATGCCTGTCGACGCGAATGTCTGACCATAATTTACGGTTCCATTCCATATATTCTGTTTTGAAGTCGACACTTCCCCAACCTCACTGTTTCCGAATTGATAGCCACCGGATAGTGAAATATTCTGAGTAAGTGTGGAATCTCCGAATCCGTAGGCAATCATTGCGTTGAAATTGCGAGAGACCTGATAAAAATTCAAGGTGTCAAGCTGGTCTACATAATATGGATATGCACGTTTCTTATACTTGGTGTAGTTGGAGAAATTTGAGTAGGACAAAGATGCGACCAAACCATTACCACCACTGAATGAAGCAGATGCGGAACCGACAATCCTTTTATTGTCGTTAGCTTTCATATTGTCGAGGTTGTTTCGCTCAACACCGAACTTACCGCTTAGATTAAGTTTCCATTTAATCAGTTTCAAGTATGGAGACAATGTGAAATCCTCCCTGTCGTTAGTGAAATAATAGCCTCCTAAAGTCTGATAGTATGGAGCAATTCTTTCATAGCAGAATGATAGGCCCCACACCTTGCCCTGGTAACCGATCTGGCCATTCAAAGCGTCGACATACCTATCATTAGCTTTTTTTCCAAGGAATTTGCTTGCGAATGAAGAGCCACCGGATTCCAATTCCTCAAGCACTCTGATATCTGTGTTGTAGACAGAAAATGCATATTCAGCCTGAACGAAGAAATACTTCAAAAAGCTTTGGCGGATACACGCGCTGATCGCTGTATTTTTCTGAGGATGCAAATCAGCTTCAGCAGGGACATCGTACTCTAAAGACTTAGAATCGTCTTGAGCATGGAAAAACGTAGCGTTGACACTTGTGGTTGAACCATTCCACCCCACTTTCGCAGCATAACCAGTCCTTTTATATGAGACATCGTTGATATTATTCTCAACTGGATCATACTCAACTGCTTTCGCGAAACGGCCATACATAGCTCCGATAAACCAGTTGTTTGGAGTCAGTTCCACACCTACGCCTCGGAAATCACGTCCGGCAAGTGTATACGGAGAGAACGTCATCGCCGTACTACCAAGATACAAGCGCACCCACTTATATTTAGGAGCCACCTGAAAACGGTTGAATGGCTGAGAATAAGATTTGCTTGTATTGCTTAATGCAAAGCTGAACGGCAACGCCACTCCAAAGAGATTCACATTCAAAGAGCCACACAGAGTGAACATATAAGGATCGCGTTTGATAAGGCTGTCACTTCCATTAAAGAAAGTGTTGTTGAAACTCAATCCTCCAGAGACTGTCGGTTTTTGTTTGAAGTTGATATTATCAGGCGTGATTTCCACTGCGGACAGAGACTGTGCCATCAACAATATCAAACTTACTACGATTAAAACTCTTGTTTTCATCACTATCAATCTGTCCTTACTTTGTTAGAATTTTAATTGACTCTGTTCTGTCTCCAAATTTAGCGACGAACACATAACCGTTCATATCATCCAAACCGCTCAACGGAATGGAATAATTATATTCCGTTATCCAACCATCTCCATTATCCATAATCACTTTATTTGAAGTGCCGTTTTCACCATAAAACTTCACATTGTTTCCTATATTCGTATTCTTTCCGTCAACAGAGTAAACAAAATAAGTCAACGGATTATCATTCGTGATAGCCTTATTTGTAGTAACCAACACTGTCGTTGTTCCATCCACAGCCGGATTTGGTGTCGCAGAAAGTTCTATAGTAGTCTTGTATTCAGGAGAATCATATGGCAGAGTATCCTGATTAAGCACATACAATCCATTTAGTTCTGTTGTCAAATCACAACCAGTTATATATGTCGTCACCTTGATACCAAAAGGAATTTGGTGTTCCTTAAGACTATTGAATAAGTCATCAACAGAGATGTCTTTTTCTTTTTTATCCTCTTTATCACTTTTAGTAAACTTAATAAAAGCCATTCTGTTTAGAACTTCCGTTTCTGCTTCATTTGGATCTATCAAAAGATCGAATGCGGAAGTGATATCGGACAGTTTGCAATGTCCGTCAATCTTACCATAAATTGATTCATAATCACGTTCCGACCTATAATAGCGTAACTTTGACTCATTAAATGCCAAAGGAGTACAATAAATTGAATAACCGTTCCAAAAATCCACATCAGAACATACATGATTATCAATAAAATCATATAGTTTATCTTCAATTCTTTTGATAGAATATTTTTTCCATCCTTCTGGATTTTCTACATATACATAAGGATTCAATACACTAAGCAACATATTATTAATGTAAACTTTTATCTGGCCACTCTCTTTACTACTTTTAAAGAATTCAGACAAACTAGTCAATTGACTTTCAATATTTTGTGCTATTTTTTTTACTAACGAACCGTAACCTTTACTATCCATTGGCAGTACTTTCTTATCATGACCATCATTAATCATTTGGAAGATTGTTGTTTTCGCCACTATCTCAGCATAGTCATCCAAAATTTTCTCCGCTGAAGCTAACTGAGCAGAATACTCATCATACTTGTCGTCTGGTATGACAGAAGAGGCGATTTCAGAAGGGATACCCCAAATCGGACCAGTATAAACAGTATCATTGAACTTAACAGAATTTCCTTCTTTCACTCCATATACATATAAAGATGACGGTTTACGCTCTACAATAAGATTTTCAACAATCTTTTTGTTTGGATTTACCATTCCTTCAGTATTGAATTTTACTTCAACATGCATAGAATCATAAATGAATGGAGTATCGAATCCTTTAGTTTCATCAGAATAATTATTTTCAAACTTCAAACCATCCTTGTCATAATATGAATTATCTGTCAAAAGAAGTACATCTCCATAGTTATGATATCTGGCGACAAGGTAATCAGTCTTAACATTATCCCAATCACCTTCTGGGCCATTGTATGTTTCCTGAATTCCTTTAGCCACACATCCGTTGGCATCATATGCAAATACTGTATGCTTTTTATAGACATCTGCCGGAATACGTTCAACAGCGACACCCCTTTCCTCGATATCTATATCAGTATTATCCTGATAATACTCCAAGAACCTATTTTTATTACTTAACAATTTACCACTCAAGTTCTTAGGAAGCTGATCCTCCGACTTATTCTCATTGTAAATTTTATTAAGTTCTTCAGAATCAAATTTTTCCACACTCCATCTGTAAGGTGCCGTACCTCCCCTAGTGTTGGATGTAATAATTCGTCCAACGCCATCAGGGCATGGCATTGAAGCCTTAGGGAACACTTCCAGTTTCGCTGGTTGATCAATAAAGAACTTTAATGTATCAGTACATCCCTCGTTATCTACAACTACCAATTTATGCTGATTGCCTGGAGTCTTCTTCACTTTTCCGTTTTCATCATAAGTATATTCTGTTGTTCCAGACAAATTTGGCAATACGAAAGAATAGCTATACTTGTAGTCTTTATAGAAAATATCAAGATAATCATAATTCACATTACCGTCTTCATCAACAACCCCGGACAATTCCTCAAGTGGTGTGAATCTGTAGTTAATCTTGTCATACCAATTATCAATGAATAGACTATTAACTTGATTTTTGGTTCCATATTTCTTTATGGCATCCTCAATAGATAGTCCACTCTCATACAAGTGCAATGTTGTATTATTTTGGTTATCGACCAATTCATCTTTTGTAACTTCTTTTTCGGCTACATATTCTTTGTGAGACTTGAAAACGAACAGATCTTTGGATGGGATATCGTTATTGTCAAGTTTAAGACTTCTATATCCTTTGTTTCCTCCATACAACTCAAAATGAAGAGCTCCTCCATTCTCATCTTCAACACCATTACACTTAGCCGCAAAAGTTTCCAGGTTTGTCAAAGTCAACTTCTGTATGCCCTTCGTATAGTACTCAAACTCATTAAATGCAGTACAACCGTCTTCCATCACAGCAAACACTCCAATTTTTCCTCTTGGGATCTTAGTTATAGCGACGCCACTGGTTCCATCTTTTTCTTTTCTTGAAACAAGAGGATGTTTGTCGTCAGAAGATTCCATCGCAACACAATTTGGATATTCAGCTCTTTCTGGATGATCATCATCAGCATAACACTCATGGACATGTCCAAGAGCAAAACATCCCAAAGGATATCCCACACATTCAGTGGCATGGCCAATTCTTAAAGTATACGACGATACTTTAGAAGTCACATCCTTGACTCCATCCGATACTTCTGGATATAGACGATTGTCAGTAAGAGGATCACACTTATCCATCACTGCCTTTCCATCCAATGTATATTTTGCCTTTACCTCAATTTTTGCTTCTAAAGTGGCAACACAACCAAGATCATCAATAACCACTAGATTATATGTTCCAGGATCAAGAATTGGAGATATGAATTTTTCCGAATGAGCATTTTCGTATTCCACCTCCTTAACAACACCTGCGATAGTGGTCTTGATTTTATCCGTAACAGGAGGCAACGCTTCCTTCCTTGACAAACCGACATAGTCGTTGTCCAAAACCAAAGATCCGTGAACATCTTCTGTATCAAACAAATCATCGAGTTTTTTCTTAGAATCTACCAAATAGAAATCATAAGATGATTCATTGTTATCTTTTGTCCAACCTCCAATGGCCTTGAATGAAATTCTACGTTTATCAGAATCACAATATCCATCAGAATCATATTGTGGATCATAGATAGCCAAAGGATACTTAGGACCCTTCACCTCGAATTTCTCTTCATATGTACATCCTTCCATATCAGTTGTTGTGATCACATACTCTCCTGCTGGAAGCTGTCTTATTCCGAAATAATCAGAAACGACACGATCAATATCATTGTTCAGTCTAAATTCTGGTAAAGGATACTTCATTCTACCCTCTTTATCGTTAATAGCGGCATCAAGTGCCTCCTGATTATGTTTGTATTCTGGAGTAGGTGCTATTCTTATCTCTTTAATATCTTCAAAGACATTGCTTCTGAAAGGATGCTCTGCATCTACAACATGTCCTAATACAAATTTCTTCTTAAACTCAGCTCTTTGCTCTGACGCGGATTTTCCCAAAAGAGCAGCCCAGTTAGAACCACGATCCGAATCTACGTCTGAATGAATTGTATAATTTACATGACTCTCATACGGACGTTCAGGAACAAAGCAAACGGATGCTTCATTTGTAGACTCACAAAGTACATTGCGAACAGCCATCTTAAGTTTTATAGGATAACGCACTGTATCAGTAACCCATACTATCTCACCCGGACACAACTCATCAGTATTCTTATAACCGACGTTATATAGGCCAGGGGCAAGTTTACGTTCTACATCTTCATCCAAATCATATGTGTAAGAGAATGCTTCACCATATTTGCCATATTGGAAATCATATATTCTGAATTTACCACTCTTTGGCAATTTTGGCATTTCCGGCATCTTTTCCATAAAATTCGCATTGTCGACGGTGTTGCACTCAACATAAATCATACCCTTACCGTCAACAGCATTGTCGAATTCAACCAACAACGAAGAGCCGTCTCCAGGACAAACACCTTCTGCCCTATCCTCTATTGCAGAAATAGTCGGTTTCGGTTGTCTGACAACATCATCTTCCACTGTCCAGATATGCTCCTTAGGATGTGAAACTGCACATCTATCCTTTACAGTGAATACAAGATGTCCTTCGTTTGGAATATTAAAATATATACTATTATTTAGAACCAAGTCAAGCTCATCAATTTCTGTCTCTCCTACCTTATATTTCCAAGTATAAATACCTGGATAGAAATTTTCAAAGTAGAATGTGACATTAGGCTTAAAGTTTTTGTCTTCGAAACAGTAACTCTGATTTAGCACATGTTCTTTAATAACCAATGGATTCTCAACGAGATTTTCTACACTAAACTCACCAATTTCTTTTTCCAAGCCATCAACAGGACAACCTCCTACAGCAAGATGCATCTTGACTTTGTATTTGCCAACAGGCAGAGAATCAATGACACAGAAGTTCGCCATTCTATCCTCTCCATAAACAACATAATTCTCATCATCGACACTAGTCGCAGAGAAGATCACGTCATATTCTGAGTTGACAGATTCATATTTAGCTGTGATATGTCCGTTATTAACACCATAACAAGTCTGTGGAATTGGAACAATTTCTGGTTCATTGTTCGCCAATGGATTTCCATCCTCTTCATACGCTTCCAATTCAACCAATACCTCACACTCATTATGCTGTATCTTTATATATTTATAATTATAGTCATCTTTACGCTTAACGATAGTCTTGAAGAATCCATTAAGCATAGGGTTGTCAAATTCAGTCCAAGATCCATCTGGTTCCATTGCAAAGACAATACCATCCCACTCCGAATTATCATACTTCGCAATAATCATAGTCGACTTTTCGTCACCACACTTCACCTCTTTCTTGTAACCCTTATAGTCGAGATATGGTGTTAAAACCTCTTTAGTATCATAAGACACTTTGCAACCTTCAGATGATTTTGCCTCAAAATGGAATAGTTTTCCGTTTGGCAAAATAGGGCTGACATATTTATT
>Ga0256406_1003965_pt1 | contig 17601 bp, 17 predicted proteins | sample RumenRJG_03DNA_FD_185986 | JGI IMG/M metagenome (GOLD analysis project Ga0256406, IMG submission 185986) | Bovine rumen microbial communities from Lethbridge, Alberta, Canada - RJG_03 | ecosystem: Host-associated > Mammals > Digestive system > Stomach > Rumen | place: Canada: Alberta | collected...
GCAAGCAGTGCCTTTGTGTGTACAAAGGCCTTCTGCTTGTTGGTGAGCTCCCCAATCCCCCGGAACATTTCCTTCGGAAATGGCTGCGCATTCTGCGAATGCTTGTACAGTGCTGATGATTTCTCCAGGTATCCATTAAACCTTTCGCTTTGAACTTAATGCGTAAGGTTCATTATTTTCTACTAATATTTATCATGTTATGATAGTCATAGTTAGAATAAATGAATTGCTGAAGTATGCTTCTTTTTCATTCATTCTGTTTTCTGTGGCAATCTGGTATTCCTCTACTGTGATGCAACTTCGGGGAAGACAGCGGCCGAAAAGAGGCACCGGTCAGAGCGGAATCCACAGTAATTTCGTCCCCCGGTCTTGGAGTACTCTTTTTCAGCCAGCCGCAGATTTTTTTTATTTCAAACATTCCATTATGAATTGTCAAATTCAAGCAATCGAAAGACTGAGCATGCGAAAAGGAAAACCTTAGGCGTTATTGACCGATTCCCCCTCCGTTGGAAATAGACACAAGCAACTAATACTATTTTTCATTTAACGAAAAAAATAAGAGCTGTCGCGCTCTAACGACAGCTCTTGAAAAGGGGAAGGAGAAAATGAATAAAGATGTTGTTCTTTTCTATGCTTCATAGAATACCGGAGAAATGTGTCCAGATTTCATATTTCGTGTGAGGACTCTGTGAAATTATCCAATCATACAGTGTATATGGTGCTGACCTTGAGATTTTCTTTCACATCTCTGCCTGATTATATGATATATTTTTCTTATGACGAGACTGAAGCGAATGTCGGTACTTTCGAATTTCGAAAGTACCGACATTCGCTTCACTCTCGTTTGATTTCTCGCTCCTCAGATAATTCTCAGCCCGCAATAAGGAAATCTCCTTATATGACTTTCACGCTCTGTGATATAATTGTCTCAGAGCGAGACTGAGCGCTTTCCTGCAGACCTCTTTCCGGATTTCCGGTTATACCTGCATTGGCGCCAGTCTCGTTTAATTTGTCATAAAACAACTTTCAGCAGCATTACCGCTGCCTGTTATGATTTCTTTCATCACCATCTTTATAACCAAGGATGATTTCCACATTCTTCCTGGCAATGCTGTAATTTTTTATGTTGTCCCTTAATTCTCGGTAGTTCGCATAAGCATCTCTCTTTTCCTGCAGCACCCGCTGATATTCCTCATTGATTTCCTTCAGCGTCGGAAGTCTGCCAGGACCTGATTGGTCAAATGCTTTCTTGGATTCCTGATGGATCCGGATCTCTTCCTCATGTTCTTCATGAAATTTTCTGCTGTATCCGGACTTCCGATATTCCTGATACACATCTCTGGTGTGGACATAGTTGATGATGTGCCGTCTCATAGCAGAGAGCTCCTGCAGCCTTTTCTCACAGGATCTGATCCTCCCGGACAGCTCGTCAAACTGTTCCGCTGCGCCGTCAGACAGCCGGACCAGTTCCTTATAATCTGTGATATTGTGCTCCTGCAGGAAGTTCAGCACCTTGGCCATCTGCTTGACATTGAAGGTTTTTGCCCACTGCTCATAGCCCTTTCCCTTGCCTTCTTTCATCTTTGCTTCAATATCGATCAGAAGATTGAAGGCTGTGTCCGGTCGCTGCCGCCAGGTATGAGCCATGGCCGCAGGATCATTTTTCCTGCTTCGGGAAGCAGCATCAGGATTCTCACTCTGGTAAGAAGACACTGCGTCAGCGCTCTCCCGAGGGAAGCTTTCAATATCCGGCACTGTATACGTTCCTTCCAGAATTGCCCGGATATCACTCTCCGTATAACCAACTCCCAGGGAATCGAGCCGGATATACCGGTCCCATCCTTCTCTCTTCACCGCAAAATGCCTGCCGCGTCTGCATTGATAGCCTGCATTCTCAAATGCGATGTACACGGCTTCCATATCTTTTGGTTTCTTGCTGATGATCATGTCAACCACTGCCCTTACCTCACCTCTGTGGGTCTGCGGCCGGTCGTAGATCTGTCGCTTTTTCCGTTCTGCATAAGGAACTGGCCTGATTACAGAGAGATGATTTTCCAGACATACGATGTCGCTTACCTGCTGCAGGGCGCGTCCGCAGAGAAAGAAATCCCTGAATTTCCTTGTACAGTCAAGCGTCGTCGAATTGAAGATGATGTGATTGTGGATATGTGCCCGATCCGTATGGGTGCATACAATGAAAGCATGATTGCCTTTGGTGAAGCGTATTGCCGTCTCGTATCCGATCCGGTTGGCATCATCCGCTGTTACTTCGCCCGGTTTGAATGACTGCCGGATCTGATATGCGATGATGTCACCCGGATACTGCCGTCCTGTGATCCTGAGGTATTCCTGCTTTGACAGCAGGAACTCTTCCGCTGCCATCCGGGGATCACATTCATAACTCCTGATATATTCCCCGCCATTTGTCTTTTCCGGATTTTCCGCATAGTCGATCCTGGCCTTAAGGCAGGCCGCTGCCGTTTTCCCCTTGTTTACATGCATTGCGATCAGTCTTGTCGCTGCCATAAAGCCTCCTCCATGATATTTGTCTGAATGATCGACTGAATGCTGCCAAGCCGATAATTGCAGATACAAACGAGATAAACTGCGCTTCGCTGGTTTATCTCGTTATCGCGATATTCGCCCCACCGCTTCATGCTTCGCATGAGCGGTTGTGGCTCATTACTCGCGTAAAAAAAGAACGGCGGAACCGCATCTCTGCGATTCCGCCTGAAAAAAGTCCTGACTTCCGAAAAGTCACGTAATAAGTGCCAGTTTTTCCAGAATCACCTGCATCAGCTCATATATTTCATCAAGCCTGGCCTGAAGATCCTGAATGTCATCCTGATAGATACTGCCCGTCTCATTGGCTTTTTTCGCATACTGATTCAGATTGTTGCTGCACATGGACAGCAGATAGACCAGCCGGTGGATCTCCTGAAGGTCGATACGGATCGTATAGCCATCCAGTGCCATCTTTCTCAGATACGCGCTGACAGTCCTGATCCCGGAATCTTTCATCTTCTGCTCTATTTTTTTCCTATCACCACCCGAGATCCTCAGGTCGATCCGTTCGGCTTTTGAATGATCGGGGATTTTTTCAGTCATTCGATACTGAGTTCCTCCTTCTGTTTTTTCTCTCTGCTTCCGCTGTTGATCCTTTCAGATGTTTGCCTGGCATTCAGCAGCTCCTCGTGAATGTCACAGGTTTGCTTTCCATCTGCGTCGACAACGCACCCGCTATTATCCTGCATCGGCAGATTATTGATGATCCCGTCCAGGCTGTTGTCATTCTGTTCCAGCATATCTTCAGCTGTCCGGAGATAATTCTCCTTTTCTGCATGCTCTCTGCTGCGTTCCGGATACATCACCCTGCAGAGATCACCGATCATGCCATCCGCTGTCGTCCGGATCCGGTCCATGGATGCTTTCAGTTCCTTCATTTCCTGCGAACTGCTCCAGCCGGCAATATACGGAAAAGAGTATTCGGAAGTATCAAGGCCAAAGTACTCACAGACGATATAGGCGACGCTTTCCGCTTCAACCTCAGCTGTTTCTCGCGAAATTTTTCTTCCTTCTTCCTTTAGCTTCTGCCTGTCATGCAGTTCTGCATGGGTCATCTCGTGGATACAGGTTTTCATGGTCTGCATCTCACTCATGCCCTGCCGGATGCAGATCTTATTTTCCTTCGGGCTGAAATATCCTTTTGCACTGCTGGGAATGTCATCAAAGAAAACAGGTACCGGAGAGACCTGCATCATGGCATCCATGAAGCGGTCGTAATCCGGTACCTTTCCATAAAGCTCGTCAACGCCGACAGAAGGAAGCGGTTCTCCCTCCGTCTGAGAGATATCGAATACCGTCGCTGTCGTATACCGGACAGCCGTCTGCCCGGCATCCTCACGCTCCTGCTTCCCATCGATATCTGTGTCCTTCCTGACCTCCGGCCCGCTCTGCTCCTTCTTATCCTTTACCATGATCGGAGCAAAGATTGTGATCCCTTTCTCTCCCTTTTTCACCTGCCGGTGAAAATTCTTCTGCCATGACTTATAGCCTGCCACCAGGGTTGCGTCCGGCTTCTGCAGGGCGATCAGGATCGTATTGCTGAAGCTGTAATGCCTGAATTTTCCCATCGTGTGCAGGTATTTCTTATAGTTTTCCGACGTGAAAAGATCTGTGATCCCCTGCTCCAGCCGTTTCGTGATCCGGCTGACTTTTTCCTGTCTCGACATCCCGTGGTACTTTCCGGTCTGGGATCGATATCTCCTGTTATACGCCATATGCCAGTTCCTCCTTTACAGCGAGACCTCATTACGACGCACCGGTCTCTTTTCTTCTGTGACTGCACCCGCTGTTTCTTTTGACTCCTGAAGTCTTTCAGCAATGGTCCGGCTGTTCTTCAGTCTCCCGCTCACCTCATCGATGTCTGTTGAATAATGCAGCTCATCAACTGCCCTGATACCCTGTTCCATAAACGAGTAGTAATGGTCATGCCCGTCAAAAATAATGTGGTCCAGCACGCTGATCCCCATGAGTTCATATGCTTTCAGCAGTCTGTCTGTGATTACGATGTCTTCCCGTGAGGGCTGGAGATGTCCGGATGGATGGTTATGAATCACGATCACACTTGCCGCATTGGACAGGATAGAAGCTTTCACAGCCTCCCTGGGATTCACTGGTGCCTGGTTCAGCGTCCCGATGTTGCTGATGTTGATATTGATCGGCTTCCCGTCCGTCTGCATGTTGACAACTGCCACAACCTCCCTGTCGTAATCTGCGATCGCTTTGGAGATCAGCTTTACCGCAGCTTCAGGCGTGTGGATCGGCTCCTGACTGTACAGTGTCCGCTCTCTCACCATCCGGATGCCTACCTGATTCAGGTGATATTTCTTCCCCTCTGCCATATGCACTTCCTCCTTCTCCAAACTGAATTGTCAGTGAAAAATCATGATTCCCGTATCTTTCGATTCTGTTTCTGATCTGCTCTTCAAGGCCTTTCTTCATGTGGATGATCTCCTTCCTGCATCGCTGCGCCGTACGCTTTTCTTCGTGCAGCAGAACAGCCGGCCTTGCAGCCGGCTGTCCTGTTCCAGTTATTTCTCTTCCTGATCTTCAGATCCATCCTCATCGTTTTCGTCTCCCGGTCCTTCCTCTTCTTCCGGGAAATCGTATTCTTCTTCGTATTCGTCGTCATAGCTGTCATCCTGATCTCTGCTCTCTCCCTTCTTTTTTCTTTTCCGTACGGCTGCTGCGATAACAACCCCGGCTATGGCAGCGCAGCCGCCACAGATCACGGCCTTTTCCGCGCCAGTCTGTCCCTCTGCGTCTGCCGTTGCTTCCGCTTTGTCTGTTCTGCCCGTCCCTTTCGTCTCGTCTCCGGTCACAGTCGAACCAGTCACAGTCGATGCGGACGATGATGTCACAGAAGCCTCGGCTGCTTCCTGTTCCTCCGCCTGTTTGTCCAGATCCTCACGGACCTTTGAGGCCGTCTTATCGTCCATGAGAGAAAGCAGATCCTCTTCATCGACCTTGTTCAGGAAGTACACATTGCCGGTTCCGTCATCATTCTTATCAATGATCAGATAAAAATAGTTGCCGTCCTTCGTGGTTACTGTCAGGAACTCCCTGTTTCCGCCGTCCAGATCATCGACGAGTGTCATGTTTCCGGAAGGCGTCAGGGAAGTTCCCTCACTGCCTGATGCTTCACCTGTCGAAGCCGCTGCTTCCTCACTCGAGAGCGGCGGGTCCGTCATGCCGTTTCCGTAGGAATCTCCGGATGCAGCCGCCGTACTGTCACTGCCGGAAGAGGACGCAGTACTCGTGTTTCCGGCAGGTGACGCTGAATTTCCGCTTCCCGAAGTGGTTGCTGTGCTCCCGTTTCCTGAAGCCGATGCTGTATCTGCTCCATCTGCTGAAGTTCCGGTATCCGCGGATCCGACGGTATTCTCTGTACCAGAACCATCCGCTGAACCTGCAGTTCCCGGGTCCTGCGTATTCTCTGCCGTGGCGGGTCCGGATGCGTCTGCGCTGTTTTCTGCATTGGCATATACCGGCATCGCGAGTGATCCGAGAATAAATAGGGAAGATAATGCGACGGCTGCACTCTTTCTGACAGTTTCCGCAGCCCTTTTGATATTTTTCATCATCTGATAACCTCCTCTGCCCGGCCCTGCGTCAGTGATCGCACTGGACGTTCTGCCGGACACAAATAAAGCGGACCTCTCCGGTTATCCCGATATATGGCCCGCTTCAGTCTCTGTTTATTTTTCTTTCTTCTTTCTGAATTCGCGCCCCGGAAGGAACTCATGTCCCGGAATTAAAGTAGCCTGCTGCGCGTCCCCAGTTGTGAAACGTCTGATCATCGATCACAAGGTTCGGCCATCCAAGTCCTGCATAATGGGCCGCCCAGTAATCATTCGTACAGTGAAAACACATGCCTCCGGTCGGATCCGCACCGTTCATCGCGTCTTCGACCGCTTTCCAGCAGTCTTCCGGAAGCGTGCTGTTGTACATTCTCCGGAAGGCCGGCTCCGTATCGGTATTGCAGTACTGATTCTTCTGGTTCAGAACGTCATATACCGTATTTGGAAAATGCGAACTTTTAACCCGGTTCAGTACTTCCGCAGCCACAGCGACCTTTGATTCATAGCTCTGGTTACCTGACTCGTGGTAAACGATCGTTGCCAGCAGATGTTTACTCTCATCGTCCAGCTTTACCGGATCGCCGGTGTAGGCCATGTCCATTTCCGCAGGAATGACGTTGCGTACAGCGACGATCGGCGAATACAGTGCGTTTCCCATGCACATGCCAAGCTCTTCATTTGCCGCCTGAACGATCTGCCCGTCTCCGGCATAGATTGCGACATGACCGTCATAAACGATAATGTCTCCCGGCCTTGCCTCGGAATAATCGATCCCGACGCCGGCACCCTCATCCGCATAAGACGTTCTCGGCAGACTGATGCCGAAATGGGCAAACACCTGCTGCACAAATCCGGAGCAGTCTGTCCCGCTTCCGGGGTTTTCCGGTGTACCGAGATCATTACCACCCCACACATACTTTCCGCGGCCGATAAATGCTTCGGCATAGGACACGATCTCCTGACGGATCGCAGAGCCGGTATACAGGGATGTATGGTTGTCTGAGAACGTTGAGGCCGCTCCGCCGATCACGCCGGAACCCACAACGCTGATTGCCGAAACAGAGGAATAAATAGCAGCCGCAAGAATACCGGCGATCAGCAGCAGAACGGCCCACTTCCTGACCTCAGATTTCGCCGGAAGGAAGATCCTTTTTCTCTTTCTCTCCGTATCTGTGGTCGTCAGAAGCATCTCATCCGGCGTTTCTGTGATTCCCTGCCGCATCAGCCGCTTCCTTCTTTTCTGCTGCATCCGGCGGATGCGGACCTTATCCTTCCTGAGCTCATCCTTCACAGAATCGGCAGCAGTCTCCTGTTCACCATCTGAAACAAACTTGGCTGTGCCGTGATATCCGCTCCTTCTCTGTTTCTCAGAGAGCATATTTCTGCTTTCCAGACGCGAAGATGCCTTCTCAGCATTCTTATCCCCGTCGTCCTTTACTTTTGAAACTCTCTCTGACAGAGAATCTTTACTTTTTGCCGCCGAATATGGAACATCTTTACTTTGAGCCGTTTTTCCAGCTTCGTCAGCATCCGTTTCTGTGCGCTGTGCTCTGCGGCCGCCCTCTCGTCCTGACCTCTCTGCTCCGGTTTCAGACACACGGATGTCTTCCGAATCTGCCTTTCTGTCTGCTGCATTTACGTCAGCCGGATCTGCTGAACCGGATTCCGCATCTGTCTGTCCGGTGCTGTTTCTCCCTGATCCATACGCCCTGTTTCGCTGAAAATACCGGCGGCTTCCATATCTGTTCCTGTTTCCGGATTTTCCATCTGATCTGTCGGAATGCAGGCTGTCAGTGTCAGCATTGTTTATGACGCCACTCCTGTCTTCAGCATCCGGTGTCAGATCAGCCGTGTGTTCATCCTGCAGCTTCGCGCTGTCCTGTCTGAGAATTTTTTTCCGGTAAGTCCTCTCTCTTTTCCTTTTCAGCAAGTCCCGCTGCTGATCAATTGAATTATTCTGGTATGCGGTCAGGCGCTGCCGCTGCAGATATGTCTTCTTCTGCCGCAGTCCATGGGTTTCCTCCGGCTCACCCCTGTGACCCATGTTTTCTGCAGCAAGGCCTGCATCACTTTCACCGGAACTGTCAGCCGGCCTAAAGTTTCCCTGCTCAGCCGGCGGTGATTTGCCGGCGGTATTATCATCTGCCGCCTGTATTTCGGCTGTCATCGGTGTTTTTCTTCTGACCCCGATTCCTTTCTGCGTGATTTCCTCTCCGGCTGCTGTCTTTGTAAACTGCAGCCGACTTTTACTTTCCGGCATGATCTTTATCACTCCTTATCTTTTACCGCCGCACGGCTTGTTCGGGAGCCGCCGCTTTTTGGTTTTGCTGAAGCCGTTTCCGCCGAAGCCCCGTTTGCGGTCTTTGTCCTGCGTGTCCTTCTCTTTGGTTTGGTCTCCGCCGGCTCTTCCGGCATCTCGGAGAGCTTTGTTGTCATGATCTGATACATCCGCGTATCCTTCGGGAAGTGATCAACAAACGGAATGATGACACTGCCATAGAGCAGGAGGCCTTCGCCTTCCCCGGATTTTTTTACAAAGGAAAGCTGTCTCGGGCTGATCCCCAGCTGCTTTGCCAGAATCTCCCGGTCACCGGCAGCCTGACTGAGCATGCAGATGTAATCGGAATTATCGAAAATGTTCTCGATCTCCCGGCTGGAGAGCAGGTCCTTCACGTTCTGTGTGATACCGGTCGGAATGCCTCCCCACTTACGGAATCTCTTCCAGATCTCAACCGAATACATCGCCGTCTGCTCCTCCCGGAGAAGGAGATGGAACTCATCGATGTAATATCTGGTCGTTCTTTTCCTGTTACGGTTGACAGTGACACGGTTCCATACCTGATCCTGTACGATGAGCATGCCGAGTTTCTTCATCTGCTTGCCGAGATCCCGGATGTCATAGCAGACGACCCGGTTATTGATGTCCACATTCGTGCGGTGATTGAACAGATTCAGGGAACCCTTGACATAGATCTCCAGTGCCGTTGCCACACGCTGCGCTTCCTTTTCTTCCTGGGCGAGCAGCTCGTTGTACAGATCTTCCAGAAGTGGCATGTTCTCCGGCACGGGATTCTCGAAATATCTCTGATAGATCCGGTGGACACAGCGATCGATGACCGTCTTTTCGATCGGCTGCAGTCCTTCTTTGCCGCCGACGATCAGCTCGCAGAAGGAGAGGATAAAATCCGCCTTCAGGGAAACCGGATTGTCTTCCTCCGAATAGTTCGCGTTGATGTCCATGGGATTGATATACTGCGTGCTGGTCGGACTGACATGAACGACCTGCCCTTTCAGGCTCTGGACCAGCGGCGTATACTCCGACTCCGGATCGCAGATGATGATATCGTCATCCGTCACAAGGAACACGTTGTAGATCTCCCGCTTTGCCGCAAAGGATTTGCCGGATCCCGGCGTGCCGAGGATCAGGCCGTTCGGTGTCTTCAGAAGCTTCCGGTCCACCATGATCAAGTTGTTGGAAAGCGCGTTCAGGCCGCCGTACACGGCTTCCGGACTGTCCTGAAAAAGCTCCTGCGTCGTGAACGGGACAAAGATCGCCGTGGCCCCGGTCGTCAGTCCTCTTTCGATATGGATCTGGTTGTCAGCAAGAGGAAGGCTGCTCATAAGTGCCTGCTCCTGCGTGTAATCGAGCCGCATAAGACTGCAGTTATGCTTCTGGGCGATCGAGGCGGCTTCCAGAACATTGTTCCGCAGCTCCTGTTCCGTCTTCCCGGTATTAATGATCAGGAACGTGACCATGAAATACCTCTCGTCCTGACTCTGCAGCTGCTCCATGATCGCTTTGGCATCCCGCCCGTAAGTGACCAGATCCGACGGCATGATATCCGCATCGTATCCGCTCCGGTAGGCTTTCTTGTTTTCGTCGATCTTGGAACGGTCGATCTCCGTCAGTTTTTTCTTGATCATCTTGATCGCTTTGTTCTGGTCCACCGCCTGTACATGCATGGTGGCGATCTGCCCGGACTCCATGTTCAGAAAATCCTTCAGCGTCTCATCATTGAGCTGTGACGCATCGATCTTCAGCAGCGAAGCGGCGTAATACATGCCGCCGACCTGCATATCCCGGCTGCCGAACGTAAAGGAAGACGGAGCGATGAAGTCTTTGACCGAGAGTCCGGATTCCGGAAGCCAGTCCCAGCTGAAGGTAAACCGCTCCAGATCTCCGATGTGAAAGACCTGGTGCATCATTTTCAGCCGCTCTTTCCCGTCCAGCGGATAGGCATACACGCCGATCTGCCGGAAGTTGTTGATGATATCCGTCTGGATATGGGCCAGCCGCGGCGCCGCCTGTTTCACGGAATCCGCATAGATGCCGAAGGTCAGATACTTGGTCTTCATCAGCCCGTTGTTTCCCTGTGCGTACTGATGGAGAAGCATCTGACTGTACTCCTTCCGGAGGGCATCAAAGTCATCGCCGGCCGGCGGGATCAGGATCCGTTTCTGGAATTCATCCCTGTCGATCGTCGTGTTCAGGAAGGAAAATTCAAAATGGACGGAGCTGTCGAAAAAATTCAGGAATCCGCACCAGTCCTCGAAGATCGCTTCCTGATCTTCCTTTGTCGCAAGCTCGTAATTGATATCCTCGTACTGAATGGTCTTTGTGTAGTATCCCTTCCTTACCCGGCACATCCCGTCCCGGAACATGCGCTCAAACGGGATCGACCGCTGCGCCGTGTTCGGCTTTCCGTCGCCTCCCCGCGCCGCCGTGACGATCTTTTTCACCCGTTTTCTCTCGGAACGGGTAAGCCCTTCAGGAATTTTTATCTGTCTTTCCTTTTCTTTTCTGTGAAACAGAGACAATGTGGTCTACCTCCTTTTCCGCCCAGTCTTCCCGGGCCAGTATCCTGTAATAGTTATCCGTCTTGTACAGACGCTTCTTCGACCTGATGAACGCGAACTCGATATACTGCTTCAGAAACACCTCGAACGGCTGCCCGTTTCTCTCGTACATGCCGAGCAGGAAAAACGGGATCATCACCAGGATCATGACGAGCGAAGCCAGCGATATATTTCCCGTCTTCTTCACAAGAAAAAAGAGCGGCAGTCCGATCAGGATCGCCGCCCCGAAGCACAGTGTCTGCCGCCTCGTCAGGTTGAGAAACACTTTTTCCTTCACGCGGGAGAGATCCCGCGGAACCGGTACATATGCTGCCATTTATTTTCCTCACCCTCCTTAATGAGCATCAAAAATACTCTTTGATATGGATCCTGTTTCAATCAGCGTCACGATCAGAAGGAACGAATATCCGATCACGCCCCAGGCATAGCCGATGATGTCATCGGAAACCGTCATATTTTTCAGGAGCATGGCATAGATCCCGATGCAGACGAGCATCAGAAAGCCCTGAAAAGCAAGCGCCAGAAGCGACCGGACAAAGTTCTTGCCCACATGCGAGATCTCATGGCTGCCGAACGTCGCCATCGGCACTGGCGCAAGCGACACCATGAGGTAGATCTGTATCATCCTCGCGTATATGATGACCGTGATAACGACGGATATGATCGGCATGATCAGCTGCATGAGCTGTGCCGTGATCAGCATGCCGAGAAGCGGCCCGACATCCATGGCCTGCAGCGACGCATCGAGCGCGTCCATGTCGATAGACGATACCGACGTTTCTGTCGAGATCACACCGGAAGCCTGCCCGATCACATACTGTGAAACATCGAAGACTCCCATGACGATATTGAACGTATTGGAAATGATCAGCGCTGCCGCAGCTGTCTTGAAGACCCATTTGAAAAAGATCCATGTGTCCAGGTTTGCGAGATTGTTATGCTCCGTGACCATCGTGATCAGCTCATAACACGCCACAAACGTAAGAATGATCCCGGCGATCGGCATGATGACGGTCTCCGAGATGTTCTGTATCAATGTCAGCACACTTCCGCCCATGGCATCCGACGGCGACTGCCCGATCACGGCAGCCGCCGTTCCTGCCTGGGTGCTCACGGAAGAGAAAAGACTCTGCATGCTGCTCTCGATCGCGCTGATCAGGATCCCTTTGATCCAGTTTGTAATTCCTTCTGCTATTGAATCCCACAGCATTTATGCACCCCTCCCTTCCTCAGGCGGGGAACAGGGAAGACAGCAGAGGCACAAGGGTGATCCCGATGAATGCGACACCGCCGCCGGCGATCAGCTGTTTCATGCCCTGGGACTTCGCGCCGGGATTATCATTTCCGTAACCTTCCATCAGGTTGATGCCGCCCCAGATGCCGAGGCCCGCGCCGAGTGCGATGACGATCGTCTGTAACGTAGTTACTGCTGTTGAAAAAAAGCTCATATCTGATCCTCTCTTTCTTTAAATACCGGTTATCCATTGGAAACCGTGGTTATCTGAGTTCCGTAAAAACAGTCCTGTAAAACAGGTGACATATCCTGTCTTCCGCATCGTTCCATGTTTGATGTCACAATCTGTGACTTCAAAGATTTATGGAAATCCGGCGGATATCTGCAGCGTCTCAGGCCGCTTGTTTTTTCAGAAAAACAGAGGGCCACGGTTACTGTGGTCCTCTGCAAAGTCAACTTATTCATTAAACGCTTTCTCCTTATCAGCGGAAGGGAAGCTCATCCCCGATCACTTTGTGAAATTCATCGCTCTTTGCTTCTGCTTCCTTCTCCGCGATTTCTTTCCCTTTTTTCAGGCTTCCGGTCACAGATTCTCTGCTGCGATTTTTTGTCTTGTAGGATTCAACCAGCGCCTTCAGTTCCTGATTGGTCACATTCCGTTTCTCATAGTGCCAGACCGGCACACCCTGCTCATTTTTTCCCTGATACTGCGGCCGGCTTAAGGTCGTACTTCCGTTCTCAGGAATTTTTGCCCACAGTCCCTTGCCAAACTTGTTCTCATGAACACGCTTTGCAGGGAGAATAAAGGATTCCCAGGGTCTGTGATCGCCCGGATCCACGTTGGGAATCTTGATCTCCACATACGCCTTCCCATCCTTTGCGGTGAACGGGTCACCGCAGAGACCTTTTCCGAACTTGATCGTAATTTCAGGAAAGTTCCGACTGCCATCTGTGCTTCCTGCCGGCGCTTCAATGCTCTTTTCTTCCGGAGCTTCCACCACCGCCTCGGATCCGCTGCCATTTTCTGTTGCATAGTCTTCATTCATTCTTTCTTCGTTCATTCAAATCCTTCTTTCTCCGGTTCAATGACCAGATATTCATCATTCGGTTTCAGTTTCAGCCGGTGCTGCAGATACTTCCCGATATCCAGATAGTTTCTTTCATCATAATCAGAGGTCTCCCTGTAGTTCGGATGCTGTGTAATATCATATTTGTCAGACAGAAACGGACGGACGCCCCGAAGCTGCAGGATGCATTTGCTGTTGTCCATAACCGAAAGCTCATCGATACTCATGAGATCCTTCCCTGTCTTCTGGTAGTTCAGGCTGTGCGATTCCTCCCTGCCACGGTTCTCACCGGTGTTGTACAGATCGATCGTCTCTTTACCGAGCGCTGTGTTCAGTTCCTTCAGTGTCGTCGGTTCACTGCCGCCGAGAAAGATCCTCGAATCCATGTTGCCGATGATCGTATCCGCATGATCTTTATAGATCGCCTTCAGCTGGCTCTGCGTCTGCAGCACCAAACAGGCGGAGATCTCACGGCTGCGGATCGTCGCCACCAGCTTTTCCAGATTCGGGATCTGCCCGATATTGGCCGCTTCATCGATCAGGCACCTTACATGCACCGGCAGCCGTCCCTTGTACACGTTGTCCGCCTTTTCGCAGAGAAGATTGAACATCTGCGTGTAGATCATGGAGATCAGGAAGTTGAAGGTGCTGTCTGTATCCGACATGATCAGAAACAGCGCCGTCTTCTTATCACCGAACGTATCCAGTTCCAGGTCGTCATATGATGTGATCTCCCGAAGCTCCGAGATATCGAACGGTGCCAGCCTCGCGCCGCAGGAGATCAGAATCGATTTCGCAGTCTTTCCCGCAGCCAGTTTGTATTTTTTATACTGTCTGACCGCGAAGTGTTTCGGAGCCCTTTCTTCCAGCGTATCAAACATGATATCTACCGGATTTTTGAAATCCTCGTCGTCTTCCCTGACTTCCATGCAGTCCAGCATCTCCAGAAGTGTTGAAAAGTTCTGTTCCTCCGGCAGGGCTTCATAATGGATATACCCAATGAGTGCACAGTAAAGAAGAGTTTCCGCCTTCACCCAGAAATCCTCACCGGTCTTTCCTTCGCCCTTTGTATTTGCGATCAGCGCGTTGACCATCTTCAGGATGTCCTTATCACTGTGGATATAGGCAAAAGGGTTGTAGTGCATGGATTTGTGAAAATCGATCGTGTTAAAAATCTTCAGCCGATAGCCGTGTCTGAGCAGCGCTTTTCCACAGCTTGTAACGATCTCGCCTTTGTCAACTGTTTTTTAGGGCAAAGCCCAGTGAAGGGCGCGGATTGCGGTTTTACATCAGAAATTACCGCTCTCCACGTCCTTCTTTATGAGCTTCTTCACCTTGTCTTCCAGTGTGTCCTTGCTGGTTTCGCTGAAATGCAGGCCGATGACAAAGGTTGTCCCGCCGCTCTTCATGACCAGGCCGGAAGGCTCCGGCACAGTGGCCGGAGTCCCCTCAGTTTCATTAGTCTTCGTCGTCTTCTCTGCATCCATATTTCAGCCCCATGCTTTCCAACAGGTCAGCCTGCTCCATTTCGGCCCTCAGCTCGGCCCTCATCTCATTCAGGCACTTCAGGAAGTTTTCCCTGTCGTGATCCAGATAGACAGCCATATTGCGAAGGACCTTGGGAAAGAAGATCGCCCAGTCCTCGTCGTCCATGCGTTCGCTGATCTTTTCCCGAAGGACAAACATCTGGTCGCGGATCTCGTCGTTGCCTACGTGGGTGATGATGCGGGTGAACCGCTCAATGGTGTCCTCACGGTTCACGGAGCCGATGCAGTAGATCATCATAGCGTCGCCATACTCAAGACTCATTCTTTTCATGATAGTAAGATCCTTTCTTTGATGAATTGGGGGCTTGTCAACGAACTTGTCAACGAAGCCCTAAACACTTTTCCGGGCATTGGTATGCCCTTCCTTACTCAAAATACTTTTTTACCCCTCGTTGACGTTTTTCGTTGACATTGAATGCGGATCATAAGGAAAATCAAGGCTTTCCGGCCTGTCGGTACCGCTTTTTCCTGTCAACGAACCGTCAACGAACGTGTCAACGGAGTGTTAAAAATCAGAACGGGGTGTATTCATCCATGCCCATCTGGCGGAAGCCGTCATTCGTTGACACCCCTTCGTTGCGATCCGGACCAGTTTCCGTCACTTTTTCCCAGCCCTTCTGGGTGCCGTAATCCGTCCCGGTAAAACGTCGCGGGCTGTCAAAGTAACGCCATCCGGTCAGTGTCCCTTCTCGGATGAGCTGGTTCACGATGTCGTTGATCTCGTTCGTCTGCCACCTCTGCGGTTGCGCGAACTCATTTTGCAGTGCTTCCCTGAACAGTTGCTTTGAGCAGACCATGTCGCCGGAGTATTCCTGCATGAATGCGAGGATCAGGCCGGAGTCCACATCTTCCTGCATGAACTGCCTCTGACGCTGCCGGACCTCGGCTTCGATCTCTGGGGAGAGCTTCAGCCTCACCTTGCCGGAGCGCCAGATCTCCATGACCTCTGCCCACATCTGCCGGATATACTCCCTTGACGCTTTCTCGTCGTCCAGGATGAACACCTCGGCCTCGTTTTCCTGGCAGGCTATCGGCAGGAACCTGCGGTTCCCGGTCCTGTCGCTTGGCAGGAAGCTGATCTTGTTGGTCGTCCCGGCGAACACGCACTGCCTTGGCCTGTCCTTCGGGTATCGCTCATACGGCGTTCGGTAAATCTCCTTCTGGCGGGAGAGGAAGCTCTTGATGGCCTCGTTGCTCCTCGCGTTGTTGGTCGCCAGCATCTCGGACAGCTCGATGATCCAGTGGCCCTGGAGCTTCTCATAGACCTTGCCGCTTTCCAGATCCTTCAGGTCATCCGTGAACCAATCGTCATCGACTGCGAGAAGTCTGAAAAAAGTCGATTTCCCGGCTCCCTGGTCGCCGACTACACAGATGATATAGTCGAACTTGATCCCGGGCTTAAACACCCTTGAGATAGCCCCCAGCATGAAAAACTTGAGGACCTCGTAGGTGTAGTCGCTGTCATCGGCACCGAGGAAGTGCCGGAGGGCGTAGCGGACTCTCGGTTGGCCGTCCCATTCAAGGCTGTTCAGGAAGTCGCGTACCGGATGGAACCTGTTCCTGTTCGCTACGATGTGGACCGCTTCTTCGATCAGTTTCTGGGAAGTGATCCCGTAGGTCCTTTCACAGTACAGATGAATGTTGTTCACGTCGTTGTCGTCCAGGCCGGAGCTTCCTCGTTCCCATCCGAGAGGCTTCACCACATCGACCCTCTGTGTCAGTTCGTTGTAGCGGATCGCCCCTCGGAGAAGCGGATCATAGGACAGGATCGTTTCTGCGTTTGACACGAGGTTCCTGACCTGGCCTTTCTCCGTCGTTTCCAGAAGATCCCTCACGTCTTCCGTCGTCATGTCCGGCTGTAGGGAAGCTGTCACCGTACGAAGCGCGTTCTCCGCCGCCGGACTTAATCTCTCTGATTCGTCTTTCAAGATCGTTTACCTCCTTTCCCTTGTCGATCAGGACGAATGCCTTGTCTTCCTTTGAACCGTAAAGCAGAAGGTCCAGAAGGTACTCCACATAGTCCCTTTTGTGCATCGCCTCGACGAACAGGGGATGGAAATCCTCTGTCGGGGAGCGCGGCGCGTGAACCTCAGCCCACTCGTTCAAAAGATGAAAATAGTCGCAGTAGACGGAGTAGGTGCGGTCCACTGCCATGTCGAACTGCTTTCGCTCCAAACGCTGCCGCTTAGCTTTCCGGCGGGAGCCAGGCGTAGCCTTCGGAGCGTTTTCCGCAGTCACCGTCAGCCCCATATCGGCCACAAGCTTCCCGGCGGCTTCATAGGGCGGCAGGTCAAACAGCTTCGCGGCGAAGTCAATCACGTCGCCTTTCTCCTGGCATCCGAAGCAGATGAAATTCTTATCGACCTTCATGCTCGGTGTCCGGTCATCATGAAACGGACAGCACATCATCCCGTTCCGGCTGACTTTGTACCCGTAATGCTCTGCCACGGCGCGGGTGCTGACTTGTTCTTTGACCTGGGAGTAAATTCCCAAACACATCACCTTCTTTCTTATCGGAAATGAAAAAAGCGCCTGTCTTCATCGGTCAAACTGATTGAAAACAGACGCTTATCAAAGTTCCATATTCTGTTGTTTCTTCTTCGGCGGCTGGTCCTGTCCGATACGTCTCGCCGCGTTTGCCTCATCGGCCCTCTGTTGATTTCTGGAAAGACGGTCACGGATGGATTCGCGGATCGGTTCCTGGAGTTTCTTCTTCTGGACCGGATCCCCGAAGATCGCGGCCAGCCTTTCTG
>Ga0256406_1003966_pt1 | contig 17596 bp, 10 predicted proteins | sample RumenRJG_03DNA_FD_185986 | JGI IMG/M metagenome (GOLD analysis project Ga0256406, IMG submission 185986) | Bovine rumen microbial communities from Lethbridge, Alberta, Canada - RJG_03 | ecosystem: Host-associated > Mammals > Digestive system > Stomach > Rumen | place: Canada: Alberta | collected...
CGATCGCCGTCAGAAAGCAGCGACTTGTTTTGAATCCTGTCCGGCATGACCAGATCGGTTGAGCCGATCATGAAAACGACTTTGCGGTCAGTCGGCTGAACCATCCCGGTTTCAGAAATCGCCACTTCGTCAAGCGAGGCCGGCACCCTTCTGTATTCGCCAGCATCAAACCCGGTCTGAAGCAGGTTCAGGAAATCTTCTTCTTCAAACGGCAGATCACCGAGATTTTCGACAAATTCATCCATCATCTGACAAAAGAGATTCCAAACCTGCTCCGGACGTTCCGATTCCTGCAAAAGACCTTGTTCCATCAGATTTTGCCGCCAATCCTCAAGTCTTTTTTTGACTCCGTTGTCAACCAGGAAATTTACCAGGCAAACTGCGGCTTTTCGCCCGTTTTCGGCTTCGTCAATCTGCTTGAAAAACGGCGGCAAAATTTCTTTGACATAGTGCCTGATAACGTTTACTTCTTTTGTAATGCGATCTTCGGTATCGGTTCTCGTTCCAAAGTCGCTTTCGCCAAAACGATAGTAGATCCAATCTTTTTCTTTCAGCCAGGCACTTCCTTCGTAGCCGAATTTCAAAATCAGATTTTCGGTTTGATCTAGCATCCTGCGATAGGTTTCAACCTTTAAGTCTTTTGGAATCAACAATTCGGTCTTAAGCAGTCGCATCATGTCATTATAGCGATAATGACGCCTTTTGACCGCAAATAACGCATTCAGCAGTTCGACCAGGGGATGATCAGAAACCTTTTTTTGCAAATCAACGAAAATCGGCACTTTGGCTTTGGCAAAAATCGGTTCCAACACGTTTTTATACAAGTCCAGGTGTCTCGTTAAAATTAAGAAATCCTTGTATCGATAGCCTTCAACGGCAACCATTTGGCGAATTTTTGCCGCAGCAAACCTGATTTCTTCCGTCCGCGTTTTGGCACCATAGATTTTGACCGAATCATTTTCAAACGTTGCTTTTTCTTTTGCCGAGAATCCTGCAACGGAATCGATCCAGTAGTCTTCAAGCTTGCACAAATCTTGCGAAACCCTTGTTTTTTTTGCATAGGTATCAAGCATGACGGGGCTTTTGGACTTGTGAGCATGGACACAAAGCTGATAATACAAATTTCCGGCACGATAAAACAAGTCGCCTGACTTTGGCGGTTCGTCAACGTAAGGATGATTCAAAACCAGATCGACGACGACGCTTTCTGCATTTTTAATCAGCTTTTCAATCAACAGCATTTCTCTTGCGGTCATTTGGTTAAAGCCGCTGATCAAAAAACAGCTGTTTTGAAGGTCGATTTTCTCCAGATATTGCGTAAGTTCGGTCAAAATTTCCGTATTGGCCAGGTAGCGGCCGGAAGTCATTTCGATAAAACGTGTATAGACAAGCGCCAGATCATGCAGTTTGGACCTCAATAATGCTTTGGATCCCAAAGATTCTTTCGGAAGCTTTTCGACCATGTTCATGACGTCTTCCGGCATGATGCATCCGTTTTGAAGCTCCGTCATCTGTTTGGCAAGCTGGGTAATGAATCCGGGCTGTGACTCTTCACCGGAAAAAACCTGCAATTCATCTTTCAAATCACGCAAAATTCTGTAAATAATCATGTTTGATCCCGCTGAAGAAATTCTTGGAATCTGATATGCAGGCATATCTTTCATAAAATACCAAGCCAGACGCGTAAACGAAAAGACCTGCAAATCATGCGCCGCAAATATTTTTTCATCTTGAGAAAAAATTTGCCGCATGTACTTTAACGCATTGACTTCAGATTCAAATTTGATGTGGTTCGGAACAATATAATAAACCATCCGGTTCGGGTTTTCTTTTCGCCACTTGGCAAGCTGTTCAAAATCTTTTTGCTGATGATCTTTTGAGGCATTGCCTAAAATAAATCCTAAACCCAACTTGATCCCCCCGATTCAATTTAATGGTAACTACATTATAGCCTAAACTGAGCCGACAATGAAATTCCTCGTCTTGAAATTCACGCTGCCTTTGTTTGAGCGAGACAATGTTGAAATTTGCTTTCGATTATTCCGGACGCGGCTAAATCAAAAGCTTTAAAATTAAAAGGCATGCTGCTCTTTCTTGAAAGAAACTGTTCAAATATCAAAAGAAACTGCTCGTTTTGCCAATCAATAATGCCTTGTCGTCAACGTTGCTCAAAATTCGTTTAAATTGGCAAAGTCGATTCAAGCTCTGCATTTTAAAGCAAAAAAAGCTTAAAATCAGCAAGAACGTTGCCAATTTTAAGCTAAGAGCATCTTTTAGCCCAACGAATCCCACGGCTTAAGCGGCTCTGGCTTCGTTTGAGCAATTTCTTTTTGCCTGTCGGTTGCAAATTGCTTTAAAACGACGGCTTGATAGACGTAAGCATCAAACCAGGCATCCGTCATGATGAAGTAGCCCTTGTTGCCGTTCTTTTCGCCCCATGAGTTTTCGACCTTCCACTTGACCGGCTTGTCGTCTACAAGGTCAACTCCGGTAATCGCCATCGCATGCGAGCATTCGCCGACGCGCGTGGCCAGACGACCGGCCTTGTCGAGGTTCAGATCGATATCGAACAACTCGCCCTTCTTGAACAAATCCGTGTCAAGCACGCCGTTTTCTCTGTCCATGTCTTTTGAGACGTCGCATCCGAACCACACAGCCTTGCCGCCCTTGAGTTGGGCAATAACGGCAGCTTTGAGTTCTTCAATCGGAACGTTGACGTACGTGACGTGCTCGCCTTCAAAAAGATAATCCTGACTTGAAAGACTGTAATGCTTGTACATTTCGTGATCAGGCGCATTCGTCAAATCGATGTAATCGCTGAAATCGACGTGCACATACTTGTCGAAGAATTCTTTTGGAGTCAGATTTCTGTCAATGTGGTACTGATTGTCGTCATCACGATATTCGAAGTCGAACTTAACCGGTGGCTTGCCGAATGCGTAAACCAGCATGCGGTAAACTTCCTTCATCTTCTCAAGCTTGAAAGCACGCATTTCTTCTTCAGTCTTGCCGGCTTTTTTCATCTTGCGGATCTCAAGCGCATCTTTTTTGATTTTAAGGTTCAAAACATCGTTCAATTCGCTCGTATTTTCGCTGACGAACGTTTCGGGCATCACGCTCTTCGGAACAAGGCCGTACTTGTTGATCAAAGTCGCTGCATTGGCAAACTGGCCGCCGTCTTCATCGCCCCATTCAAGCTCAAACAAATATTCGCGATCATCGTCGTCTCTTTCAGCGAGTCTGATCATCTTTTCGTAGAACATATTGGCCTTTTCCAAACGATCATAAAAGGAATCGTAATTTTGCGAAAATTCGAAGTCTTTAACCTTCAAATCTTTTGCCACCTGCTGACGAAGCGTATTGAGCGTTGAAAACAGCCAGCAGCGTCCGCTCTTCTTTTGATTCGTAATTTTTCCGGTTTCGACTTCAACAGAAAAAACGTAATCGTGATTGGCTTTAGCAGCAAAATTCTTGCTTGCTGCCGTCACGCCGTTTTCCTGAACCGCCCGTGCGATTACGTCGGCACACGGAGTTTTTTCATAGGCACTTTGGAAATTTTCCAAATCTTCCTTTGTTAAGTCTTTTGTCATCTTAAAATCATCCCTTTGTCACTATCAATTAATCTCAATCTTATCATTATTTTGATGCTTAAACAAGCGTTCTGATTGATGGATCGAGACTTTAGGAGAGTCTTTGAAAAAAGTCCCGTTTCTTACTTGAATTAGATGAAATGCCGAACAAAGGCGATCGGGTTGCGACTTACTTTGTCCGGCACTTTTAAATGCAGTACTGCTCAACCAATCTATCCAAGATCTCACTCAAATTTACGGACAGAAGACCCATTTTCATCGATGTGTCCGTAAACGGCAGTGATTTTAACAAATGCATCGCCTGATAAATCAGCGCGCCGATCTCTCAGTCAAATTTACCGCCAAACTATTTTGGGTTATTTCCATCATGGAAGGCGATTGTCACGTATACGCAAAAAAACGGATCAGATTTGCAATTGATTGCAAATCATCCGGTTTTTCAATTTGAGACAGAGTTTTTTCAGCCTCTTAAAAAAGGAGAGGTTGTTTTTCGTCCTAACTGCAGATTTTTTGATGCTGCGATGTTGTTCAAAAATTATGAAGATCACCAACTTACTGCCGCTTCACAATTTATTTCGTCACTGCTCTGAGCGATTATCGCATTTGATAATTGGCAATCCTACACTATTACGAACAACCATCTGCTTTTGATGCTTGCCTTGCTGATTACGGTAATCTCGTTAATCATGGGTTTTTTATAAATCGGCAAAGCGATGAAACATTAATTAATTTTAATTGACGTTGATTGTTATCGGTACCATTTTTTGTGTGCTTTTGGCGGCAGTAGTAGAACATTTTCTAAATTTTTGAGAATTTTGTTCTACTTTCAAAAACGCAAGTGACAGGAGCGAACGTGACGGCAGACAAAAATTGTTGAAATAGCGTGACTTTTGTCTTACAAGTCTTCATAAAGCATTTTTCTATGAGAAATCCAGTATCGTCAGCCACCTTCATATCCATTAGTCCATTTGTCTCAGCAAAATCCTGCTGTCATCCTTTCGATTACAGTCAGATCTTAAAAATCGCCGTTTTGCCCGTAATCCACTTTGAATCTCGAGGGACAGTATGTTTTTTTCTACCTGCTGGTCCAAATTCAGGGCGCACGGAAACAAAAGTAGACAAAAAACGGGGGAAATGTTTGATTTTTGTCTACCGGCTGATCCAAAATTGTGGTGTGCGGACCTGGAAGTAGACAAAAAATGGGAGAAATCTTTGATTTTTGTCTACCGTCGGCTCCAAATTCGGCCCGCGCGGCATCGAAAGTAGACAAAAACCGGTGGGAATGTCTGATTTTTGTCTACCGGCTGATTCCAAAAATGGGGTGCGCGGCCCTAAAACTAGACAAAAACCGGGATAAATGACTCTTTTTTGTCTACCACTGCCTCCAAAAACGGGTCGCACGGAAACAAAAGTAGACAAAAAACGGGGGAAATGTCTGATTTTTGTCTACCGTCGACTCCAAAATCGACTCGCGCGGCCTCGAAAGTAAAACAAAATCCTCCAAAATCGGAAAAATGTTCTACTCGGGTACCTTCGCCAAAGCAGTGTGATCTCAGATTACAAGCAAATTCCAAAAAGAACGTTTTGCCCGTAACCGAGGTCAGGTGCAGTGCTTGAGCAGATGCTGCGCAGCACTGCATTTGGCAAAATCACTGTCAATTACGGACAAATCGATGAAAATGGACGCTTTGTCCATAATTGGCCTGTTCCAAAAATGTCGATTACGGACAAACGTTCCAAAAAGCCGGCTTTGTCCGTAAATCCTCATCATAAAGGTCAAAAATTTACGGACAAATCACTGGAAAATGACGCTTTGTCCGTAAAATTTGAGTGAAATCTTGGCGGACTGCCCCAAAAATAAAAAATACGCGCCATCATGGCACGTATTTTAATCATTATTCAGTTGACCGTTCGGTTTCACATCTTGTCTAAATCTGGTTCAGACCAGCAACAAGGCTCATGATAAGTTCGTGCCGCGTCGTGACTGTGCTTGCGCTGATCACTCGCGCCCCTCCTTATCTACCGCCTTGTTGAGCGGCTGGTCTTCACACCTTGTCTAAATCAGGTTTCGCCTCACATTCCCCCTATCGCAAGCAAGGACTCCCTGGACGAGGCAAGCTCGCCTTCGGTCGTCCAAAGCTTGCGTACGGGGTCATGACCGTTCGGCTTCACACCTTGTCTAAATACTATCGCTCTTGTCAAACAACGCGTCCACCGATTGATTGTGATAGATGAGAGAAATTGCCTTTGCAAAAATCGGTGCGACAGAAAGGACGCGAAGCTTGTCAAACTGCTTTTCTTCAGAAATGGCAATCGTGTCCGTAACAATGACCTCGTCATAGGCTGAAGCTTCCAATTCTTTTACGGCATTTCCGGAGAAAATCGGATGCGTTGCGCATGCATAAATTTTTGTAGCACCGGCAGCATGGAGAGCGGTTGCGGCATCGACCATCTTGCCGCCGGTATCGATCAAGTCGTCAAAAACGATGCACTTGTGTCCTTTGACGTCACCGATGATGTCTGCTTCATCAACACGCGCAGCATCACGTTTGTCAACGATCGCAATCGGTGCTTTCAAAAGTTCCGCCAAATTGCGCGCCAATTTAACGCTGTTATGATCCGGTGCAACGACAACCACGTCATCAGCAATGCCGCTTTCTTTAAAGTAATGAGCTTGCGTATAAATCGCTAAAAGATGGTCGACCGGAATATTGAAGAACCCTTGCAGTTGACCGGCATGAAGATCCAATGTCACGACTCGATCTGCACCTGCCAAGGAAATAAAGTTGGCAATGAGCTTGGCAGTAATCGGTTCACGACTTCTTGCTTTGCGATCGGCACGAGCATAGCCGTAATACGGAATAACGGCATTAATCGAACCCGCGCTGGCACGACGCAAAGCATCCATCATGACCATCAGTTCCATAAAGTTTTCGTTAACCGGATCAGAAATTGATTGGATGATGAATACGTCATCACCACGCACGCTTTCATTGATATTAATCTGAATCTCGCCGTCGCTAAAGTGCTTGACGGATGCATCGCAAAGTTCAACGCCCATTTCTTCAGCAATCTTTTCAGCCAATTCTTGATTTGAATTAAGCGCGAAAAGCTTGATTCCAGCATTTTCTTGCATGTCTTTCATACTTCCCCCATCTATTGGAATTTAAAATTGTCGGCACAAACATTCTCTTCGGATCGAATTTTCAGCTGCGCACTTACAAAGTTATTATACCATGCAAAAATGCGCATTTGTGTTTCAACTCTGAATTTTGTCAAAGAATTATCCGAAAATTACGAAGTATCTCCGCCGTCACTCTTGTAATCGTTCACAGTATTGAAAAAAGCAGCCAGAAAGACTGCTTTGATGTTATTTAACTGAAATTCTCTCATACAAAGTTTCCTTGATGGCATCACCAAGGCGCCGGCAACCTTCTTCGATTTCTTCATCGTTGACGCCTGTGAAATTCAGACGCATGCAGTTTCTGCGATGCGATACCGGGAACAAAGTCGAGCTTTCAATAAACGTCACGTCGCCGTAATTGTCAAGAATTTCTTGCGCAACGACGTCTTCCGGAAGTTCCAACCAAATGAAGAAACCTCCAAGAGGCTCAGTGAAATCGCACTCCTCAGGCAGATAGCGCTTGAGTCCTTCAATCATCGCATCGCGACGATCACGGTACAGGTCGTTGATTTCTTCGATGTGTTCGTTGATATCGTTGTCTTCAAGGTATTCGTCAATCATCTGACCGACAACGGAAGAAGGATTGCAGTCGCTTGCGAGTCGCAGATTTTTCAAGGTATTCATCAGCGTTTCATCGGCTATTAGCCACCCTGTCCGAAGCGCCGGCGACAAAATCTTTGAGCAGCTTCCGAGCGTCACGACGTTGCCCGACATGTCGAAGGCCTTGATCGACGGAAGCCCGACCCCTTCATAACGCAATTCGCGATAAGGATCGTCTTCAATTACCAAAAAGTCATATTGTGAAGCCATCTTAGCCAAACGCTTGCGTTTTGCAAGCGACATGCAGATACCCGTCGGATTTTGAAAATTCGGCACGGTATAGAGCATCTTCAATTGGTGATGCTTGCAGACTTCTTCCAACTGATCGAGGTTCAAACCGTCATCTTGCATTTCGATTTCGTAAAATTCAGGGCTTCTGGCCGCAAATGCTTCCAAAGCACCGATATACGTCGGTGCCTCAACTGCCATGCCGTCACCGACGTCAAGGAACAGATCGGCCAAAAAATTAATACCCTGCTGCGCTCCTTGAGTGATCATGATATTTTCAATTTCGCAGTCAATGCCGTTTCTTTTCGCATATGTTCTAATTTTTGCGCGCAACGGTTCATATCCCAAAGCAGACGAGTACTGATAAACGGAATTGTCGGTCAATTCGCTGCGCTTTAAGAAGGCCGCATCAAGTTCTTCCTTAGGGAAAAGTTCTTCTGCCGGATATCCGCCCGCAAACGAAATCGCATCTTTCTTTTCTGATAATGTAAACAAACTTTCAAGTCCGGACGAATCGCGTTCAAAACGCTTTGAAAAACGTGGAATCATATGCTCTGCCTCCTGTTACAATTATAATTTGATTCTTATAAGCTAATAATTCCTTTTTCTTTACAATCACTATCTTACACTCTTTTATCAATTAAGTAAAATTCAACTTATTCATTTTTAAATGAAATAAATTCATCTAATCAAAAAAGGTTGACTTTCTTTCAAAAATAAGTTAAATTAGGTGCATGTTAAAAAAGTATTAAAAACGCGATGAAGAGGAGAGTAGCTCATTCAATCGTCTTTGCAGCGAGTCCCAGTTAGTGCGAGGGGACAAGACGCAAATGATGCGAAAGTAGCCTCCGAGCGGTCGATGCGACGTCACAGCGAAGTTTCGAATGGGAGCGCCCTTTACAGCGTCAACGTATTGCATTTGTCAAAAAATGCAGCACGGGGTGAGTTCAAGTCAGCAATGGCTTGTTGAAACAAAGGTGGTAACACGCTGAGGCGTCCTTTCAGATTTTTATCTGGAGGGATTTTTTTTTACTTCAAAAAACGACATCTTAGCTAAGATCTCAAAATAACGAATTTGAATTATTAAGGAGATCACATTATGAAAAAAATATCCAAACGCTACTACTTCTTGATCGGATCGCTGATTTTCGGCATGTTCTTCGGTGCGGGCAACCTGATTTTCCCGATTCATTTGGGCCAATTGGCCGGTGCAAACTGGGGAAAAGCCGCAATCGGCTTCCTTCTTTCGGGCGTTTTGCTTCCTTTGCTTTCTCTTTTGGCAATCAGCATCACGCGTTCAAACGGCATTTATGATCTTGCAAAACCTATCAGTCCAAAATATGCATTGATTTTTCTGATTTTGGTTCACGCAACGCTTGGACCGTTGTTTGCAACACCAAGAACGGCAACCGTTCCGTTTGCAATGGGTTTTGCGCCTCATATTCCGGCACGCTATCAGACAATCGGTCTTTTGATCTACTCAGCCATTTTCTTTGGCATCGTTTATTATTTCTCAGTTCATGAAAACGGCATCGTCAATACCATCGGCAAGCTGCTCAACCCTGCATTTCTAGTCATGCTCTTCATCATCTTCCTTCTCGCCTTCATCAGCCCGCTCGGAAGCACGTCCGGACAGCATGCAGCGGCAGGATACACGACACAGGCAATGACAAGCGGCTTCCTTGAAGGATACAACACCATGGACGCCCTCGCAGGACTGGCATTCGGCATCACCGTCATCACCGCCATCCATGCGCTCGGCATCAGAAAGCAGCGCGAGACATCCGTCTTTCTCGCCAAGTCCGGCATCATCGGAGTGGCCCTGATCGGCATCATCTACCTTGCATCCATCTATCTCGGTGCGATGAGTCTCAACAACTACAAGATCTCTGAAAACGGGGGCATTGCCCTGGCACAGCTGTCACACCACTATCTCGGCGCGGCCGGCGACGCCCTGCTTGCAACACTTGCAACGGTCACATGCCTGACGACCGCCATGGGACTCGTCGTTGCCTTCGCGCAGGACTTCCATCACCGTTTCCCGAAGATTTCCTACCGTACATTCCTGACGTTCAACTGCCTGATTTCATTCCTGATTGCAAATCTCGGCCTGACGACGATCATCACCTGGTCAACGCCTGTCCTGATGTTCCTCTATCCGCTTGCAATCTCGCTGATTACCCTCGGCATCACGTCGCCCCTGTTCGGTCATGACAACCGCGTTTACCGCATGACGACAATCTTCACGCTGATTCCAGCCGTCTTCGACATGATCAGAAACTTTCCGCCTGTCCTTGCCGGAACGGGATTCGCCAAGGCCGCAGTTACCTTCGCATCATCCTACTTTCCGTTCTTCTCAATCGGATTCGGCTGGATCTCATTTGCTCTCTGCGGCTTCATCATCGGTCTGATCTGTCACTTCATCGCCAGAAGAGAAACGGCCACGGCAGCCGAGGAAGCCTGACATCCGCATATCAATAAAGAGGCCGGGAAAACCCCGGCTTATTTTTCACTCCCGAATTAACTGAAATGCCGAACAAAAGCTGTCGTAATTCGACTGATTTTGCCCGGCATTCTTTATTTTTTAAAATACAGTGCTGCTCATTGCCTACTCAATCAATGCGTCAGGACTGGCTTACGGGCAAAACGCCGGTTTTTGGGATCTGCCCGTAAATGACAGCCCGCGGTTACGGGCAAAACACTGATTTTTGAATTCTGCCCGTAAAATCCAGTCCGCGGTTACGGGCAAATCGCTGATTCTTGGGATCTGCCCGTAAAATCCAGTCACCCGTTACGGGCAAAATGCTGATTCTTGGGATCTGCCCGTAAAATCCAGTCACCCGTTACGGGCAAATCGCTGATTTTTGAATTCTGCCCGTAAAATCCAGTCACCGATTACGGGCAAATCGCTGATTTTTGAATTCTGCCCGTAAAATCCAGTCACCCGTTACGGGCAAATCGCTGATTCTTGAGATTTGCCCGTAAATGACAGCCCTCGGTTACGGGCAAAACACTGATTTTTGAATTCTGCCCGTAAAATCCAGTCACCCGTTACGGGCAATATGCTGATTCTTGAGATTTGCCCGTAAAATGTAGTCCTCGGTTACGGGCAAATCGCTGATTTTTGAATTCTGCCCGTAAAATCCAGTCCGCGGTTACGGGCAAATCGATGATTCTTGAATTCTGCCCGTAAAATCCAGTCACCGATTACGGGCAAAATGCAGCGCCGACACGAAATTCAGCGTTTCATCAATATTTTTCAAGCAGACATTTCAAATACCACGCCGCATCGCAAAAATCGCTTAAACGGATATTTTCGTTTGGCGCATGCATCTTCTGCCCCGGATAACCGATGCCAAAACCGGCAATCGGAACTTTCAGATTTCTTCCGAACGCATAAGCCGGACCGGCAATCGGGCTGTTCAAAACGTAGGAAGTGCCGTCTGCTCCAAAAATTTCTTCTGCCTGCTTCAAAACCATTTTGATAAAAGGCGAGTGAACGTCAGAGCGATAGCCGGGCTGTCCCGTCAGATACGTCAGTCGGATGTCGGGGTAGCCGTTTTTTTCAAGCTGAGCTTGGATTTTTTCAAAAGATTCCTCAGGATCTTGACAAGGTGCCAGGCGACAATCAAGTTTTGCTTTGGCAAAGCCCGGAATGATGGTTTTGATTCCGTCTGCTTCATATCCGGCAGACAAGCCGTTGATCGAAAGCGACGGTTCACAGACAAGAGCTGAGGACACGTCGTCCGTTATCAGATCCTCAATGATGCCGTCATTTTCTTTGAGTTCTTTTTGATTGCACCGCATCTTTTTGACGAGTGCTCGTTCGGTTCGATCCAAAGAATCTTCGGTGAGGTTCAATCCTTCGACCAAAATCTTCCCCGAATCATCAAATAAAGACGCAAGCCCTTTTGTCAGACGGACTGCCGCATTTGGAGCATAACATGACTTTGAAGAATGCAGATCACCGTTTGAAGTTTTGACCTCGGCCTCAAAAGCAACGATTCCTTTCAAGCCGCCGACGATTTCAAAACGTTCGTTTGCATCTTTTTGCCCCCCTTCCCAAATGCAGGCGTCACACTTTAATTCATCAAGATGGGCTTGGATATATTTTTCAACGTTCGGACTTCCGACCTCTTCTTCGCCCTCAACGAAGAACTTGACGTTTACCGGCAATCCTCCGTGTTCGTTGAAATATTTGAGCAAGGCCAGGCGCATGACGAGTTCTCCCTTGTCGTCGCAAGCTCCGCGAACGATGAGTCTTTCGTCTTCAACCGTCGGTTCGAACGGATCAGAATTCCACTCTTCGACGGGTTCAGGCGGCTGAACGTCATAATGATTGTAAAACAGAATCGTTTCTTTGCTTTTTCCGGAAAATTCAGCAATGACGACCGGATTGGCTCCTTCTTCCCTGAACTGTTCAACCTTTTTGGCACCGAGTTTTTCAAATGTTTTTTCTAAAAAAGCGCTTGTTTCAGCAACTTTTTCATTTCTGACGGCGATGCATGCCAAGCGAAAATAGTCGAAAAAAGACTCTGCATTTTTTAAGATGATTTCGTCAAATTCTTGTCTTTCCATCCGTATCACCCTTTCAAAAAAATATCTTATCATAAAGTTGCAAAAAAATCGCTGCCATGTCGCATGAAGAAAACATGCAACGCGACGATGAGGTCTTGTTTTATTTAGTCAAAAGCACTTGGTATCTGATGAGGACATTAGCATAAAATTGTAAAAAAATTAAACTAAAGTGTTGACAAGATTTAAAAATGAGTTTAAACTTCAGTCAACAAATCAAATAACAAGAAACGTTGAAGAGAAGAGTAAGTGGCCTTCAATCCGACAGAGAGCCTTCAAGCGGTGAGAGAAGGCGGATTGGACAGACTGAAGATGAGCTCTGAGTTTAACCGAGGGTGCAAGCTCGAGGTTCGTGAGGATACGATACAATCCCAGGCATGATAGTGCCGGAAAAGGCTGCAGCTTGCAGTGAAGATGGGTGGTACCGCGCAGAATGCGTCCCTGTGAAAGATGTTCTTTCACGGGGGCGTTTTTTATTTGCTGCTTGTCCGATTCAACGTCTCTGAAAAAATACAGGGGGGTCTCTTTTATGAGCAATCAAGATTACAAATTTGAAACGCTGCAACTTCACGCAGGTCAGGTCATCGATGAAACGGGTGCCTGCACGACGCCGATTTATCAGGCAACTTCCTACGTCTTCAAGGACGCAAATGATGCAGCTGCCAAATTCGCTCTGCAGCGTCCGGGCAACATTTATTCGCGTTTGACCAATCCGACGACGGCAGTTCTCGATGAACGCATCGCAAAGCTGGAACATGGCACGGCCGGCATCACGCTTGCCACAGGACTCGCCGCAGTTACGGCGGCAATTACGAACATTGCGGAAGCAGGCGATGAAATCATTTCTTCATCAACGGTTTACGGCGGCACGTTCAACCTTTTCAACACGACGCTTGATGCGCTTGGCATCAAGACGCACTTCGTCGACCCTGACGATCTTTCCAATTTTGAAAAGGAAATCAACGACAAGACGAAGGCCATCTACGTTGAAACGATCGGCAATCCTGACATCAACCTCGTCGATATCGATGCCCTGGCAGAAATCGCTCACTCAAACGGTCTTTTACTGATTGTCGACAACACGTTTGCTTCTCCATATCTTTATCGTCCGCTCGAACACGGCGCAGACGTCGTCGTTGAATCGGCAACGAAATTCATCGGCGGTCACGGAACGACCCTGGGCGGCGTAGTTGTCGAAAAAGGCGACTTCGATTACGCAAAGAGCGGCCGCTACCCTGGATTCACGACACCGAACCCGCAATACAACGGTCTTGTCTATGCGGATCTCAAAGGCGCTGCATTTGTCACGAAGATTCGCTCCGGTGCTCTGCGCGACATGGGCGCTGCCATCTCTCCGTTTAACTCCTTCCTCCTGCTTCAAGGCCTTGAAACGCTGTCCCTTCGCGTTGAACGCCACGTTTCAAATGCCGAAAAAATCATTGATTACCTCTCCAAGCATCCAAAAGTCGCATGGATCAAATACCCCGGGCTTGAATCAAGCAAGTATCACGACTTGGCAGTGCGCGATTTTCCAAAAGGCGTCGGTTCCATCTTCACGTTGGGGCTTACGGGCGGCGAAGAAGCCGGCAAGAAACTGATTGAAAATCTCGAACTGTTTACGCTGCTCGCAAACGTCGGAGATGCAAAATCTTTGATCATTCACCCCGCTTCAACGACTCATGCGCAGCTTTCAGAAGAAGAATTGAAGAAATCAGGCATCACGCCTGATCTGATTCGCGTTTCCGTTGGCATCGAAAACGTTGACGATCTGATTGCGGATCTTGACCAGGCATTGGCCAGAATCTAACTTGGAACCGGGAAGTGACACGAATGGCAGAAATCAACAAAGACGGAACAAGACGAGAACTGACGAATCTGAACGTTCAGATGATTGCCCTTGGAGGGAGCATCGGCACGGGACTGTTCCTTGGGTCCGGCAGTACGATTCACAGAACCGGTCCATCAATTCTATTCGTATATCTGATCGTCGGAATCCTTTTCTTCTTCATGCTCCGGGCAATCGGCACGCGAATCTCACAGCCAAAAGATGAAGTTTTTGACGAAAGTTTCAAATCGAGGCATTCCCGTCAACAGCGTTTTGTTTTCTGCTTCATTCATGCTGTTTGCGCCAATGCTTAGCTGTTTTAAAGCTTTGAGCGATGCGTTTTCCTTCGTTGCTTCGGTTTCGTGCGATATTTATATTCTCGTTTGCATCCTGACCATGATTGCGCATTATCGCTACCGCAGATCGGATGCGTTTTTAGAGGAAGGCTTCAAGCTTCCTGCTTATAAATGCACGAACCCGGCCACCAACATATTCTTTATCTTTATTTTCCTGTCGCTTTTCTTGAACCGCTCTTCCTTTGGACCAGCACTCGGTGCAGTTTTGTGGTTCGTTTGTTTCAGGCTGATTCAAAAAATTCGCAATCAGCCCCAAGATGAAATCGAAATCAGCGAATAGTTAGTTCATAATAGAAGAAAAAAATCACTGGAGGAATTATTTTGGGAACACATCAAGAAAACGTCAGACTGGCACTGGAACTTGCCCAAAAAGCCATGAAATGCGCTGAAGAACAAAATGCAGGACTTGATCGCAAAATTCCGGAAGTCACGCGCATTGACGACTTGCAATATGGTCCTGATTCCAAGTGGAACCTTTTGGATATCTATCTGCCAGAAGAACACGCAAAAAAAGTCCCTGTCATCTTTTATTTTCATGGCGGAAGCTGGATTTCCGGAATCAAGGAAAATGCGCAGTTTTACGGAATGAGTCTTGCCAAGCACGGGTTTGCATTCGTCAACATCAGTTACCGTCTCCCGCCTGACGTTGTTTTCCCAGGAAGCCTCGATGACGTCGACCAGGCAATTCACTGGACATGCAACCACGCCAAGAAGTACGATCTGGATCTCAAAAACGCATTTCTCATCGGAGACAGTGCCGGAGGACAGATGGTCAGTCAGTACCTGACGATTCTGACAAATGACGTTTTCAGAGAAAAATTCGGATACAGCAAGCCACAAATGACGGTCAAGGCCGCCGCGTTGAACTGCGCCCCTGCATTTTTAGACACGCCGGGGATGCTTTACGATTCAAGCAAAGCCTACTTTACGGAGGATATCTTGAAAAATCATCTCGACATGCTTCAGACAGAAAGCTACATCACACCAGCATGGCCGCCGGTTTTTCTCATGACTTCCAATGAAGACTTCATCCGCGACTGCAGTCTCGCATTCGCCGGATATCTGAAGGCCAGAAATGTTCTCTATGAATTCCATGATTACGGTACGAAAGAAGCTCCTCAAAAGCATTGCTTCCATTGCGACGTACGCAATCCCGTCGGTGAACGGTGCAATCTTGACGAACTCTCCTTCTTCAGAAAATATCTTGACTAGCTCAAAAAGAGGATGAGAGAAACCATATGCCTCAAATTGAACCTCGGATGATTAGCAATCAATTGCAATCATCCGTTTTTTTGTATACATGTCAATCTGCTGATGTAATGGAAATAATCAAAAAGAGTCCGTCAAAAAATGGACGCTGCCCGTATGATCATCAGTTCATACGGGCTTCATTTTTTCAGTGCGTGGCTCTGAAGGAGCGTGCACTGGATCTGGGTGACAAGGTAGACTATTTTCGACAAAATCCAGAATTCCGGTCTACTTTCCCCATTATATTCTGAGTTTGAGTTCCTGACAGATGTTTGTCCAAAACAAAAACACGTATGACCACAACTATGAATCATACGTGTTTCAAATTTAAGACAGAGTTTTTTCCCAGTCCCTCGTTATTTTAGTTCAAGCTCTTTAAAAAGTCCGTTTCGTGACGGAATGCGACCGTCTTCATGTTGAGCAGATCCGTTGCCGTAATGTTGTGAGAAACGGCATTGCCGCCGTATGTCCCGGTGCCAAGCGTCAACGATGGCGTCAAGTTGTTGTAAAGACCGCCAACGCCGCCAAGTGCTGACGGCGTGTTGACCAGGATGCGGCAAGCCGTCATTTCGATGGCAAATTTAACGATCAGGTTATGATCTTCGGAATGGATAGCAGCAGTATGACCGCGTCCGCCGTAATCAAGCAATTGCTGACAAATGAAGAATGCTTCCTTGGCATCTTTTGCCTTGTACATGCTCAAAACAGGTGACAGCTTTTCAGCTGAAAGCGGGTATTCTCTGCCGACGCCGTCAAGTTCTGCAACGATGATGCGCGTGTCAGCCGGAACTTCAAGGCTGCACAACGTTGCGATTTCCTTGGCGCTCTTGCCGGCCAACATACCGCGAACAGTGCCGCGCTTTTCATCGATAAATGCCTTGCTGAATTCAGGCACTTGTTCATCATTCAAGAAGTATGCCCCATGACCCTTGAGCAATTTCTTGACCTCATCATAGATTGAAGCATCAACGACGATTGAGTTTTCGGAAGCACAAATCATGCCGTTGTCAAAGGTCTTTGACGTCACGATGTCATCGATTGCCTTTGTAACGTTTGCACTTTCGGCAACATAAGCCGGACCGTTGCCGGGGCCGACGCCCAAAGCAGGCTTGCCGGAAGAATATGCGGCACTGACCATGCTTGGACCGCCCGTTGCGAGAATCAAGCTGACGTTTGGATTATGCATCAAAGCCGTCGTTGCTTCAAGACTAGGTTCTTCAATCCATAAAACGCTGTCTTTTGGCGCACCTGCAGCCTCAGCAGCAGCTTCAACCAACTTGCCTGCCATTACGCAGCTCTTTTGAGCCTGCGGATGGAACCCAAAGACAATCGTATTGCGTGTCTTAAGAGCAATCATAGATTTGAAAATGACGGTTGAAGTCGGGTTCGTCACAGGAGTCACGCCGGCAATGACGCCCATTGGTTCAGCGATTGAAACAAGACCTTTGTCTTCGTCTTCGCTGACGACGCCGACTGTCTTTACATCCTTTAAGCTTTCCCAAATGCATTCGCTGGCAAAAATATTCTTCGTAACCTTATCAGCCACGACGCCACGACGCGTTTCTTGAACGGCAGCCTGCGCAAGTTCTTGAGCGTGTTCTTTACCGGCTTTTGCGATTGCCTCACAAATTTTGTCAACTTGTTCCTGAGTAAACGTTGATAAAATTGCTTGAGCATGTTGTGAACGCTTGATTAATCCATTTACCATCTCTGCAGCTTGTGTATTTTCTTCAGCCATAAACAAATCCATCTCTTTCTATCCACAAATTGATCTTTATAATTGAATACAACTCTAGTATAATATTTTTACTCTTCATAATAAATGCTTTTATTAAAAAAACATTAAAGAAAACGTTTTCTTCAATGTTTCATCGCCATAAATTATCAAAATGTTTGATACATCAAACATTTTAACTATACAAAAAAATTCCATGACAGCCCCAAAACTACAAGGAATTTAGTGCAAATATTGAAATTTTCTGATTCGTGC
>Ga0256406_1003969_pt1 | contig 17591 bp, 14 predicted proteins | sample RumenRJG_03DNA_FD_185986 | JGI IMG/M metagenome (GOLD analysis project Ga0256406, IMG submission 185986) | Bovine rumen microbial communities from Lethbridge, Alberta, Canada - RJG_03 | ecosystem: Host-associated > Mammals > Digestive system > Stomach > Rumen | place: Canada: Alberta | collected...
AGGTGCGCGCCATCGAGGTCCGCGCTTCGCATGTCCGCGCCCTCGAGGTCCGCGCCTGCGAGAGCGGTTGTCGTCGCCCCTGTATGAGGGGCCTCGGGGGAGGCGTTATATAACCGATAGCACGTGCTATCGTTCTGGGTATGGAGAAAATCGTCCGAACGGAACTGGACGCCCGCTTCGCCGCCTTCCTCGACGGGCTCCTGCGCGACAGGGAGCTGTCGAACGCGGGCGTGGAGAGGATGACCGGCTATAGGATCGGGTACAACCGCGTCCGTGACCTGCGCCGCGGGGAGAGGGGGCCCGTCAGGCTCGGGGAGTACGTGACGCTGTGCCGTGCACTCGGCCTCGACCCGGAGCGGACCCTCGCGAGGCTACGCGCGCAGGCGGGCATGTGACCGGCCGCCCGTCGACCTCCCCGTCGGCGGCATCGTCGGCCGCGCGGCGTGTCACAGCCCGTTCCAGAAATCGTCCAGCGTGACGCCCAGCGCGTCGGCCATGCGCGCCGCCGTGTCCAGACGCATGAGGCGCGGGTTGCGCGCGCTCGAGGGGCGGGGCACCGCGTCCCACGCCTCCCACGCCCAGACATGGGATATGGACCTCATGCCTATCGCGCGAAGCAGGTCCTGTTGCGTCAGGCCCGCCCGCTTCCGCATCTGCCTCAATGTCATCCGTCCGTCCTTCCCGTCAGATCTTGCCGGCCGCGTCCCCGTCGCGCGTCATGCGGATCGCGGCGCGTTCGACCGGCGGCAGGCCGGCGGGAGCGACGTAGGCCACGTCGTATCCCGCCTGCGAGAGCAGGAGACCGGCATGCAGGACCGCCGCATCGACGGGACCGTACGGGCCCGGGTCGCGGCCGTACGCGTCGTACTCCGCCTGGCTGCGGTAGTAGATCAGGTCGATGCGCGTGCCCCGGGGCGCGTCGCGTCCTGCGACGTCCCGCACGATCGCGTCGACCTGGTCACGGTGGAGGTCGGCGAAGCTCTCCACGATCCGCCATGCGTCGAGCGGCGGATCCTTCTGTCCGTCGCGCTCCCACCGGTGGATCCACTGCGGTCCGTTAAGGCCGAGCATACGGGCGAGCGTGTCGCCGTCCAGCCCGGCCATGTCCCGCAGGGCGCGGAAGAGGGTCTTCGTCCTCACTCCCCAGGGGCCGGTCGTGCCGGTCACGCCCTCACGGTATTCATTCGCCTTCCCGGTCTGCTCCAATCGATGTCCTCCCTTGGATTTCCCTGATCGCCTCGCCATTTCGCCTGGCGCACTCTTCCTGGAGGGCTTCCCAGCCGACCGGCTCCACATGCACGTCGAACGGCCGGAGACCGTTCATCGGGGTGATTTCGCCCGCGTCCATGTATTTGCGAAGCAGCGTGCGCACCTGTCCGCCTTTCAGGCCCTTGAATTTCATCGTGCCTGTTTCGGCGGGGTGGATGCGTCCGTCCCGGCCAAGCATGCCGGGGTCGGTCGCGTAGGTGATCGTGACGTCGTAGCGTTGTGTGCCTGACATTCGGTTTACCAGCCTTTCTGCTGTCCGCCTCCCTTGTGGAGGCATGAAACGATGTTACTACGAACGGGGTTATGGTGCAAGTCGTGGCGCGTCCTGCGCGTAGGAAGAGAGGAGGGTGTCCGCGTCATGGGATGACGCGGACACCCTCCTCATGCAGTGGCCGTGGAGCAGGCCAAGGGGCTACTGCACGGTTCGTCAAAGCACGGGGCCGTTGAAATCATCGCTGGGCGTGTCCGTGGTGGTGATGTTCGGAGTTTCCGCCTCGGGTTCGATTGGGTTCTCCGTGCTCTGCGTTCTCAGTCCGGACAGAGGCCAGTTTGCATCGAAAAGAAGATTGTCCATGAAACGGAAGAGAGGCTCCTTGGTTGCAAGTTGCGAGTTCGATGTGTTGGCGAGGACGAGTGCGTCGCGAAAATATTGGCTGTGCTCGGCGAACGGCGTGTTATCAAGTTCGAATCCCAAGGATCTCAGATACATGATGGTGAACACGGCCGTCGACCTAGTGTTTCCCTCCCGGAAAGGGTGAATCTGCCAGACACCCGAAATGAAACTGAACACTGACTTGGCCACGTCGTGCCGTTGTGTGCGGGCGTAGGACGCCCTTCGGAGTGTTTCCTGCGAGAAATCGTAATCCAACGTTTCCTCAATCCATGTCCAGGACGAATATAGAACGGAATCACCGTGGAGCACGGGCTCCGATTTCCTGATGTCTTCGGTGCGCCATCGTCCGGCCCACTTCATGGGGAGGACGCCTTTGAAAAGTCTTCCGTGGATCATTCTGAGCACACCCGGGCTGAAAGCGAAGACCGGTTCCTGAAGGATTCGACTGATCCTCTCTGCGACGATGTCGGCCTCTGCATGTTCGGCCTGGTCGGGCTCGGCGGCATGATAATCGTTGATTTCCTTCGCGGCCTGGTCGTATGTGAGTTCTCCGCGTGTCTGACGGTCGGCGACATCATACGCGTATTCTGACGGAGTGAGTCCATCGGCTTGTTGAAGTCCGAAACCCGTTTCCCAACCGAATCGCCTCGATTGTTGCGTCCCCTCGGGATTGATCGTTTCATACCCGTCGCGCCCGGGCTCTTTGCTTTCATTCTGTTTCATCACAGTCTCTTTCTTTTGTCCATGGTGGTGTTGGTTCCTGCCTGTGATTCTATGCATCCGGTCCCGTCCACTGGTCGATCGCGTCGGGGTCCTCGTCCGGGTATGCGAAGCGCACCTTGCGTCCGGCGCGGAGGAGGACCTCGCCCAGGCGCAGGCTCGCCTGGTTGGACCGGGACGGGTCCTCGAGGCCGGCGGGCATGCCGGCGGGGTAGTCGGGGTCGTCGGGGCGCCGCCAAGTGAGGGTGACCTTCTGGCCGGGCAGGTAGTATTCCTCGATCCACCTGGACGCGGCGTCGATGGCCTGCTCCTGCGCGATGACGGTGTCGGTGACAGCATCGAACGCCTCCCGGGTCGGTTTCTGGTCGGGGCGCGAGGGGGATTCCCATCTGCTGACCGTGACGAGGGTGACGCCGATCTGGCGGGCGAGGGACGCCTGGGTGATGCCGGCGAACTCCCGCATGCCCCGCAGCATGCCCTTCGGGATCGCCTCCTCGACGCGCCTGCGTGTCCCGTCCTCCAATGGTGACGTTCCTTCCTGCGGTTCGTTCATGACCTGTCCTTCTTCCCGATGTCGTTCCTTGTGCCGTCCTCCGTGTCGTCGGCGCCCGGGTATGCGAGGCGCACCCGGTATCCGTCGTCGAGGAGCGCGCGCACGACGAGGCGCATGGTGGCGCGCTGGCGTGACGCGGTGGGCGCGGCGGGGTCGCGGGGCAGGAGCGCGAGCTGCTCCTCGTTCCTGCAGTAGGGCAGCATGACCGTGCCTCCGGCGGGGGTCGTGTCGCGGGCGCGCGCGGTGATGCGCACGACGGCGTCGTCCTGCAGGCGGCGCGCACGCAGCAGGTACCGCCATGCCTCGGGCCGGGGCCGGTGCCCGGGATTCGTCTCCCAGTCGAGGACGAGCTCGTAGGGCCTGCCCGTCAGGTCGGAGAGTTCGACTGTGTCGACGCCGGTGCGTGCGCGCAGCATCATGTAGTCCGCCTGCGTGGCCGTGTGGGGGAGGGCGGCGCGCACGTCGCCCCCGTCCCAGCCGGGCCGGTCCGTGGCGCCGGGCCCGTCCAGGCGGGGCCTGGCAGCTCCGGCGATCGCCTCGTCGCCCGGTCCCGTCGTCCACACGTACCGCACGTCGTAGCCGAGCCCGGCGAGCATCCCGCCCGCCAGGAGCGCGGCGGCGTTCATCTGCCCGGTCGGCGTGCCCCTCTTGCCGTCGTACAGCCGCGTGCCGACGACGCGGCACGGGACGTCGACCGTCGCGCCGCGCGGCAGGGAGGCGACGGCCCCGGCGACCGCGCGGCGCGCGGCGGCCTCCTCCTCCCGTGCGATCGCGAGGAGCGCGTCCCACGCGTCGTCAGGCGGCGGGTAATGCCAGTCCCTCTTCTTCTCCCAATCCTTGACCGTCTTCCACTTCACGCCCAGTATGTCGCCCAGGACGTGATGCGACGTACCCGTCGCCTGACGCAGGAGGGTGAAGCCAGCCCTCGTCCTGTCCAGGCGATCCAGGGGGGACTCCCGTCCCCCCGGCCCGACGTCCTGCACGCCGTCCATGGGATGCTCCGTATCCATGGCGTCTCCTTCCCGACACGCGCCAGACACGCATGTCAAATGACTTAACATTCTTTGTCAAGCTGCATGTTAACCCGTTTAGCATACGGTGTCAAGGGGAACACCTGGCGCACCCATTGCATCGTTACGATGGGAAGTGTCAAGGGGACGGGAAGCGTCCCACGGATAAAAGGAGTAGTACATCATGGACAACACCAAGAACGAGAACAACGAGAGCGCCCAGGCCGACACCGCGGTTCCCGCCGTCACCAAGGACACCGTCGACGCGCTGCGCAAGGCATGGCACGCCGACCGCGTCAAGCGCGGCCTCGTCGACGCCGACTACGACTTCTGCCGCCCGGCCGTCCGCGAATGGTGCCGCGCCGTCACCGCCGGCGATGTGCCGTCCGCGGATTGCATGGCGCGCTTCCATGCCGCCATCCACGAGACCCTGAGCCTGAGGGACGCGTGCCTTGTCTACGCCCTTGCCGGGGGCGACATGGACGAGGACGAGGCCCTCACCGTCGCGGCCGCCCCGCACAGCCCGCGCGGCACCGACCTTGTGTTCGACACGCTCAACGGGGTCTTCCGCACCCGCACCGACGCGCCCGACCCGACATGGGCACGCAACGCCGTCCGCGCGTACGCGGCGCTGATTGCGTCCGCGCCCGACCCGGAGTGCAAGGCCATGGCGTGCGCGTGCGTGGCATACGTCCTGTGGTGGTGCGACGACCCCGAGACCGCCATGGGCGGCGCGGAGTGCGCCCTCGGGTACGACCCCAAGTGCAGCCTTGCGGGCATCGTGCGCCAGGCGATCCTGTTCGGCGTGCACCCCAGGTGGGCGGACGGCCTTCCCCTGCCCGACGGCGTGCAGGCGGACGTCGACGGCACCTATGACACCATCGCGTCGGACGCCATCCGCGCCATCATGGGCAACGAGGACAAGGAGGACAAGGAAGAGTAGCGAACCGGAATGAAGAAGGGGAAGAGGAAGAGGGTAATCCAACCACGGAACCCCCACAGGGTTCCACCCACGATAGTCCCATGACGGGACTATCGGACACGAAAACTTATATAACGTTTCGACTTGACATGCACATCTTGCACCCTCCGGGTGCTTCGAGTGCCTCCGGCCCTAGGGAATGCTGGGCTAGGGGCCGGGAGGGCGTAACGTTACGCCCTCGTTTTTGCCTTATATAACGCTTCCTTCCGGCGCGCGCACACAACGGCGTGGGCGTGCGGCGGCCACGGGCGCGAGGGCGCCGCGCCGCAGGCCGGGAAGGACCGGAAGATGGACGATCCGGATACGAAACAGGGCGCGTCGGGAGGCGGCGGCGGGCCGTCCGCGGCCGCCGCGGGACCCCAGGGGACGCGCGTGTGCCGTGTGTGCGGCACGCGCTTCGTCTGCCCGCCGAGGGCGGGGAAGAAGGCAGTGTTCTGCTCCGACGCGTGCCGTCAGAAGGCGTGGCGCGCGCGGCGCAGGACCATGGACGAGCGGCGCGAGCGGGCCGCGCTCGACGACGGGCGCGTGCAGGGCGCGGACCATAACGCTCGTACGATCACCGATCTGTCGCGCATGCTGTCCGCCGCGCAGGCGCGCGAGACGCGCCTCGCGCGGCGCAACGCGACGCTGGAAAGGCGCGCGCGGGACGCGGAGGGCCGGCTCGACCGCCTCACGGACGACGTGCGCGACGCGATCATGGACGGCACGCTGCGCCTCGCCCAGGGCGCCGACCTCGACCGGCACAGGACGCTCACGGACGCGCTCCAGACGACCGGCGACGGCACGGGGGAGGACTGGGACGACGTGCTCGACCGGTGGCATGCGCTTCGCAGCCGCCACTCCGCCAGCCTGCGACGGGCCGCGCAGGACGCCGCCCGGGACGCCAGAGGGGAGGATCCGCTGGCGTCGACCGTCGCGCTCATCCGCGCCGTGAGGGACGCGCAGGAGCTTTTCGCCGTCGAGGAAAAGGAGTTCCTCGACGCGCATGAGGGACTGCGCGACGTGCTCGACGAGAGACGCGAGGAGACGCGGTGGGAGGCGGAGCACGGCGCCCCGCCCGACGACGCGTGGTACGTCGCGCGCGAGGAACGCCGCGCCCGCGGCGCATCCGCCGACTGACCCGGGGCGGCGCGCGACGCCGCCACCCGCGCGCCCGGCCCCGCCGGGCGACACGGAAGAAGACCATCCATAGACAATCAAGGAGACCCAGAATGACAGCACGCAAGACACAACGCAAGCCGATCCGCATCCAGGCGATCGAAGACGAGATCAACCGCAGGAAGGAGGAGGTGCGCGCCGCGGAGGAACGCAAACGCGCCGTGGAATCCGCCGTCATCGACCTCGCGGACGATTACTCGCGCGCCCTCGACGCGCTCGAGGCATACCGCAGGACATGGCGCGAACTGACCGGGACGGGCGCCGTCACCGACTCCGACATGCGCGCCGCCGGCATGAGCGCGCCCGAATGGCTCCTCGGAGACCTCGCCGAGGACATGGGGATGCCGCTGAAAAGGCGCAAGGCCGACGGCCACTACCGCTACACGCGCCGCGAACCGGAGGATACGAAGGGCGACGCGGACACCCCGGACCCGGCCGACACGGGCGCGGCCGACACACGGGAGACGGCCGCGAGGGACGCCGACGGGGACACGGATCCGACCGACACGCAGGCCACGCAACCCGCCCCCGGGACGCCCTCGCCGTCCGACGCATACCGTCCGGCGGGCATGTGACGGTACCGGCGGGACAGGGAAGGGACGGCACGCCATGGGAGCGACCATCAAGAAAATAGGCGTCGGATACATCAGCTACCCGCTCGACCAGATCATCACGGACGGGACCAAGCCGAGCCTCGCCAGCGCCGCGGCGGGCGAATACGGCGCGTCCGGATACTACACCGCGCCCGGCATGCCGCCCGGCGTATGGACCGGCGCGGGCGTCGGAATGGTCGGCCGCACCGCCGGCACCGAGGCAAGCAAAGCCGACGCGCGCCTCCTCTTCGACGGTGAACGCGACCCCGAGACACGCCGCCCGCTCCTGTCCCGCCCCCGCTCCCAGGCGGGGAAGGACGCCCGCGGGAACGGTTCCCCGGCACCACCGCGCATGCCCGTCACCGGCTGGGACGTGACCTTCAACTCACCCAAAAGCGTCAGCATCGCATGGGCCCTGGCGGACGAAGGCACCCGCCAGGCGATCCACGAGTGCTTCGTCGAAAGCGTCGAGGAGTCCGTCGCATGGATGGAGCGGAACACCGCGTGGACCCGGACCGGCAGGGGCGGCATCCGCCACGAGAGGGGCCAGGGACTCGTCGCGATCCGCTTCGACCACATGGACAACCGCGACGGGGAGCCCCACCTGCACTCCCACCTGCTCGTCTCCAACGTCATCCGGCGCGCCGACGGACGCAACGGCACACTCGACGGAAGCATGCTCCTGTCCACGCAGGTCGCCATGAGCGAACGGCACGCGAACCTCCTGATGAGCAAGCTGCACGACCGTCTCGGATTCGACTTCGAACCCCGCGTGCACCGCGCGCCCGGCGGCAGGCAGTCCGTCACATGGGAGATCAAAGGCATCGACGACACCCTCATCCAGGCTTTCTCCCGACGCCGCCAGGACCTCGTTGCGCGCACCGACGAGCTCGCCCAAAGGTGGAGCGACGAGCATGACGGGCGACGCCCCGACCCGGCCACCATGAACACGCTCGCCGCCCGCGCGTGGAGCCAGACGCGCAAACCCAAGAAAAAAGGCGACGACGCGGAGACCCAACGGGAGAAATTCACACGATGGACGGGGGAGGCGCGGCGCATCCTCGGCGGGGAGGAACCCGCCGAATGGATCGCGTCCCTGCGCTCCGACCAGCCGCGCACCGTCCGGCCCGACGCGCTCGGCGCACGCGAAACCGCCCTCGACCAGATCCGCGGGATCATCGTCAGGAGCCTCGCCGACTCGCCGACCACGCCGCCCGACCCCGCCGACATCGACGACGACAGCGTCCTCGACTGGATCGCAGACACCACGCAGGAGGGGCGCACAGGCTTCTCCCGCAGCAGCATCACCGCCACGATCCACCGCATGACGCGCGGCATCCCGTGGGCGTCGGACGCCGTCGGAGAGTACGACCGCATGGTCGAACGCCTCACCGACGAGGTCACGGCGCGCCTCGTCGAGGTCACGCCCGACAGGTACAAGGTCACCCCCGAGGCCGTCGAGGCGGGCCTTGCATGGTCCGACGGAAAGACCAGCATCTACGACACGGCGCCCGCGCGCAAGACATACGTCACCCACACGCTGCGCGACGCGGAACTCGAATTTACCCGCCTCGCCTCCCGGGACGGCGGGCCCGCGCCCTCGAAGGAGGACCTGGGGCGCGCCCTCGACGCCGCCCGCGCCGCCGCCACCGCCGACGGAGGCAACCCCCTGGCCGACGACCAGCTCGCGTGCGTCAGGGACATCATCGGCACCACCACGCCCGTGCGCGCCATGGTCGGACCCGCCGGAAGCGGCAAGACGACCACCATGAAATCCCTCCTCGCCGCCATGCACGAACTCGACCCCGGGCGCGCCGTGCTCGGCATCAGCCCCACCGCGCGCGGCGCGGCGGAACTGTCCGCGAGCCTCGGGCAGCCGTGCAACACGATCGCCGCGATCCTCACCGAGGACGAGCACCATGCCAACGCGCGCCTCATCCAACGCCTCACGGAGGACGAGAAGCACGCCGCGACGCCCGGCCTGCGCGACGCCATACGCCAGCGTCTCGCCGCCGCCGTCGAACAGGCCGCCAGCCTGAGCATCCCCGAAGGCGGCCTCGTCATCGTCGACGAAGCCAGCATGGCCGACACCGTGCAGTCCGCACGCCTCGCCCGCATGTGCTCCCAGGCGGGCGCGCGCATGCTCATGGTCGGCGACCCGCAGCAGCTCTCCAGCCCCGGCATCGGCGGTGGCGCGCTCCAATGGCTTGTCGACAACGGCATGTCCTGCCACCTCGACGGCATCTACCGTTTCCGCGCGGGAGCCGCCGGAGAGGCGGAACCCGCCGACCCGCACGCCGCGCCCGGCATCGAAAGCACCGGGTGGATCGGACCGGACGGCACCTACCATCCCGCGCCCGGCGACGGGCCGGTCGACATCCCCGCGGGCGGGACGTTCGGCTACCGGCTGCGCGGCGGGGCCATCGCACGCACCAGCATGGACCCGGCCGGCAAGGACACGTGGACGCACACCGTCAGCGTGATCGACGAGGACGGGCACGAGACCGGGACCGTGACCCGCGACGCCGTCTACCACGAGACGCTCGACACCGCGGAGGCGGCCGCGTCCGCGCACCTCAGGGACGCGACGCCCGCGCCGGACGACGGGCGCAGGGGACGCCACCAGGCGGTCCGCGAGTACGCGGCCATGGGACGCATCCACGCCGCCACCGGCGGCAAGGCCGCCGACCGCGCGTTCCTCCAGGCATGGGCCGACCTGAGGGAGGGACGCAACAGCATCCTCGTCGCACTCGACAACGACGAGGCCGACCGCATCAACGAGCGCATGAGCCTCGCCCTGCGCGACACCGTCACGGGGCATGACGAGAACGGGGAGCCCATCTACGCGACCGGACGCGACCCGGCACTCATGGTCACCCTCGGCGACGGCATCCGGTACACGACGGGCGACGTGATCTGCACGCGCAAGGTCGCCCGGTCCATGGTCGACGACCACGGGGACTTCGTGCGCAACGGCGACCTGTGGACCATCACCGGCGTCACCCTGGGCCGCGACGGCAACCCCGACCAGGTCACCCTCGCACGCCGCGACAAGCCCGGAAGCATCGACATCCCCGCCGACTGGCTCGCCCGGAATGCGCAGGGCGGGTACTGCGCGACCGCCCAACGCAACCAAGGCATCACCGTCGACCACGCGTACGCGATCGTGCCGTCCGACGCGACGCCCTCCTCCCGCGCACTGTACGTCGCGATGACACGCGGCCGGCACGGCAACGACGTGTTCGTCGACCTGCCCGACCTGACGGACGTGGACCCCGACTCGGCGGAAGCCGCGGGCGAACTCAAGACATGGGCCGACCGGCGGCGCGCATGGCTCGAGCAGGAAGGAAAGACGGAATGGACCGGCGAGGAGCCGAAGCCCCAGGGCCCCTGGTTCGACCGCACCGACCTGCTGCCCAGCGACCTCGACCGCGCCGTCGAGACACTCGACAGGATCCTCGACACGCACGGCACGTCCGAACTGAGCATCGTCACGCAGGCCCGCTACGAGGCGCACACCAGGGCGCCCTCCACCCTCGAGACGGAACGGCGCGACGCGGCCATCCACCTCGCCGCGCCCCGCCTCAGGGCGATCCTCGACCACGAGACGAGCGAACCGCTCAGGAAACTCCTCGTCGAGGACCCGGCGTGGGACACGCTCGTCGCCACATGGACGGAAGCGAACGCCACCGACCACGCCGCCACGAGCCGCGCCCTCCGGGACGCGCTCGACGCCGCCGAGAGGGACATGCACCGCACCGACCCGCGCACGCAACCAGGGCAGGACACGCCCGCGGAACCCGACCCCACGTCCGCCCGGACCATCGCCCGTGTCCTCGACAAGGCGGTCCCGGGGCGCCCGAGCATCGGCGATATCCCGCCCGACAGCCTCCCCTCGTCCACCACGCTCGAACAGGCGACCCTCGAATGGATGCGGCAGAACGACGCGCTGCGCGACCGCAACCGCGCGCGCCTCGTCGACGCCACCGCCCGCGGATGCGGCCCCGTGTGGGCGCGCAAACTCGGACGCCCGCCCCGTCCGGGGACACCCGCATGGGACGAATGGGAGCGCCTCCTGACGGACACGATGGCATGGCGCGCCCGCAACCAGATCACGGCCAACGCGGACCCGCTGCCCGGCGGACGGACGAAAGGACATGCCGAACGCCAGCGCCGCGACCTCGTACGCCGATGGGCCGACTGGTCGCGCCGCACCGGCGCTCCCGGCGCGCACCACACCGCGAACCCCACGCCCACGCCGGACACGACGCCCGACGCGAACCCCGCGGAATCGGCCGCGGACCCCGGCATGACACGGAATGACCTCGGAAACCATGGCGTGGACCCGGCCGACGGGAACGCGGGCCCGGATGCGGGGGACGAGGGGATCGGCGCCGTCACCCACGACGACACGGACCTCGTGCGCCGTTGCGCCGCCGACCAGGGATTCGTCGCCCGCGCCACCCGCATGACCGACGACGCGGCGCAGGACTGGCTCGACGGCACATGGGACCCCGACGCGGCCCTCGCACGCATGACCCGCCTCGTACGCGACCTCGACCACGCCGCGGCGCGTGCGGGAGGGCCGTCCTGCCCGTGGGCGGACAGCCAGGAACGTGCGGCACGCACCATCCTCGACCGGCTCGCGCCAGCACGCCACGCGCAGGCCGTCCGCCTCGCCCGGAAAGGCTACGGGCTGCGCCGCATGCGACGCAAGGCTCTCGACGCGCCCTCGGCCGGCACCACGGACACGAACGGATATCCCGCCCGCACCCGCACGACGCTCGCCTTGCTCGCCGGCGACACCACGCCCACCGGCCTGCTCGACCCCCCGCCGGCCGGATGGCTCGACGAATCAGCTCCGTCCGACATGCAGCCCGACGGCCTGATCGTGCGGGCCGCGCAGCCCCTCATTGACCGATGCGTCGAGGACCCCGGGTTCGCCCGCATGCTCGCCGGCATCGAGGACAAGGCCGCGGCCGACCTGGCGCAGGGACGCTACGACCCGCGCCGCACACAGGCGGACATCCGCGACGCCGTCATGAGCATCGCCGGAGCCACGCCCGGGGACGACGGGGACATACCACGGGACGCGGAGCACGTGGACGCCGCGGCATGGCAGATCCTCAACGTCGCCGCCGACGACATCAACAACCGCGTGGCGCGCCTCGCCGACCAAGGGCGTGCGAGGGCGGACGTGGCCGAAGCCAACCGGCGTGCGAGACGCAAACGCCTCGCCGACCTCATGTCCGGCGTGCCCCGCACGCCCGACGGGGACATCGACATCCCCATCGCATGGCTCAGGATTCCCACGACCGAGGAAACGCTCGTCAGCCTCCACGGAGTCATCAGCCGCCGCCCCGTGGCCACGCTGGACGTCGCCGCCGGAACGGCGGAAGACGCTTCCGCGGCCGCCGGCGGCACGCCCGCCACGGACAGCGGCGGCGCGGACCTCGAGGAGCGCCTGCGTTGCATCACGCGCGACACCGACCTCGACCCGGGACGCCACGCCCTGCTACGCGACATGCCCCGCCTGCCCGCCGCCGCCATCCTGCGGCCCGGCGACGACACCCACGGCCTGCCCGAAGCCACGGAGGACACGTGGATCATCCCCGACAGGGGACCGGACGGCACGCTGCGCAGGATCGTCGGCATGACACGCGACGGTACCACGGGCATCCTCGCGGACCTCGAGCCCGGCACCATCGGCGGCCTCGACCCCGACACCCTCGACGCCGCGCGGAAGGACGAGACCATCGTCATCGCACCCGACCCCATCACCGGATGGCGGTTGCGCGCCGCCGGACAGCGCGGCGTCGTCTGGGTCCCCCAGGCCGGCCCCGTCCAGCCGTCCCAGGTGTCCGACATCCTCCGCGCCCTGGGCGAAGACAAGTACGCCGTCCACGCCATCGTCATCGACCCCGACGACGGCCCGCGCGGCACCGCCGACGAATGGGCGCGCGCAACCGACGGCACCCGGCCCGTGACCATCACTCCGGACCCCATGGCCGACACGGACGAACCCACGCCCGTCCCGGAGACGCCCGCGCCCGGCAGCGGCACGCCCGGAATCGGAATCTAAGGAAAGGAACGGACCATGGAGAACGACCACACCACACGCGAGACCCCCGACGACATGCATGACATCCCGGCGGGGGAGCAGGCGCCCGCGTCCCGCAGGACGCCAGCGAAGCGACACGGCGGGCGCGACACGCACGGCCCCGGGCAGGTCAGGCATCCCGCCGCGCCCACGTCCCTCCCGCACGCCGGTCCCCGCGGAAGGGACGACGAGGAGGATGACGAGTGGCTCGCATACCGCGACCGCCGGATCCGGGAATACGAGATGGACCATTCGCGGCATCACGGCGCGAAGGGGCGCCAGGACGAGGAAAGGAAGAGGCAGGACGGGATTCCCGCCGACGAATACGACGACGATCCCATGGCCACTCCACGGGACGGCCTGGCGCCCAACACGCGCGGCGAGTACGAGGGGCCGTCCACACCGTTCAAGTGGTGGCTCACCACGGGAGGCGACAGGAAGGGGCGCATCGACCCCGACACGGAGACCCACATCCACCGGCACATAGAGGACGTCGCGGCCTTCGCCGACTGGCTGTGCGCCGTCGACAGGCAGGTCGATGACGTCCTGCCGCGGTGCTGGATCAACCACCCGTGGCTCGTCATGCTCATGGACCAGCTCCGGAGCGGCTACTACGCGAAGTGGCGCGACGGCCGCGACGGGCAGGGACCGTATTACTGGATCTCGAGCGTGCAGCAGACGATCTCGTGGATCCAGCAATGGAGCCAGGCCACAAACATCATGAGCCCCGACCACACATGCCACCCGCACGACACCACCGTCAGCGCCAGCCGCATCGCGCGCCGCGCCGCCGAGGAACGCGCCGGATTCCACGCTGTCCGCGCGACCGCATGGCCGCCCAGCGAGGCACGCGACGCCGCCCTCGCCGCCCTTACGCTCGCCGACCCATGGACCGGCGTCACCGCCCCGGACGGCATGGAGGACGGCACGACGGACGCCACGCAACACACCGACGGGGACGATGGCGGGGACGACGAAGCCGAAGGGTAATAGCATGTGCGATAGAGCTGTATGTACAATACTGGAAAATTGATTTGAGGGGAGTAGGAACCATGCTGACAAGAGAAGACGTAATGGAAAAACTCAAGAATGGCGAACTGACGCCGCAGGATATTGCTGCGAACGGATGGATGTGTTCTGTGACGCAGCGTATCAGCAAGATAAAGCAGCCGAGAGGCGGTTATATCAAGCCCAAAGAATTTGAGCTTACGATGCTTGACGGCGGGGGCATTGACGACTTGCACCCAGTGGAAAATGTATCCCCGGGCTTGGTCGGCATTGCGGTGGATTACCTCACCCGATTCATGTCCGGAACATCGGCAAAGGAAGCGTTTAAGATTTCCGAGCTGGGCGCTCATGTTGTTCGACAGCCGGAATTGTTCGAGCGGCTGTTGTCGAATGTGAATGGATTGGATGACGATTCCATCGTAGCCGCCGTAAAGCTATCTGGATTTGATTCTGCATACAGAGCCGGCGTCATGGCGTACCGCCCCGTGGAAGACATTGAGCCTGATGGCGACACGATTGAAAACATCCGCACTATGGTCGAACGCTCGTTGAGATTTTTCAATCAGTACGGTCCGAAAGTGCTGGACGGCTTGACTTTTGAAGGCGGATACACCGGATACGTCGTTGCTGGTGACGGCGATTTTCTGACGAAAAATACGCTTTGGGATTTCAAGGTGTCAAAGCAGAAACTTCAAAACAAGTACACCCTCCAGCTGCTCATGTATTGGCGTATGGGGCTTCATTCTGTTCATCCCGAATACAAACATGTGAAATATCTTGGTGTGTACAATCCGCGTATGAATGCGGTGTACCGACTCGATGTGAGCAAGATTTCCGCAGATGTGATTTCGACAGTAGAGACAGAAGTTATCGGTTATTAGCGGCTAATTAGCCCGTCGCTCCTTTGTGCGGCGGGCTTGATAATTAAACGCGTGTTTTATTCTGTCTGCTCGCGGTATCACGGCATGAAGGGGCGCCAGGACGGGATTCCCGCCGCCCGCTCTCGTTATGCCCCTTGGAATTCCTTATTTTCGTTGATATTCCGCCGTTTGGGGCAACGGTTTCAATCACATGAATAGGTCTTTTTCCACACGATCTTCTATGGGGTTGTGTCAAAAAAGTCGAATCGAATCTGCAAAGCGTGATGTGTGCGGGAAGCGCTCTCTCGAAGATTTGTGACATTTTATGAGATTTCGTCACAATGTCACAAAATGCCTTGAAGCCGTTGGAAATACAGGGCTCTGAGGCTGTGACAAAATTGTCACAAACCGTCACAGACTGTCACAGACTGTCACAGACCTCAATCAGGGCTCCTGCTCAGAGATGAAGAATGGCATGGTCGATAGCGATCGACCATGCCGGAGGGGCCCGCCCCTCCGAACCACCCCTCACAGATCCGGGGCTGACGCGCCCCGGATCTAATAGCGAGGTTTGCCAAGGAATCGGGGACGAATGATGCCGCGCGAATGCCGCGCGAAAAGATGCAAGGATGCATGGGGAACGTGACGCCAGGGCAACGTGCGCAATATCCGATGGTCGGCCGCAGATTACGCAAGATTGCCGTCTGGGAGCCCCGTTCCGTTCCATGAAGATTCGGATAGATGTCTATTTTTTCTTTTTTTCTCAGAGTCATGGTATTCTTTCAGTGTAGGACATGCCCGCTGTTCAGCGGGCTTTTTCATTGTTGTCGTTGTGATTTCCCCTTCGGCAACGGGGGTGGGGGCCGTCATTGCTTGGTGCTGTCTACCCATGCATCCAGGTCGTCAATGGATTCGATTCCCGCCGACGAATACGACGACGATCCCATGGCCACTCCACGGGACGGCCTGGCGCCCAACACGCGCGGCGAGTACGAGGGGCCGTCCACACCGTTCAAGTGGTGGCTCACCACGGGAGGCGACAGGAAGGGGCGCATCGACCCCGACACGGAGACCCACATCCACCGGCACATAGAGGACGTCGCGGCCTTCGCCGACTGGCTGTGCGCCGTCGACAGGCAGGTCGATGACGTCCTGCCGCGGTGCTGGATCAACCACCCGTGGCTCGTCATGCTCATGGACCAGCTCCGGAGCGGCTACTACGCGAAGTGGCGCGACGGCCGCGACGGGCAGGGACCGTATTACTGGATCTCGAGCGTGCAGCAGACGATCTCGTGGATCCAGCAATGGAGCCAGGCCACAAACATCATGAGCCCCGACCACACATGCCACCCGCACGACACCACCGTCAGCGCCAGCCGCATCGCGCGCCGCGCCGCCGAGGAACGCGCCGGATTCCACGCTGTCCGCGCGACCGCATGGCCGCCCAGCGAGGCACGCGACGCCGCCCTCGCCGCCCTTACGCTCGCCGACCCATGGACCGGCGTCACCGCCCCGGACGGCATGGGTGACGGCACGACGGACGCTACGCGACACACCGGTGGCGACGGGGAAGGGGACGAGGAAGCCGAAGGGTGATAAGGATTCGGCGTCTTGGTCCACGCAAGAACAGTACGATTGCTGATGAGAGCGGGGCATCTGCGAAAGCGGGCGCCCCGTTTTTGGTGGGACGAGTTAAGTCTATAAAGAATAAGTCTTACATATGAGCCGAAAGGGATTGAAATATACATAGTTTTATGATACTATGATTAAAATGATTTGTGAGCAGGAGGAACAGAACAAATGGCACAAAAGAGCAAGAAGACCAAGGACACGAAGCTGCTCCAGGTCTACGTGGAGCCGGAGCTTCACAGGGCATTGGGGCAGTATTGCTTAGACAATGATACGAAGAACGCTCCCGTGGTGAGGGAGCTATTGATCCGCTTCTTAGAGAAGCAGGGATATTACAGCAAGCGAGGTAACGAGTAATGGCAGACAATTCAAGCTTGGGTTCGGCGAAAAAAGCCAAGAACGACGAGTTCTACACCCAGTACAGTGATATCGAGGCGGAGATGAACGCCTACGTGGAATACAACCCTGACGTGTTCAGAGACAAGACGGTTCTGTTGCCGTGCGACGATCCGGAATGGTCAAACTTCACGAAGTATTTCGCAGCGAATTTTGAGCGTTTCGGTTTGAAGAAGCTGATTAGCACGTCGTATGCAAAAAGCGCCGGAAATAAGCAAATGACGTTGTTCGAGATGAATTCTCCTCTCTACGACGAGTCAAAGCATGAGACTCACGGAAAGTTGTTCACTCTGACGAGCGACACGGACGGCTCGGGCACGGTGGATACTGATGATATAGAGTTTAGCGGGTACCTTGAGGGCGATGGCGACTTCAGGAGTGCCGAGGTCAAGAAGTTGCGCGACGAGGCGGATATTATCGTTACGAATCCTCCGTTTTCGTTGTTCCGCGAGTTCTTGGCATGGATTCTGGAAGCGAACAAGCAATTTGTGATTATTGGAAGCAAGAACGCGATTACATACAAAGAGGTATTTCCACTTCTTAAGGAAAACAAGATTTGGTTGGGTCCGGGCTTTCCAGGTGGAAATGCTTACTTCCGTATAGCTGAGGATGCGATTCGGGATTTTGCCTCAGGCGTATATGACACTTCTACTGGGCTTGTGAAGTTTCGTAATGTTGGATGGTTCACAAACATTGACCA
>Ga0256406_1003970_pt1 | contig 17590 bp, 15 predicted proteins | sample RumenRJG_03DNA_FD_185986 | JGI IMG/M metagenome (GOLD analysis project Ga0256406, IMG submission 185986) | Bovine rumen microbial communities from Lethbridge, Alberta, Canada - RJG_03 | ecosystem: Host-associated > Mammals > Digestive system > Stomach > Rumen | place: Canada: Alberta | collected...
CGGCCTTCAAGAGCCCCGTCTCGGAGCCGGACGCCTCCCGGTCGCATTGTTCGCACTTCACATGCCAATGGTCCGGGCAGTAGGCCCGGTCGGAGTCGTCGAAAGTCTGCCAGCCGGCCCGGCGGGCGCGGTATCCGGCGCCTCGCCGGTCGTCGCCCGCCGGGAGCGCGGTCCAACCGCACTCGTCACACACCGCCGCCACGACGGTCACGGGACGCAACGCCATCTCAATCCTCCCCCGGACAGTCAGGGCACCACACGGTGCCGTCGTCCCCGATACCCCATCCGGCCTCCTCCAGGCGGCCCAGAGAGCAGACCGGTTCGGTCCGGCCGCACCCGGCGCACTTGGGGTGCCAATGCCACGGGCAGTGGACGGCCTCACCGTCCGTCTGCCAGCCGTCCGCCCGTGCCGTCTCCAACGCCGCCTGCGGGGACGGCCAGGCACGGTCCGGCGGCTCGTCGTCCCACGGCTCCTCGACATACTCCAGGCCGCACTCGTCACACACCGGACGCCAATAGGTCAGTTCGCGATACGCCATGACTCCCCCTTCCCCGCAGTCGGGGCGCCGACGGGCGCGGCGACCTGTTCCAGCCAATCCCGGGCGTTCATCCCGCCTCCCGGACCGTGTCGAGCATGCCGGTCGCAAGGTCGCGCATCGCCTGACGGTCTTGTTCGTCACGCCGATCCCAATCAGGGTAATCGACGTCGAGCGCCCGGACTTCGTCGGCGGTCCGCGACTGGAGGCGGGCGAGCAGCCGGGCGAGCGCGTCCGTTTGCGCGGCCGTGGCGACCGGACGGCACAAGCCGTCGAATGTCAGCATGTCCATGCCGGTCGGGTCGGATCCGTCCAGCATGAGACGCAACCCTTGGGACAGGACGGCCATGCCGGTCAGTGCGGCACGGATATCGTCCTCGGACAAATCGGATTCGACGGTCGCCTCGTTGACGTCCCCGCTGCCCGGGCGGAGCGTGATATCCCCGATGGGGCGGGCGGTGCCGTCCGGCCCCACGGCTCCTATGACGATAATCGTGTTGTTCTCATTCATACCTATCAGTATGCGTCCTAGTCGCCGGCTTCGCGGGCCACGTCATCGCCCCGTCACTCATGGGCGGCCTCCTTGTCGAGTCGGGCGGCGATGCCGATCATGGCCAGCCCGATGAGTTTGACGTCCTCCCCACGGCTGAAGCCGGGGGATTCCTCCCACCCTTGACGATGGGAGAGGTTCTGGTCTCTAAGAGGCTGCCACGGATTCGCGTGCAGCGTTTCCGTTGGTCTTACGTCCCTGTTCGACCGGGGTGCCGTCCGCGCCCCACAGGTTTTCCGACGTGACCGTGAGCGTGTCCAATCCCCGTTCGAGGATGTTCCGCGCGGCGTTCACGTCGGCGTTCGCCGTGTACGAGCATTTCTTGCAGACGAAAACCGCTTGACTCTCGCGGTTCTTCTTGTCCACATACCCGCATCGGCTGCATGTTTGGCTTGTATAGGCGGGGTTGACGAGTATCATGCCCACGCCTTCGGCCAGTCGGGTCTTGTAGGCGAGCATGGATGTCAGTCGTCCCATGCTCGCCTGTCGGAGACTATGGTTGAGGCCGCGTTTCGCCGCTTGCCCGTTGGGGAGGTATTTGCCCTCATGCAACGGGTCGGGGATGGGCTTGTTGCGGCGGCTCATGTTCGTCAACCGTAGGTTCTCCAGCACGATCAGGTCGTTCTCGCGCACGAGCCGGGTCGTGTACTTCTGGTATGCGTCGTCCAGTATGCGTTTGGATTTCGCATGCAGTTCCCTGATTTCCAGTCGTGTCCTCCGGTATGCGCGGCTGGTCCTGCCGCTGGCCGCGTACTCCCGCTCACTGGAATATCCCGCGCTCACGACTCTGCGGGCTTGGGCTTTCTGCCGTTTCCTGATTTCACGGTCGATGGCCTTCAACCTGTCTTTCGGCAGGTCCATGAATCGCCCGTCGGAGTCGGCGGCGGCATGTACGCATCCACGATCGATGCCGACCGCCCTGCCGGTCGGCTCATGCCTGATGGGTGTTGGGATGTTGTTGAATACGACGATGCGGTTCGTCCAATCCACTTGGATGGCCGTGTATTCGCGTATCGGCTGGCTGACCCGCACGTGCAGAAGGATGCGGTAGCGCAACGGTTCGCCCGGCAATGACATGCCCTTGGGGTTCTGCCCGGTGATAGTTATGATGCCGTGGTTGCGGTTGACCTGACGGTATACGGCGTTGCGCCCGTTGTTGTGCCAGCAGACGAACCGCTGCCCGTCGCGCTTGTACGATTTGAATCGGGGCATTCGTCCCGGCTTCAACCGTTTGCCCAGCAGGGTCTTGCGTCGTTGCACTGCGGTGAACCATTCGACCCGTTCGATCCGCGTCGGGGATTCCAATATGAGGGATGGCACCGCAGCCAGCCAAGAGCATTCGCTTCGGGATTGGCTGACACTGCGAGTATCGGGTTCGCCTCCGATGGGGATGAGGGTTTTGTCCTTGCCGTATTTGCAACGGTTGGAGCGCAGTTGGTTGAACCGGTATCGCCAAGCGTTGCACAGCCAGTCCATCGCCTGACTGCCTGAACGCGCGTACAGTTTTTCGGATTCGGGGTCGTGTCGGTCGGTGTAGCCGATGAACGGTTTGGCTCCGCTCAACGTCACTCGTTCCAACACGACTTTCTGACTCATGAGGCTGATTTTACCATATTATGCGTAATATGGGGAATAGGGGCCGTGATTCCTCCCCACGCCTAAAGGCGGGGGCACCTTCACGGCAAAAACGCGGTGGCGGCGACATGCAGGACGGACACCACGCCGTCCCGTGCGGCGGCCAGCGCCCACAACAGGCCCCAGCCGTACAGGATGACGCCGAACACCGAACATGCCAGCCAGATGATGGTTTTCACGATTGACTCCCTTCCGTTATGTCACCCGCACCATGCGTCCCCGACAGGCGGGCTTCGGCGTCCTAATAGTGGATGAATTGGAGGGTCGCCGCCTGGGCGGCGGTGAACGTGCGCGACACCGGATGCCCGTTCAATGCGGCACCGCACTCGGACGTGACAATCGACCCGTCCGCGTTGATATGCTCGACAATGCCGACATGCCCGTACACGGGGCTCGACCCGTATTGGCCGCGTTGGAAGACGATGACATCCCCCTCATGCCGGGGCGTGGAGTCCACCCAGTAGCCCAAACGCCGGGCGCTGTCCGCCCATTGGGCGCCGTTGCCGAAATGCGAGCCGACAGGCAGCCCCAGTTGGTGGCGGCGCGTGTACGCCCACCACGTGCATTGGCTGAACGAGTATGCGAGCCCCGTGTCGCCGGTCGCATGATCCGGCTGGAATCCAAAGGGGATGAGATTCTTGTCCGGCCCGTTCACCCACGTTTTGACCGTCGCATTCGACGCGGGGATCGCGGTCAGCCGGGCCGTGTCCACCTTGTCGGAACCCAGCCACGTGCCATCCACCGTCCCCGACGACACGGACAGGGGCTCACGCGCCCGGGACCGGGACACTTCGGCCGTCATGTCGACCGTCCGCGCGACCACAGGCGCCGTCCGCGGTGCGGGCGCGGCATGCCAGACAAGACCCGCGCCGACAGGCATGGAGGCCAACGCCAGGACCGCCACGGCCCGCTGCCAGAGCGGCGTGCGGGGGGCGCGCTTATGCCGCGCCAAATCAGCGGCGCTTCCGGTCGAGACGATCCAGTTCCACGGCGAGCGTCACCGCGCACGCGGCAGGCAGGCCGACCAGCGAGGCCAGGACAATGAAAGCCAACACGACGAAAACCCTTCCTTACGAAAGCCGATTCCCCGGGCGCCTATGCGTCCTTAATGCAGAATCCGCCAGAACACGCCGCACGCCGCCACGACGGCGGCGAGCAGCAGAAACAGATCAAACACGGCGGCGCTTGCGGAACCTCGGCTGATACGGGTCCGGAATCCAAATGGTCATCGTATTCACCTCTTTTCATCCGCCGCCCGGGCGGCCATGAGCAACGCCTCGTCGTACTCCACGACCGGAGGCGTGTCGGGCGGATTGTCGGTCACCGCCATCGCCACCACATCCGGGCGGCCAAGCACTGCAGGCCAATCGTCGGGCGCATACTCGTCGTCCCAGGCGACGCGGGCGATGGGACGGAAACCGTGCCGGGCGTAGAAGGCCGGCAGACCGCCGCCGATATCATAACAGTCAAGCCGACGGGCTCCCTGCCTGACCGCCTGGGCGACCGCCGCGTCGCCGCCATGCTCGCCCGGCAGGGAGAATACGGAGATGAGTTCGTCGCCGCGCAGGGCGAAACCCGTCCGGCCGTTTTCCGTCACATACAGGTCGCAATCCTCGTAATCCTCGACCGGATGGACATCCACGGCTTTTCCGTATTTCGTTTCATGAATCGATTTCAGACAATCGCGGAACGCGACCGCGCCCGGCCGCCCCCGGTCCAGGCGGAAGAACTCCTTGGGCTGGGATTTCACGGGACATCCGTCGAGTGGCGCCGAGCCGACCGGCAGGGCGGCGACCCGATGCCCCGCGATATTGAGCGGGACGTGCATGTCCAGTCCAGGCAGGCCGGATACGCCGCTTGCCGGATTCTCTCTGAAACGGCCGCCGGTCCCGCCGGGCGCGCCTTTCGGTTCCCTGGGTTGGTTCATGCCCGCCCGCTATGCGGGTTAGTAATAGGTCGCGATGAAGTCGATGTCCGCCGGCGAGGCGTCGTCCGGGCCGACGGAGAGGATATCCGGGTTGTCGACCAGCACGCCAAGCGCATACCGGACATCCTTCTCGCCGATGAAGGCGAAATCCTCCGGCGCCTCCCGGCGGAGCCGGTCGACATTCCGGTCGATGACCGCCTGTTTTTCCGCAGTATCCATTGCCGGCGCTATCAGTACAGGCAGGCGAGCTGCCAAAGCAACGGCAGGGTCGCGTGGTCCGCATCCGTGTCGGCGACCTCCGGATTGTCGATCAGCGTATCGAGCGCGTCTCGGAGATGGCATTCCGGCATTTCATTGAAATCATCCGGGTATTCACGGCGGAGCCGGTCGATATTCCGGTCGATGACCGCCTGTTTTTCCGTGGCATTCATGATGGTTTCCTTTCTGTCGGTGGCTATGCCTTGACCATGTGGCCCGGATAGACGCCCCGCTCGCGGCCGGTGCGGGCCAGCTCCACCAGGGAGGCGTATCGCCCGCCGTCACCGGCGGCCTGCTCTTCACGGTCGAACCTGTCGGAGCCGGCGAACCATGCAAGGTACGCCAGGACGGCATGGTACTCGGGCGTGTCGGAGCATCCGTCCAGCAGATCCAAGGCACGGAGGGTGCGGGAGCGGGCGAGGATATCCCCGTTACGCAGAACACGGCGCAGGACCTGCGTACTGTACGCCACGTTCACCGGATCGTTCGGCGCGTCCATGATGGCGGCCATATGGTCGGCGGTCATGTTCCTGTCGAAGATGGACAGGAGCACCGTGTCACGGGTCTGTGTGCCGCGAGTCAGCAGCGGCGCCATCACCCCGGCCGTTTCGGGGGCCGGTTCCGTCGCCCCGGTCAGCTCATCCAACCACTGGGCGTATACCTGTGTTTCATTCATGCCCCTGACATGCGTCCCCGACGTCACGGGTTTGCCATGCAGCAGGAATCACCCGGAGGGGTTGACATGCCTCAGCCCTACTGCCAGTAGGCGTGAGGGGGGTGGATGTCAACCATGTCAACCCGATTTCCCTATAAAGAGAGAAGGGTAGGAAAAATCACGGAAATCGGGTTGACACGGTTGACATCCACCCCCTCAAACCCTTACGGGAGTAAGGCTGAGGCGTGTCAACCCCAGCCGGTGATTTCTGCTCCATGTCAAGGCTGTGGCAATGACCTCTCTCCGAGAACGCCGGCCAGTGGAACAGGGGCTGGTCGTGGATCGGCTTCCCGGTTTCCCGAAACGTCCCTATAAGAGAAGAAGAAGAATTTTTTATTGTCTTCTTTCTATAGAGGGAGATGGGGCGGGTGTCTGGTCTCCGCGACCTCCCCTATCGCCCGTTGCCGGTCTCATGGTCATGACCCTGACATGCAGCGGAAATCACCCGGAGGGGTTGACACGCCTTAGCCCTACTGCCAGTAGGCGTGAGGGGGGTGGATGTCAACCATGTCAACCCGATTTCCCTATAAAGAGAGAAGGGTAGGAAAAAATCCCAAAATCGGGTTGACACGTTCGTCATCCACCCCCTCAAACCCTTACGAGAGTAGGGCTAAGGCATGTCAACCCGAAACGACGATTTCTGCTGCATGTCAAAGTCATGGGCACGGTTCGTCTCCGAGAAGGCCAGCCAGTGGAACAGGAGCCGGTTGTGGATCGGCTCTCTGGTTTTCCAAACTCCCTCTATAAGAGAAGAAGAAGAATTTTTATTCTCTTCTTTCTATAGAGGGAGAAGGGTGGTGTTCGGTCTCCGTGACCCTCATTGCCCCTGCCGCCCTGCCGCCCGACCTTGCCATAGCAGCACAAACAGCCCGGAGGGGTTGACACGCCTCCGCCCTACTGCGAGTAGGGATGAGGGGGGTGGATGTCAACCGTGTCAACCCGATTTCCGTGATTTTTCCTACCCTTCTCTCTTTATAGGGAAATCGCATTGACACGTTCGTCATCCACCCCCTCAAACCCTTACGGGAGTAGGGCGGAGGCGTGTCAACCCCAGCCGGCGGTTTCTGCTGCACGGCAAAGCACTGGCGACTCCTCTCCGAGAACGCCGACCGGGCGGACGCGGTCGTGGATAGACCCATTGCCTGCAGGACGCATAGCCCGCCTGCGAGACAACCCCACAAGGGGGTTGTCCGAAAGAGAAAGAGTCCATCATGACCAAACATTGGCTTACCGCACCCATAGCCGCCATCGCGGCCCTCGCCATGGGGCTGACAGGCGCCGCCTCCGCATGGGCGGACGGCGGTACCGCCGACAACAAGGGCGCGAACACGGTCGACGTGACCGCACCCCAACCGCTGACCGTCCACGCAGCCCAAAACCTGGACGGCCACACGTTCACCGCGTTGCGTCTGGCGAAAATCACCCACGCGACCTTAAGCGACAACAACCAGACCATCGAGACCATCTCCCTGCGCACCGACGACAAGCTCGCCCAAGCCATCGGCAAGGCCGCGAAAACCGCAGGCGCGACCGACGCGGACATCCAAGCCGATCCGATGGCCTGGGTCGCAAAAACCCTGACCGACTCCGACACCAGCCCGTGGGCGGGCCGGCTCCGCGACTTCGTGACCGCGCTCACCGCCGACGACACCATCGCCAAAACCACGGGCGAACCGATGACCGTCCACGGGCAGACCGCCACCGGGACCTACACCCCCGGCGTCTATCTCATCCGCGACACGTCGGCGGGACCCGCATCCATCCCGATGCTCGCCGCCACCACCATCGACGGGAAGAACACCGCCGACAAGCGACTGGGCCAGGTCGAATGGAAGGCGCAAGGCATGCCCACCCCGAAGAAAACCCTCGTCTCCGTAGGCAAGGCCTCCGCCAGCGGGCAGACCGCGAGCGTGAACATCGGTGAAAAGCTCGGCTACCGGGTCACCGAGACCGTGCCCACCACCACCGGCTTCTCGCACTACCGGCTGTCCATGACCGACACCCTGCCCGCCGCGCTTGACGCGCCCACCGTCACCGCCGTCACCCTGGACGACCAGGCGTTGAAGGCCGACCAATACCAGACAACCGTCACCGCCGACTCGAAGACCGGCACGCACACGCTCACCGTCACACTGGGCGGCGCGGACGGCGACGCGCTGCCCATCATCGGCGACAAGGCCGGCAAGACCCTCGCCGTCGACTACTCCAGCGCCCTCAACGTCCACGCGAAACGCAGCGAAGGCACGGTCAACACCGCACAAATCCACTACTCCGACAACCCCGGCGACTGGAATCACACCGGCACCGTCGACGTGCCCGACCCGGTGACCGTCTACACCGGCGGGCTCACCGTCAAGAAAACCGACAAGGCCGGCAACCCGCTCGACGGCGCCCACTTCCAAGTGACCCGGGACCGCGCCGGCAACGCCCAACCGCTCACCTTCACCAAAACCGCCGACGGCTACGTGTTCGACCCGGCCGGCACTATCACCGACCTGGAACCCACCAACGGCACGCTTGAAATCACCGGCCTGGTCGGCCGCGTGACCGTCAAGGAGACCGTCAGCCCGCTGACCAGCCTGGGAATCCTCCTGCCGACGACCACCCTCGACCTGAAAGCCGACCAGGCCGGCGCCACGGCGTCCATCGTGCTGCAGGATCCCACCCATCTGGTCTCCACGTCCGGCGACACCCTGACCGTCGTCAACGTGGAGAACCTGACCCAACTGCCGCGCACCGGCCTGGCGGGCACCCTCCTGTGGGCCGTCCCGCTGACCCTCGCCCTCGGCGCAGGGCTGCTCCTGACCCGCAAGGCTCGCGCGTGAGATTGCGCCGGGCGCTCGCCGCGCTCCTTGTCCTGGGCTCCCTGACCGGCCTGACCGTCCTGACCGGCGGCTGGCTGGCCGGAGGAGCCCGGGATGCCGCGCAGGCGGCCGCCCACGACCGGGCGGGCGGCGATGCGGCGACCCTCAAAGCCGCCCGGGAATACAACCGGCGGCTGACCTTCCACCCGGCGGGCGACGGGACAAACGACCCCGACTATCAACGTCAACTATCCCGCCCGCCGGACGGCATCATGGCAAGTGTCGACTATCCACGCCTGTCCATACGCCTATCCATACGGCACGGCTCCAGCCCCAAAACCCTGGCCGGCGGGGCGGGGCACCTGTACGGGACCGCCCTGCCGGTCGGCGGCACGGGGACCCGCACCGTCATCACCGCCCACCGGGGCGGGGCCGGCGCCCCCATGTTCACCCGCCTGGGCGAAGCCCGCACAGGCGACGTGTTCCACCTGACCGCCGCCGGAGAAACCATCGCCTACCGGGTGACCGACATCCGCGTCCTCAATCCGGCCGACACGGCCGCGCTCGCCCCCAAAGCCGGCGAGGATCTCGCCACTCTATTGACCTGCACCCCATACGGGGTGAACACGAAACGGCTGGCCGTGACCGGCCGCCGAACCCGCATGCCCGGCTGGACGACACGCCCGGCCGACCGAAAACCCGTGGGTGCCGTCTGGCTGCTCGCCGCCGCCTGGACGGGCGGCATAGCCACGCTCATCCCATTCGAAGGAGAAGACCATGAAATCCAAGAGCATCCCCGCCCGCGTCGGCGCGGCGCTCGCCGCGCTCGCCACGCTCGGCGCGCTGTGGATACCGGGCACGGCCCGGAAGGCGACCGCCGAAACCCCGGAGACGAAACCCCGCCCCTACGTGGCGGCCACGATCCTCAGCCATGAGGACGGCACCGGGTTCGGTACCCCGGCCGCACCGTGGCTGACCGAAGAGAACGGGTTCCCGGTCGGCGACGAGGGGCCGCACGACGGGGCGGTGACCACAGGCGACAGCGTCCACTATCGGGTCCGCCTGGCGTTCCAGGCGGCCAAGGCACGCGACGTGACCGTGTTCGTCGCAGGCTCCAAGTATCTGACCGAAGCTGCAGGGAACACGTGCCCGTCCGGCGTGAACGTGACCGGGAGGACATCCGGCTCGGGTTGCACCTATAGTATTCCGGCGGGTGTCGCGGAGAGCGTGGATGTCGACCTGTACATGACCGCCGGGGATACGGCCGGCAAAACCGTGACCGGTATTAAACCCGAGCTGCGTCTGGCACGCGCCGGCGGGGCAATCGATTCATTGCAATTGGGCGCCCTGACCATCGTCTCCGCGCGCAACGCCGACCTGGTCGTCGACAACGGCGCGCTGAGCGGCAAGGAGGACTTCCCGTATGCCTGCAAAGTGGATTCTTCCATGTCCGACGGGTTCGCCTTGCGGGTCGTCCCATTGAAACGCCAGGGATACACCACTACCCACGGGTCGAGCACCCGGTTCCCTTGGCAGGCGGTCGCCGACGTGTCTGCATGGCCCGCAAGCACGGTCTGGCGTTGGGGCGACAGCCGGAAAGGCACAATCCTGACTCCGGTCGGCGGCATGCTCCACCTGCCTCAGGTCACGGGGGACGCGAACCTGTATTATTCGGTACCGACCAAGGATGTCACCGTAGGCGAGCATGTCTACGATATCCATGTCATCGCGCAATCCGGGTTCCCGCAAGGCCAGCCGGGCGACCAGGCGCCACGGGATGCCAGCACGTATGACAAGAACCTCGGCTCCAGTGACGGCCGCCCCTACGTCAACGACGACTGGTCGCGCGCCCAACTGCGGAGAGCGGAAAAGTGCGACGAAGAACTCCCCGTCACCAAAGGCGATAAGCTATCCCTGAAATATTCCCAAAGAGAGGAATCCACCTTATGGGATGCAGACAACCTTGAGCCGCCATTCAACATGGAGTCATCCTTCGCCGTTGTCAAAGGCCAGCCGAATACAGCGTTGAAGATCGGTATTGGCACGAAACTCCAAGCGGACGTCCGTATGTCCAGCCTGTCAAAATCAGTTGACGATGACCGGTGGTCGTTCGACAAAGGCCTGGAATTCACTTCACTGCCGGTTGTCGCCGACAGTAGCGGCAATGTCATATCCCCCGGCCCGGACACGTACACCATCCGCTACGGAACCGATGTCGACGCCGGGAAAAAAGACGATAGGACTTGGTTTGACGACCCGAGGCTTACCGACACCCCGCCCGCCGACCTGTCGACGATTCGCGTTGTCTGCGTTCATCATGAATCTATGACTGGTACGATGACCTGGAATCTCACAGCCACGGGTGAGGGGGTCAACCGGATTTCCGGCTTGGGTGCCCCACTCGCCGGGTCCAGGGGTTATCTGATCCACGACGGAACGGTGGCCGTCAACAAGCCCGGCCTGTGGACGGTCAGAGCCGACACCGAGGACACAAGCGCCGAGCCCTACGACACCGTAACTACGACTATCGCCCCCCAACTGGCCGACGTCCCCTCCTCCACGCTCGGCATGACCGCCGACCTGACTGTCTGCGCGAGCAATGGACTCGCCAAAACCAATATCAGCGGCTCCGGTTGGATTTTCACTCCGATTACTGAAACCGGATGCGGGTCCGCCTGGACCGCGCATTGGGCGGGCAGACCCAACGTGTTGACCCGTTCAGGGGACGGGACCCTGCCCAGTTTAGAGGTTGTAGGGATTGTGAAACCGACTGCGACCGCCGCCCAGACGGTCTCTGTCAACGGCACCGTCTCCTCCAAGGAGCAGGGGGACATCAAGGCGAGAACGCAGAATCTTGTTGCCACCCGCGCCATCACCGTCACCACCCCAGCCAAGGCGGCATCCTCAATCAGCGACAACCTGCGTCGCGACCGAGAGACGGACGCTGGTACGGTGGATCCGGGCTCCGCCGTGGATATGCGTTCGACCCTGTATGTTCACGGCCCGCAGGCGTCCGGACCGGCAAGCATGGTCATTCAACTGCCGAATAAGGCGGACAAGACTCTGGCCGCCGACGGCAAGGGCCCGGACGGCACCTGGCATGAGTACGACCGGGGCTCCAGCACAATGACTGCGACCCTGACCGGCGAGCCGGTTGTCGACACCGACCTGACCGCCGGACAGGCCGCCCTCCGATATTCGACCGACTCGACCATGAGTCTCGACCCCGCGAAGCGAACCTGGCAGGATGCGGCCGCCATCACCGACTGGTCGAAGGTCACCGCGATTCTGGTCACCGCGACCCCCGACAAGGCGGGCGGCACCGCCGCCGCGACCATATCGTTCAGCGAGAAGACGCCGGACGGGCGCGACGGGCAGACCGACACCTGGGCGTCCGCCCCGTATGTGAACGGCAAAGCGCTGACCGGCACCCCGTGGCCGGAATGGTTGCAACAGAAATTCGGTAGCATCTCCGGCCACCTGTTCGACGACGTGAATGGCAACGGCAAGTTCGACGACGGCGAAGATCAGACCGTCGACCCGTCATGGACTCTGCGTCTCACCGTCTATAAGTCCGACGAGCAGGGCACCAAGGGCGACCGGAAGACCGAAGAATGGGCGAACGCCAAAAGGCCGGGATACCGAGTCATCGCGCTGACCAGCGGGTGGTGGCTAATCGAAACGAACATCGACCCGTCGAAACCGAACAGCAGCGACACCCTCGGCTACGGCACGACATACTACGGCAAGCCGGACGGCCTGAAAGCCACAACCCCGACCACCAGGCTCATACAATTGGGGGTCGGCCACGATTACACCGGCGTTGATTTCGGCGTCCATGCCGACAAGCCACGGGTCACCGTCCGCCAGTCCACACAACGTGACGACTGCGCGAAGGACACATGCAAAGTCACGGTCAACACAACCATCCGTAACACCGGTTCACGCATGCTGTCCGCCGACCAGGCGATTCTGCACTCCCGGACCAGGCAGGCCGTCTCCGATGATGATGTGATTTGGAACGAGACGCGCTTCAAGTCGATACGCGGCCATACCGCCATCGACAAGAAGGGGCATGTGTGGATCGCCGGGCATATGTATACAGGCTCGGAGGAGAGTGTCTGGCAGCGGGTTCCAAAGCTGAAGGATATCGTCACGGCCGGGGTTGATGGTGGTAACACCGTTTATGCCCTTGACTCACAGGGACGCCTGCTTGTCGTCGGACCTTCGGGTGACAAAAAGTGGTTCAACAACGGGATCGTGGAGACATATGAGGGCAATGTGGCGGTTATCAACAAACCTGAAGGCGTGACCAAATGGGTTGATTTCGTCATGCCGTCATATTCAAGCGGACAGTTGAGAAGCATTCTTCTGGAAGATCAGGACGGCAATCTTTGGACTTGGGATGATGCCGATAGTTCTGTCGGACGATTCTTTAAAGCCTCCCCTGACGGTGTGACCTTCGACCTCTCCAAGGATATCGGCGTCATTACCCATATTCTCCCCGGCTCTGACGGTAAGTTGTATATGTGCGGCCCCGATGCCGGCGATACCCGTTTTTACACCTATATGTCATACGCCGATAAGATGGCGGCGCGGACGAAGCTGATACCCGTACCGTTGGATTACACCGGCGGGCCGGATTACATCACCGATATCACCGCCACCTATGCTGGACCCGATGACAATAATTTCGCGGTACGGGACGCTAACGGGGCTTTGTGGTTGTTATGGACCACTGAACTGGACGGCACCATGCAAACGCATTGGAAGCGCGTGGACACGCATGGTGTCACCGTCGCCCGGCTTGTCCCACGTTACGTTTGCATCGAATCCCCAGTGTATTTCCTTGACAATCAGGGAAATGCCTGGCGATACAATCCCGTATGGATTTTCCCTGACGGCGGAAAAGTTTATAGTATCAACGACCTCTATGGCCAGTGGGGTGCCCCCAACAAACCGAAGCCTTCCGACACCCTGACCCGTGTCGCCTCTGCTTGGACGTTCACAACTTTGGAGGATGTCAATGTCGACGACATGTTCCAGACTTACGTCGGCCTGACCGAAGAGGGGCGCCCGATAACCTGGGGCGCCGCCCCGCAGAGCATCAACGGCGTCGACCCGTTCGACTCGACGCCGTCCGACCACAGCGCCGACGCGACCCAACACGTCAGCGCCACAACGCCTATAGCCACAGCCACGACGGACGGGTGGACGACGAACGACTACGCCATGCCCTACGATCTCGCGCCCGGCGACGAGTATACGCTCCGCCGCACGTTCACCGTCCCCAAGGGCAAGGAAGCGACGGTCATGGCCGTGCAATCCTGGTTCGACTCGCCTGACACCCCGTACTCGGGCATCAAGGCGCACCGGGACGAGAATCTGGATAAGCCCACGCTTCCGGACCCGGCCCAGCTTGGCGAATACCGGGAGTATGGGGATCTGGGCGGCAACACATCCTGCCTGATGGGTGGTCATCTGTTCGGCGGTTATGAATCCTCCAAACTTGAGGACTCATGCGAACAGACCGCCGCCCGCATCCCCGCCGCCGACACCACTCCGGTGGTCGGCTCCATTGCCGGGCTGGCATGGCGGGACAAGAACCGGGACGGGCGACGCCAAGAGAACGAACCGCTCATGCCGTTCGTCCACGTCACGCTCCGCACCAAGGACGGGGACACTGCCGGCCGGGCGGTGACCGACGGCAACGGCGCCTACCGGTTCGACGGGTTGGCGGCAGGCGAGTATGTCGCCTGGTTCACCTCGGACAGCGGCCTGACCTGGACGACACGGTTGAACACCGACCCGGCTGCGGCGGACGACGACTCCGACGTGTCGGCCGACCTGGCCGACTGGGGGTCGACCGGCACGCTCACCGTCAGCGCCAAGAAACCCGACTGGACGCACGTGGACGCGGGACTGGCCGACCGCACGGAGAGTGGACTGCCCCTGACCGGACGAATCGGCATCGCCGCCATGCTCGCCGTCCTGCTCGCCATCCTCGGCCTGGGTGTGGCGTTGTCTCGGCGCCGCTGACCGCACCCGACCCGCGCCCGGCGGGACACGTCGGGCGCGGGTCGGAAACCGGCCGGACGGCATTCCACATACGTCCGGGACGCATAGGCGGACCCCATGGACAGGAAACGTCTCATCGCCGTCATCGCCGCCGTCACGCTCATCATCGCCGGCATCAGTGTCGGCGTGTGGCACGGCCGGCACCATGACACCACGCCACGCCATGCGCCCACGGCCGCCGTCACGACACGACGGGCCACGACCCCCACACCCACCCGGACGCCCGCCATGAGCGCGCAGGACGCGACCCGGCTCGCCATCGCGTTCGAGCACGCCGCCCGCGACTGGGGCGCCGACCCGAACGCGACCGTCACCGACAACGCCACGCTCGCCACGCTCCGCACCCCCGAAACCCTGGATCGCACCGCGTTCAACCAAGTCGCCTCCCTCCCCGCCGCCCAAGTGAACGCGGACAGCCCGTCCGCCGTGTGCGCCGAAGACCCGACGGCCGCCACGTGCAAGGCGCACCCCACCCGGCTGGCCTACTGGCGCGCCAACTGGTATGAGCTCGGCGCGCGACTGGACGGCGAACCCACACCCCAAGTCAACGAGGACGGCACGCTCACCGTGACCGGAAAACTCAGACTCGTCGCCTGGGCGAACGCGGACAACGCGGCCACCGTCCCCGGCTACTGGGGGTACTCGCCGCGCACCTGGAGCCTTACCTACACGGACACGCTCACCATCCGGAACGGGAAGGTCGCCGCATGGCGCACCAGCCAACCCGGCTGGCTTGCCGCCCCCATGACCGGCGACTGGTCGGCCGACCCGCTCGCCCAAATCCCCTCCGACAGCACGCAGACGGACACGCCCGTGGCCGGCGACCTGCCGGACCTGGGACTCGACCCCGACCCCGGGCTCGCCGTCATGGCGAACAGCACGGACACGACCGGCACAGCGTGGACCGACATTCTGGCGAAAGTCGCGCCCGGACAGCCGGACGAGCAGGGCAATGAACAGTCCGACAGCCAACGGCTCAGCGAACAGGACTACGAGCGGCTGTTCGGCGGCGACTAAGCCTCCGCCTGCGGTTTCGCATACCGCCACACCTCCGTATACCCGGTCCAGGCATACCCTTCGGACACTTCCGTCTTCGTCTGGTCACCCGCCTCCGGATGCCCGCGATCCGAATGCGCGCCGACCGACTTGCCCAGCCCCGTGTAAATCTCCGTATGCTCCGCCGGGTCAAGAAGAATGTCCCCACGCTTCAGATCCTTCACGTCCGGGCGGCCGATGTTCTCAAACCCGTACTTCGACAGCACCTGATGCTCGATGCCCGTGTTGAACGGCGCACTGCCCATGCCTTGGATTTTCGCGCCGTCGTGCAACGCATACCAGACGAACGACGAGCAGTCATAATCCGGGTTCGCGAACCGGCGCGACTGCGAGTAGCCGTGTGAATCGTCCGCCGCCGTGTCCAACGCCCACTTCACATACGCCTCGACCCGCGCATCATCCGCGACCGGCGTATCCGCGTCCGCCGTAGCGCACACGTCCTGCCCCGAGTCCGAGTCCGAGTCCGTCGCGCCCGTCGCACCCCCGGACGGGGCCGTGCCGCCGGCCGGCGCGTAAGCGGACGCCCACGGCAGGGAGGCCAACAGCGTCCGGTCATACCCGTTCGCCGCGTTCAACCGGTCCTCCTTACGCAACGCCCAGGCGGCCGGACGCTCATACCCGTACATGTAGGCGAGCGTCGCCGTCCTGATATCAGGCGCGGTGACGAACGTGGTATACAAGTCGTCATTGACGACGGTGATATCCTGCCGGGCGCGGGCGATATACGTCTCGTTGATCCACCCCGACCGGCTCGTGACCGTCCCCTCCACGACCATGCGTGTCTGCCCGGCTGCGTCCGTGTCCGGCACTCCGGCCAACCCATGCGAGTCGAACCAGGCGCGCACCTTGCTTTTCGGCGTCCACTGGCCCAGGCCGAACCCGCCTCCCCCGTTCTCATTGAGCTTCGGGTTCATATTCGACTCGCCGTACAGGTTGCCCATGACCCCGGCCGCCATGACCCGCGTCACCTTCACATCTGATAACGCCTGGGCGACCTGTTTGGCGACATCCGTCGTCGCGACGCTCGTCGGCACGGCCGCCTCCTGTTCACCCTCCACCTGGTCCGTCTGCTGGCAGGCTGCGGGGCGGGCGAGGTCGGCGGTCTGGATCATCTGCTGGTTGCCGCCGACCGCCCCACCCATGACGGCGACGGCCATCAGACCGCCGATGGTGGCGGACGCGACAACGGCGGGCATATGGGCTGTGATGAACGATGGCATGCCCGCCCGCTATGCGGGACGCATACAGGGGGGCGTATCGAACAGACGACAAGGAGTCATCATGAGCGAACCACAGACCCTCCCCTTCACCATGGTCAACGGGGACAACTATCCGCGCGCCCTCCACGGCTACCGTGTCGAGGACGTCGACCGGGATGTCACCGCCATGCGTACCCGCATCGACAACCTCAACCAGTACGCCGCGCAAATCGCCGAACAGAACACCCGGCTGAAAGAACAACTCGACCAGGCCGCCAAACAGACAGCCGACCTCCAAGCCCGGCTCGACGCGCAATCGAAACGGCAGGCCAATCCCTACCAGGCGTTGGGCGACGACGCGCAACGCATCATCGACACCGCGAAACGACAGGCCGACGACACTGTGACCGCCGCCGAACGCAAAGCCGAACGCATCATCCAGAACGGACACGACAAGGCCGACAAGATCATCAACGACGCGCGCGCCCGTCTCGACAAGGAGGAACAGCAGATCAACGCCAAACGCGCCGAAGCCGACCGGCAGGCCGAACTCGCCGCACAGACACTCGACCGGGCGCGCAAAGCCCTTCAGTCCGCGCTCAACGGACTGAAAGCATAACCGGTGCCCGCCTAGCGCCGGCGCGCCTCGACAGGCCGCCCCGCCCCCAACCGGGAGACGTCTCAATCCGCAACCGACACGACGCGCCATTACATTGGTTAGTGGGTCCCGCGCCGCGGGGCCCGGTCGCCGAGTGTGGTATGGCCGAATCGCCCTGTCGTTCATGATCCGGGGGGTGTTGCCGCCGCACGCGGGGACGCCCCCGACCGCTGA
>Ga0256406_1003971_pt1 | contig 17590 bp, 14 predicted proteins | sample RumenRJG_03DNA_FD_185986 | JGI IMG/M metagenome (GOLD analysis project Ga0256406, IMG submission 185986) | Bovine rumen microbial communities from Lethbridge, Alberta, Canada - RJG_03 | ecosystem: Host-associated > Mammals > Digestive system > Stomach > Rumen | place: Canada: Alberta | collected...
CGATGTGGGGTAGATATTTGATTGTTGTCTCTGACGTGGATGGCGGACACATGGCAGGAGGAACAGTTTTGATTGATTGGCCGTCATCTCGTGGTATGAGCAATAAGGAAGACGCTACTGCTTCCACAATGTTGATGCTTTCAACAGATAAGGAAACCTATAATGTGGGTGACGATGCGGTCGTATACATACCTGCGGCTAAGGGCGCGAGAGTGCTTGTCTCGATAGAGAGCGGCAGCAAGGTGATGTCGAGAGAGTGGGTGTCAGCTACAGATCAGGTGAGCAAGTACATTATCAAGATCACAAAAGAGATGACTCCTAACGTGTATGTTTCGGCAAGTCTGATCAATCCGCATGCTGTTTCGGCAGATGGAAAGCCAATTCGTAAGTATGGAGTCAAGTCGTTGACTGTCGAGGATCCGAAATCACATCTTGTGCCTACGATCAACATGCCTGATGAGTTGCGTCCTCAGACAAAGTTCAAGGTTAAGGTGGGAGAGAAGAATGGCAGAGCAATGAGCTATACATTGGCTATCGTCGACGAAGGTTTGCTAGACATCACGTCGTTCAAGACACCTAATCCTTGGCCAAGCATGAACGAAAAAGAGGCACTTTCTGTTCGTACTTATGATATGTATGCTGATGTGGTAGGTGCGTCTACTGATTATTTCAAAAATATCTTGAGTGTCGGTGGAGACGTCTCAATCAACAAATCGGCACAGAAAGAGAAGAGATTCAAACCAGTTGTGAAGTTTATCGGACCGTTTACATTGAAGGCTGGAGAGACTAAGGAGCATGAACTTCAGTTGCCAATGTATGTCGGAAGTGTCCGCACAATGGTTGTGGCATGCGACGGAGACAAGTCATACGGTAGTGCGGAGAAAACGACTACAGTGTCGGCTCCGTTGATGGTGATGAGCTCACTTCCTAGAATCCTTACAAATGGAGAGACGGTTAAGTTGCCAGTCAATGTGTTCTCTTCTGTTAAACAGGGACAGAATGCAACTGTAACTGTTACTGTAGACGGACCGCTTTCGATAGTCGGTTCAAATACAAAGAGTGTCAATTTCACAGTCGCAGGAGACAAGATGGTATACTTTGACTTGAAGTGTGATCCTACAAAAGAGGGCGTGGCTCACGTGAAGATTAAAGGCTCTGGTGCAATGCAGGCAAGTGAGGAGATAGCGATTGAGGTGAGAAATCCACAGCCTATTATTATTGACAGCGAATCGCGTGTTGTAGATTCTCAGACAACATTCTCTTGGACACCATTTGCGAAAAACTCTACAAATAAGGCAAGTGTGACAATCAGCCCAATGCCAAACATCGACGTCCAGGCTGCATTCTTGAAGATGATTCACTATCCATATTGTTGTAGCGAACAGGTGTCTAGCCGATTGTTGTTCTACTTGAACGCAGAGAAATTTGTGAATCCAGACATGAAATCAGCATTGTCTGGCGAGGTGAACCATTTCTTGACGGTCCTTTATGGTCGTCAGATGTCGAGCGGAGCCTTCATCTATTGGCCTGGAGACAGCCATATCAATGAATGGATCACGAATATGGCAGGACATGCGTTGCTTGAGGCAAGAAGCAAGGGCTATACAGTGCCTGACGACGTGATTGACAGATGGTTGAGTTACCAGAAGACAAGAGCACGTGAGGCTACACCAAGCACAACACAGGCTTATCGTCTGTATACTTTGGCTTTGGCTAAAAAGGCTGATGAGGCAGCTATGAACAAGATGAAAGAGAAAATTTCCACTCAGGATGTCCCTGCTAAGATTCTTCTCGCGTCTGCCTATTCTCTGGCAGGAAAGAAAAATATAGCATCTTCTATTCTAGGCAATATTGAGGATAAGATGATGGATTACTACAGATACCATTGGGATAGAGAATGGACATTTGGCTCATCGTTGAGAGACCGTGCTTTGTGGCTTGAGTCGTTGGCGTTGAGTGGTGATTCAAAGAAGGCATTTGAGGTAGCGCAGAATGTCGCATCTAAGTATAATGCGAACAATTGTTGTACGTATGAGACTGCGTATACAATGCTTGCGTTGAACAGACTGAGCAGTGTTATAGCTTCAACAGCGAACACATCTGTTGTCCAGAAAGGAAATACAGTAAAGACAGTCCAGACATTGTCGATTGTTGATCTTGATCCGTCTGCAGGAGAATGTGTAGTCAAGAATAATAATCAGTCTACTTCTTATGTTACACTATGTAAGACACATAAACCAACAGCGCAAGAGATTGTTCCAGCTAAAAACAATGGTTTGGAGATCAGCGTCGTCTATGAGGATGAGTCTGAGAAAGAGTGTTCGATCGCAAATTTGAAGCAAGGAGCGGAGATTACAGCACGAATCGTTGTTAAGAATGGTTCGTTGGCAAAGGATTATCGTCTGCTGGCATTGTCGTATGCATGGCCTTCAGGTTTTGAGCCATGGAGTGACATTGCCTCTGATAGTGACGGTTGTGATTATGTCGACCAGCGAGACGACAAGAAGATCTGGCATTTTGTAATGTCAAGCAAAAGTGTGAAGACATTCAAGATGAAGCTACGTGCCGCATACTGTGGTGACTTCATTGTGCCATCAACAGTTTGTGAGGACATGTATGATGCGGAGATAAATGCACATACAGCATCGTCGAAGGTCAAGATCTCAGAATAATTTGAAATTTATTAAATAAAAAAAGACGGAGGAAACTCCGTCTTTTTTGGCGTTTAAATTTGTTCAATAAATACGTCGTAGCCGTTTGATATTGGTAGCCGTTTAATTTGTTCACATAAATACGTCGTAGACGTTAAATGTCGGTAGACGTTTAATATTGGTAGACGTTCAATATTGGTAGACGTTCAATATTGGTGGCATTAATGTCGTTTGATGAATCGTAAGAAAATAATAAAATATTCATTGGTCGGTTTATTGGCAATATTCATAACGTGGTTGTGGATAGTGCCGTGCCGGTTGTTTTCAGATGTCAGCTATTCGACAGTGGTGGAGGATAGAAACGGACAGTTGATCGGTGCACGAATATCGCAGGATCAGCAGTGGCGATTCCCGTTGCAGGATTCGTTGCCTGAAAAATATGAAAAATGTCTGGTCAGGTTTGAAGACAAAGGGTTCTACCATCATTTGGGTGTGAGTCCGTCTGCAATTGCCCGAGCTATCAAACAAAATCTGGAGGCAGGCAGGATAAAGAGTGGTGCCAGCACAATCACAATGCAGGTGGCACGTATGAGCCGAAGAAAAGAGCGTACATTCATGCAGAAGTTGATTGAAGCTTTTATGGCTTTTCGTATTGAGGCTCAATATTCCAAACATGAGATTCTCCAGCTTTATGCCGCCCACGCTCCGTATGGCGGAAATGTGGTTGGCTTTCCTGCAGGATGTTGGCGTTATCTTGGTCACGACGGAAGCAATCTGTCGTGGGCTGAGGCAGCTGTCATGGCGGTGCTGCAAAACTCACCGTCGATGATCAATCTTGCAAAGAAACGCCCATTGCTGTTGGAGAAAAGAAATCGTTTGCTGAAATCGCTTTACGAAAGCGGCGACATCACCAAAGGTGATTATGAACTTGCGGTCGAAGAGCCATTGCCGTCTAACCCTAATAAGATTCCAAGTGCGGCTCCACATCTGGTGGAGTGGTATGCCCAGAAAAACAATGGAGAATATGTGCGCACTACCGTCGACCTCAATCTTCAGAAAGATGTGGAGGCGATTGCTAAACGACGTAATGATGAGTTGCGGGTACGAGGCATACATGATTTGGCGATTGTTGTGATTGATGTGCAGAGCGGAGAGGTTATCGCTTATTGTGGAAACGCCAATTCATCGGTGAAAAGAGCAGGAGTATGCGTGGATGTGGCGAGATCACGACGCAGTTCGGGCAGTTTGCTGAAACCATTGCTTTATTGCGCCGCTTTGCAAGACGGATATATCCTTCCGAATACGTTGCTCCCGGATATTCCAATCAATATCAATGGATTCCGTCCAAGCAATTATAACAAAGAGTTTTGTGGGGCGGTGCCGGCATCCGAAGCGTTGAGCAAATCGCTCAATGTGCCGAATGTGTTGCTTTTGAGAGATTATGGAATCGACCATTTCATCGAAATTTTGAGACGTTGCGGATTGTCCACAATCAACCGTACTGCGGATGTCTATGGACTGTCGCTGATTCTAGGAGGAGCGGAGATTTCACTGCTCGACATAACTCGAGCCTATGCAAAAATGGCAAGAAATTATGAGTATTCCGTCGCATCAAGGAATAATGATTATGACAATCCAGGATATGTGGAGAATTTTGAGAAATCATTCATACTTACCGATAAGGCTGCTTTATTCCACACAATTGAGGCGATGAAGCGAGTGGAGCGTTTGGACCACATGGATATGTATAAGATCAGCGGTTACCGTGATATCGCGTGGAAGACAGGCACCAGCTACGGAGCCAGGGATGCGTGGTCTGTCGGCTTTGACCATCGTTATGCGGTGGGAGTGTGGGCAGGAAACGCGGAAGGCCAGGGGGTGGCTGAGTTGACGGGAGTGCATACAGCGTCGCCAGTGATGTTTGACGTGTTCAACCATCTGACATACAGTAAGAAAGATGGTAAGAAATGGTTTTCAAACTTGAAGGTGAGCGACGGTGCAGAGATGAAAGTATGTCGGGAGTCTGGAATGCTGGCAAGTTTGGAATGCCCGAATCCAGTCACACAGGTGATGCCGTTCAACGGTGTCAATTCAGGAGTATGCAAGTATCACCATGTGGTGAAGGTGACAGAGGATGGAAAATATCGCGTCGCCAATATGGATGAAGCAAGCGTCAATGCCACATATTTCACATTGCCAGCCAACATGGAATATTTCTACAAGAAGAATCATCCGGAATATATCACGTTGCCTCCATACAGCGACGTCTTCATCGGAGAAAAGAGCAAGAGCAATCTTGGATTTATCTATCCTCAGAACGGAGCCGTCCTGTCGTGTGTCGGAAAGTCGGCGGATGAGGAAAACGGAGTGCTTTTTGAGCTGGCACATAAAAGGCCTATGACAGAAGTGTTCTGGTTTATAGATGGCAGATATCTTTCCTCCACAGTCGGAGAACATAAGCTCCAGATTGAAATGGAAGAGGGAAAACATAAGATTTCCGTGGTGGATGAGAACGGCGACAAAGCAGAGGTTAGGGTGGAGAATCGACGATAGTTGAGACGAAAGACGATGGACGAAAACGAAAGACGAAAGACGGGAAACGAGTGGTGATAAAAAACAGATTATTATGGAGAAACAGCGTGCAGGAAGAAATAGGACGATGACGTTGAGTGACACAGAAAAAGAGGAGTTGAGGAAAGATCTTTCTTTTCTCTCGGAAAAATCTGCTGTCGACGGTGCTGTCGACAAAACATTCAACCAGGACCTTTTTGAAGCCTTGGAATACCTTCCCAAACATTTTGTGGATCTGCTGATTATCGATCCTCCTTACAATCTTTCCAAGAATTTCGCTGGAAATAAGTTCAAAAAGACCGATGACGTCGCATATATAGAATACGTCAGAAGCTGGCTGCCGAAGGTGATGGAACTGCTGAAACCTAATGGCAGCGTCTACATCTGTTGTGATTGGAAATGCACAAGTGCCATCTATCAGGTGTTGAGCGAGTGCGCTGTGGTGGTCAACCGTATCACATGGCAGAGAGAGAAGGGCAGAGGTGCAAAGACGAATTGGAAAAATGCGATGGAGGATATATGGTTTGGAGTGGCTGATGAGAACAACTATTATTTTGATGTTGAGGCTGTTAAGCAGAAAAGGAGAGTCGTGGCGCCATATAAAGAAGATGGAAAACCCAAAGATTGGGAAGAAACAGATGAAGGAAAATTCCGTCTCACATATCCGTCCAATTTCTGGGATGACATAAGCATCCCGTATTGGTCGATGCCGGAAAACACCGATCATCCCACACAAAAACCGGAAAAACTCATTGCCAAACTGATTCTGGCATCATGTCCTGTCGACGGAATTGTGTTTGATCCGTTCTTAGGCAGCGGCACAACATCCGTCGTCGCCAAAAAACTGGGTCGCCATTATTGTGGAGTGGAAATCAGTGAAGAATACGCATTGTTGGCAGCCAAACGTCTACGCAAAGCCGAATCCGATCGCAATATTCAGGGCTACAACGACGGAGTGTTTTGGGAACGAAACACGTTGAATCTGCAGAAAAAGAGAAAATAGGATCACATGTCATGTGTAGACACACGGATGTGTGTGGTCAAAGAACAACGCAAAATGATGAATTGGAGTGAAATGAGGATTTCAAAGGAAATTTTGTTAAAAAAACATAAAAGATTTTATGCATTGTTTTTTTTTGTAATTTTGTACCATAAATAAGTTTCAGGCGATTAGCAAAGAGTGTTTTTCGATTAAACTTACTATAATAGGGTGTTTTTAGTTGTATGACTTTTGTAAAGTTTTTTCGCAAGTGCAATCCACACTCTCAAATTTAATTTAATCAGTCTGCATAGGATTGCAACAGATAATAGGACAAAATGAGAAATATTATTTTAAGTATTGGTATATTATCTATGTTGGCAGGTATGTTTGTTTCTTGCCGTAGTGATGATGATGAAAAAAAAATAGTTAGGAAAAAAGAAAATCCTCAGAATACGACTCAGAGATCTCTCTCTTTTTCTACATATGAAACAGTAGGCATTGATTTGGAGACAAAACAGCGAGACTCTATCAAACAGAATCTATACTATGACTATGACTCTGAGGGCAGAGTTGTAAAAATTTATGACAGCAACGGTTACAGAGAAGACTTTGATTATAAGAGTTTAGCTAAGACTACTTTAGAAAATGGAGTAGAGACATCTATTGGAAAACTTAATGTTGATGGCTCGATTGCCAGCGATTCTGCACTTAATGGCAGCTACAAAAAAGAATATACATACGACGAAAATGGTTATGTAAAGGATTATAATTCTGTGTTTGTTGTTGATGAGGAAGATAGAAGCCATTATACATATTCGTATACGTGGGAGAATGGAAACATAGTAAGTTGTCAAGTGAAAGATGGCGGTGTGCACAATGGTGCCGCTATGGAATTAGGTGTTTATGACTACCAGTATGAATACACTAATGAAACTGTTACGACTCCGATAGAGAACAAGTCTGGATTGGTATTCCTTTTTGATAATGTCATGGATTTTTCTTATGCTTTCGGAAAAAAATGTAAGAATCTACCAGTTGCAGTTAACAATCAGAAGATAGAGTGGACTTTAGATGAGGCCGGTTATCCTGTCAAAGTAGTCACAAATAAAGCTACTGCAACATTTACATGGAAATGATACTGATTCTTTTCATAATGATATAATTGAGCCAGGTGATTCAGCCTGGCTCTTTTTGTAGACAAGATATAAATCGATAGAATTAAAAATCGTAGGGGCAGGTTGCAAATCTTGTCTTATTTCAATGAGACGCGTGTTCACTCGTCTCTACAAATTTCTTATTGCACATTTTTTGGAAGGTGCCAAACGTATCATTTTAGCGGTAAAAATGGGTGCTGCCGATTTTTTTGTCTGTTTTGTGGGTCTGTTATCCTTATTTGTTTTTATGTTTGTGCCGATGACAAAAAACTCATTATCATGAAACACACTTACAACTATTTGAAGAATTATCTGTTGTCTGCTCTTGCTCTCGGCTCTTTTGCCGTCGCCTCTGCTCAGACAACTTGCCTGAATGGCCGCACTGAAGGGTTTGGTCAGACTCCTCCTATTCATGTGGAGGGGAATAAACTTATGGATGAGTGTGGCAATCAGGTTGTGCTGCATGGTGTGATGGACACTCCAAACGGATATTTCAACGGTAATTTCAGCCGTTGGGCTTTCGACTGGGGAAAGGGGTATGATGCTCCTACCGCCATACCTAATGTGACAGAATATTTCAAGAAGATATTCACTGTGCTTGGATCTCAGGATAAGGGTGTCTACTGCAACGTCTTCCGCCTTCATATGGATCCTTGCTGGACCAATGATCCCAACAAAGAAAGAGTGGGTGAGGGCGGTGAGCATAATATCAGCCAGTTTTCTGCCGAACGTCTGAAATATTTCCTCGAAAATCTCTATTTTCCTTTGGCTAAGGAGGCTGTGAAGCATGGCATGTATGTGATCATGCGTCCGCCTGGAGTATGCCCACAGGAGATCAGGGTGGGCGACGCTTATAATGAGTATCTGAAGACAGTCTGGGATATTGTGTCGTCGAATGATTCAATAAAGAAATACGAGGGTGTCATCTCGCTCGAACTTGCCAATGAGCCGGTGCGACTGTACGATAAAAATGGAAAGGAGACGGCTCAGGCACCGTGGGCTCCAAGAGATTTCTTTCAGCCTGTGCTTGATATCATCCGCAAGAATGGATTCAAAGGCATTGTGTGGGGGGCTGGAACGGGTTATCAGTCGCAGTATGGCGGCTACAAGGATTATCCGTTGGTGGATCCGCTCAAAAATCTGGGCTACGCTTGCCACGTCTACACTGGTTGGTATGGAAATGCCGATGAATATGGGTCGACGCAGGGGTTCATAGACCAGTTTAAGAAACAAGTTCCTGTTGTGGAGACTAACCCTATTGTGGTGACGGAGTGCGACTGGAGTCCAGGACACGTCGTCGGCACTAATTTCGACGGATCATTGAAGTCGGAGAATCTTGGCACGTGGGCTACAGGATCCACAAGCAAGTGGGGCGTGCGATTCAAGGCAGTGATGGACAAGTATAATCTATCCCTCACGCTGACAGGCACAGATGATTATGTGGATATGGAGCATTACTTGAAGACAGGCGAGATCCGTTATGCTTTCTATGGCAAACAGGGAGCTGAGGACGCATGTGGAAAAGCCTGCTGGGATTGGTATAGGGAGTATTCCAAGGTCAATTATCCGCAGTTTTGTGGAGAAACGTTGGAGCCGGTCGATTGCCAGGGATTTTTCCCGTTGACGCGAGGATGTTTTAATCCTAGTATTTGGGAGACAGGCACGTACAACTATAAGACTCAGACTTTGGTCACAGGTCAGTATGGCTTTGGAGGATGGCAGTATGATCAGCCGATTGATTTGAGCGGATATGAGAAAATCATAGTCTCTTTGGCAAAACCAAGCGACGGAGCATCATTCCGCTTGTTTGATGAAAGCAGCTATTGGTCCACTCCATACGCATATGATTTTAAGAACAATACGACAGTTGCCGAGATCAATTTGGGCAGGTGTATGAAAGGAGACAGTGGCAAAAGTCTTGACCTTTCTCACATCTATATCGCAGGTTTCTGGACATACGGAGGCGGCGATGGAGTGCAGATCAAGTCGATTGAACTTGTCGCGAAAGATCCGACAGGAAACGTGGAAATCGTAAAAGATAGAGACATTTCGAGTGTCGAGTATGTTTCGCCACTCGGTATCGTAAGCAGTCGTCCATTCGACGGATTGAATATCATTCGCACCGTCTACTCAAATGGCGACATTGATATTAGGAAAGAGTTTAGAGTATATAAATAAATTATTTATGTGTTCGAGAAGGAGGATGCGTGAGTATCTTCCTTTTTTGTTGGCAGTTGGCTTATGGCTGTTGGCAGATATACGTGGGCGTTTTTTAGTGTTCTAGGTAATGTTGTGAAGAGATGGAATGCATTTTCTGTTTTATTTCTATCGTGTTTCTCCCTAATTTTGGTTACTTTTGCCCAAAATTTTTCTATTCTAATGAAAAAGCAGTTAAATCTCAAGGTTGAGAATTTAAAGAAGATCACAGAGCAGCACATCCTTTTGAGTTTGGTTGCTCCCAATGGAGATATGCCGGAGATAAAGGCGGGACAGTTTGTCGAAGTGAAGGTAGACAATGCTCCGACTGTATTTTTGCGTCGTCCTATCTCGGTTCACTTCGTGGATTATGCAAAGCAGCGTCTTGATTTGCTTGTTGCCCTTGTTGGCGACGGTACACGCAAAATGGCAACTCTTTCTGTAGGCGACGAGGTGAGTGTGTTGCTTCCACTTGGAAATGGATTTCCAATGCCTACAAAGGCGGGAGCTAAATGCCTGTTGGTAGGTGGAGGAGTGGGAATAGCTCCGCTTCTGTATCTTGGCGACAGACTAAAAGCGGCCGGACATCAGGTGTCGTTCCTTTTAGGCGCTCGTAATGCTGGCGGTGTGATGCTGGAGGACGAGTTCAAAAAGTTTGGTTCTCTTTATCTTACTACGGAAGACGGTAGTGTGGGGAAGAAAGGATTTGTCACAAACCATTCTATCCTAGAGAAGGAACAGTTTGACGAGATCTTCGTATGTGGTCCGACTCCGATGATGAAGGCTGTAGCGAAGTATGCGTACGGTAAAAATATCGAGTGCTACGTCTCACTTGAAAATAAGATGGCATGTGGACTTGGGGCTTGCTTGTGTTGTGTTACAGAGGATAATAAGGGACACAACAGATGTGTTTGTTCAGAAGGACCAGTGTTTAATATCAACGAACTACCATGGCAAAATTAGAAACAAAAATAGGTGGTCTCACGCTTAAAAATCCTGTGCTGACAGCGTCGGGAACTTTTGGATACGGCACTGAATTTTCAGAATTCATTGATTTGTCGCGTCTTGGCGGCTACATTATAAAGGGCACTACGTTGAATCCACGTGAGGGTAATCCGTACCCACGTATGGCGGAGACTCCTTCAGGAATGTTGAACTGTGTAGGTTTGCAGAACAAAGGTGTCCACTATTTGAAGGATAATATCTATCCGAATATCAAGGATATCGACTCTTGCCTTATTGTGAACCTTTCAGGAAGCACCGTCGAAGACTATGCTGAGGCTGCTGAGATCATCGGCACAATGGACAAGGTTCAGGCTATCGAGTTGAATATCTCTTGCCCTAATGTAAAGCAGGGAGGTATGGCTTTCGGTACAACTACTCAGGGAGTGGAGCAGGTGGTGTCTGCGGTAAGAAAGGCGTATAATAAGACTTTGATTGTCAAGCTTTCACCAAACGTGACGTCGATCACAGATATGGCTTTGGCAGCTGAGGCAGCTGGTGCGGATTCCGTCTCCCTAATCAATACTTTGATGGGAATGGCAATCGATGCGGAGCGAAGAAAGCCATTGCTTAGCATGGTGACGGGAGGATTGAGCGGCCCATGTGTCAAGCCTGTGGCATTGCGTTGCGTATGGCAGGTGACAAAGGCAGTGAAAATCCCTGTTGTCGGTTTGGGAGGAATCATGAACGCTACTGACGCTATCGAATTCTTCTTGGCAGGAGCCACTGCTATTGAAATCGGAACAGCCAACTTCATTGATCCAGAGACAACAGTCAAGGTTGTGGACGGAATCAACGAGTATTTGGACAGACATAATTTCAAGTCAATCACCGAAATCATCGGTCAATTGGAGGTTTAATCATGAGAAAGGTAAGTTTTGTCATATCTATTTTGGCAGTTTTTGCGGTAACTATCTTTTTTGCAGGAGACTTGTTTTCAAACAACGTGGAGGATCCGATAGAAGAGGTTAAAGAGAGAAACTGGTATTTGAATTCCATCTGTGATGTCCGTCTGATGAACATCGAGAGTGATAGGTTCTCATTTACTGATGCTCAGAGTGCAATGATTACCAATCGTTTGCAGAATGGAGATTTGAAACTTAGTTGCGAAATACAAATAGCTTCAAACTTGAAACTTGAAGGTTTGAAGACTGTGGATGCTCAGTTTGAGTTTCCTCAGTTGAAGATTTCCCAGCCACTAAGTATTCTTTCCGTTTCAGACAGCGTGATGATAGCAAAACTTGACGTCGATTTGGCGAAATATTATGATGGCAAGAACAAAGAAGCTTTGATAGCGGCGATCAACGGTTTCGCTACAAATAAAAGTTTCAAGATCAAACCATCGTTTGAAGATTTCGCACATGAGAAAAACGACTGGGTTTCGGTAGAGAAAATGCAATGATTTGATTTTTAGGAAATAGTAGAAGGGCAGATTGTTGGAATCTGCCCTTTTTGTTTGTTGACAAGATATTTGATTTAGAAATATATTTGATTGTTTGTAAAAAATTGTATCTTTGTAAGAAGATAAGACAATCCCTTATCTATAGTTGAATTTTAATATATTTAGTAATGGTAGATTTGAAAAATCCAAAATGGGAAGACTTCGAGCATATTCAAGCTCCAGTACGAAAAAAGGCTGTTAAGAATTTTTTTGTTCCGTTTTACAAAGTTAAGTTAGGGAATTATGTTATTCCGCGCACGGAACATAAAACCACAAAACTTCCAGAAGGCATATTATGAGTTCTTTTAATCTTACTTACGATGGTTTTGCAGATGCCATCATTACGAATGCTATTGTAGTGTCAGATAAAGAGCAAAATGATGTAGGTTGTTTTCCACCACATTTTTATACAGATTGTGCAGCATGGGATACTGGAGCTCAATTTACATTAATATCTCCAAGAATTGTAGAGAAACTTCATTTGACACCCTATAGAGAAGGTGGAATAATGGGAATAGGAGGGAAGAAAACAGTGAAAACCTATAAAATTGCTATCGGATTACCAAATGGAATATTAATTCATGATGTTGAGGTTTACTGTAGTGATCTTGATGATTACGATATGCTAATTGGCATGGATATAATCACAATGACAGATTTCTGTATAACAAATGCGGATTTAAGAACTAAATTTTCATTCCGTATTCCATCAGAAGGAGGATTGGATTTCTAATCAAAGGCAGGTTTCAAAATCCTGCCTTTTTGTTTGTATCAATCAATTCTGAGTACAAAAAATGGTAAAATAAAAGAGATAACTGTTAATGTGATAGCTATGATTTTCATAAGTTTGGATTTAGCTTTTTCAATCAAGAAAGCACAGAGAATGAAATAAGCACTGTTTGCTAATAACAAAAGAAGGATCATTATATTGAATCCAGTAAATCGACAATTTAATGCAAAACATATTGTCATGACGATGGCAATTCCGTAACATAAGGCTTTAAGTGGACGAAGATTTGTGATTAGAGCAATCAATACAGTCCAGACAATAAATGCCCAAAACATCACAAACAGCATTATAAATCCTTCGCCGGGTCCATGTTCGTCGGATGGAGATTTTGCTATTATCCCAATGACAGAACCAGGTATGACAGAAAGTGAAAATGCTGTGGCTAACGCAGCAAATGCCAGTTTACGCTTTGTGAAATTTGAATTTGTGGCGAAAGCGAAGATTATAAATATTATAAAGATTAAGAAGAATATCATAATTTAATGACTAGTGACGAATCTTTGAATTGAATCTGTTTTTTCTGTTTGAGAATCAGAATTTGTAAATTTAATAAAATTTTGGCTATAGAGTTCATCCAGCAACCTTAATATCTTGATTAATTCGATAGTTATTTCACAAACCTATCGATTCTATCGTGTAATATGTTATAAAGGAAGCCAAAGTTAAAACGACAGCTAATGTCTTTGTGAGTGGAGAATTGGCTTTTTCTATAATGAATGCACATAGAGTGTAAAAGGCTGTAGTGCCAATTAACGCTAATAAAGGTCTGGTGTGGCCCCCATCTTTGATACAAATGATAGTGAAAATGATTGCTGTGATTAAATAAAAACCGCCACAGATGATGTGAAATGTGCGGTGATCAAATGCAAAGGTTATCCATATCACCCAAATTATGAAGATAAAAAATAAATAAAATATCAAGAAAAATATACCATCAGGAATCCCCAAAAAGAAAAATGGAAGACTGTTCAAAACAAATGATAACGACAGAGCTAAGAATGCCAGTTTACGCTTTGTGAAATTGTGGTTCGTGACGAAAGCGTAGATCAAATATCCTATAGAGATTATGATGAATATCAGTATCAGAATTGCTAAAAATACAGAGAAGGTTAATAATTCCATAATCGCGTGAAGTTTTAATGACTAATGACGAATCTTTGAATCTTTAATGATGATACTAAACAATTGGTATCCAATACGACATTCTCCATCTCAATATTTGTATGGTGTTCTCAAATGTTCTTTATTCCAGGATTCAATATCCTGTGTAGATAGCGTACCTTCATTACATAATCGATCCATTGCGTCTAGTGCTTTGTTTGAAAAATAATCTGCAATCAGGTTGCGAATTTCTTGCATTTCTTCTTCGTCTTGCACATTGGCGATACTTTCTAATATCTGCATTTGATATTTTGTAAATACAGGTGATGTATCTACATTGTTATAGGTGAATTGTGGTTCTTTTACCATCATTGATTCATTTCCTGTTACATTATTTTTATTGCTCATAGTAGGATGCTTTTAGTACTTGCTTAATCATTATCGCAAAATTAATTAAATATAATAAGAATCTGCTTAGATTTAATTCAAAATTTGATTATAGAAGTTTCGTATTGTTAAGGGAATTGACGTTTCTTTACAGCTCGCCCTTTGGGCTCGCGGAAGAGAATGGGTTAGGGCGTTCCGCCCTTAACAATCCTCAAACTTTACCACCCAATTTAAGCAGTTTCTAACAGCTTTCTCAATTTACTATCTACTTTAGATATTTCATCACAACACATTTCTAGGAATCCACAATAGAATGGACGGCATGGAACATCATAACCTTTCCACATCTCGACGTAGGTATAAGATATTCTATCAAGAATATATTTTATGTTGTCCGTATCAATTTCTTGAGTCTTTTTTATATGGTCGCTAAAACTTTCAAATCTACTGCTAAACATTTGTGCTACCTCTATTTCGTCAGGAGTACTTATAACATTGTCTAATTCGACTGAAAACAAATGACAAAGTTCTCCCAATTGCATATAAGTATGTATTATCTCTTCCTTTTTTGTCGGTTGTTTTGTCTTTTTTTCGTGTTGGTGTTTTGTTGAGAAATGATCTTTCTCATATTCTATCACCAGAGATATTAGAAGATCTAATTCAATGGCATTCTTGTGTGTGATTGGAGTGTCGTCATTTACTAAAGAATTTAATTCCTTAATTCGTTCTATTATAGCATTATATGCTGTTTCTGTTTTGATTTTTGTCATATATTTCCTGTTTATTAAATGGTTATAAAGTTTAGTCTTGGCTCTAAAAGATGATTGTTTTGTTCATCCATGCGAGTATGTTGAGTGTGCATTAAATAGAAAGAGACGTTTATAAAATCTTTATTATCTTGTAATTTTCATGAATGTTATCTCTTTTTATCTTGATAATCACGATTTTCTCGGATAATTCGCCTAAATCGATTATGTTGTCTGATCCAGTCAAGTCTCTTTCAGAAATAAGGATTCTTCCGTCGACGGAATAGATTGCCAATTCGTCGCAAGCTGGAGCATGCAGTTTATTGCCGTCGATATAGCATACGTGTTCTGCTGGATGATCCGCAGATGCAGAATTGTTTTGCTTCACTTCCAATTCTCCGATTAAATTGGCTCCGAATAGGGAGTTGTATTGCGACGATGGGTTGCCAAATTGTATGCAGTAGCGATTGTTGTCTTTGGTGAAATCTCCAAGTTCAGAAATACGCAGATACAATTGATATTTGCCGGTTTCTACGTCGTCTGGAAGAGTTATTGATGTGGAGATCTCGTTAGACAAGCGTGATAACCAATTGCATGGATCAATCTTGTCGTTTGGAAAAATCTCATATTTATGAGTCTCTCCCGACAGGATGAAAGATACTCTCTTTTTCTTCGTCAGATTCGCAAATCCAACGTTCTCTATTGTCAAAGAGATAGGTAAATTCTCATTTTGAGCGACAGTATCTGGAAGCACAGACTTGCGGAGTATGAACCTGTAGCCCAAGTGGTTGGCAACGTAGGTATAGCCGTCACAACCGGAATATTCAGCGTCGTTGCCATTGAAAATCATATCTTTCCATCCTAAAATTGTAGGCTGATGCCATTCGTAGTTGAGGTAAGATGTGTGGGTGCGGAATCCTTCCACCGAAAGATATTCTGGCGTATTGATCGGATTATCTCCATTGTTGTTTGCCACAAGTTCACCTCCATAAGGTGTGGATTGTGAATAGGTCTCCAGCCATTTCACCATCATTTCACGCGTCATCTTATGGCCAGAAGCTCCCATTCCGATGGTTCCCAAATCACTGTCGGATCCCAAATATCCATCGTTATACATGCCGACGCGATAGATCGTGTCGCCTTTCTCTGCCAATGCCTTTTTAAACTTCTCTGAATCAATATCAAATCCGGAATAGTTGTTTCCATCGTTCACTTTAAGCCATTCAGCGACAATATCGGGACGACGAACGCCGATCTTTATTTCAGGTGGGGTTGCGACGAGCAATGTCTGCAACGCTTCCGCAATATTGGCATTTGTGGCGTTCACACTTGAATGCATCTCTCCCCAACTTCCGTACATTCCAAGCTCTACAAAGACGATTACATCGGTGTTTCTGGAGTAAATCTCGGCTAACTGTTTCAGATGGTTAAGGATCACGCTTTGGTCGGGATCACAATTCTTAGCACCATTATACCACGGGTCGTATGCAAAACGTACTATGGCACTTTTGCCTCTTTTGCGCACATCGTCGAGCATAGAATCGAAAGCATCAAGCATATCCTGCGTCAAAGGCTGTGACACTCCGAATGTGGTGTCTCCCGTCTCCTTATCGATAGATATGACGGCATTGCTGGAAAATTCCGAAATGTCCATACGCAGATGAGTCAGGTTACCCCATGTGTTGGAAGGCTTGTTGCCCTCAGGAGTGAAATGTTTGCCGACGGGACGATAAAAGCCAATGTATGGATTTTCAATCTCTTCCAAGGCGTCTGTGTAATCGAGATTCTGAACGACAGAGTTTGCCATCGATGTGGAGAGCAGACAATAAAATGATAATATGGCAAGAATTATTTTCTTCATATCAGTAAATGATTTGTTATCAAAAATATAAAAAAATGCATAATGTTTAGCTCTAGTCTGCAAATTTTGCTGAAAAATCATTTGTCCTGACACATCTCTTATTTCACAATTTTGATTATTTTTGTGGAGTATTAGGGTATTTAGCATAATAAAGGATATGAAAAGATTTTCACTTTCTATAATAATTCTTGCGACATCGCTTTTGGCTGCATTTGCTCAGGATGCTTCCGTGCTTTATTTTGCCAAACATAATCCAGTTCGTCATAATCTGAATCCTGCGTTTATGCCAGAAGGCTACAAGGTGTATGTGGGGGTGCCCGGATTATCAAATATTGATGTGAATGTGGGTAACAATTCCTATGTTCTCAGCGATTTCTGTAAGATAAAGAATGGGGATATTTATTCCGTCTTCGATAATGATCCTATCATAGGGATTAACAGTGTGCTTTCAGAGGCAAGAAACACTGTCAAGGCAAATGCGTCCACCTCTTTAAATATCCTGAATTTTGGATTCACAATCAAAGACATACATTTCATCAATTTCGGAGTGTCGTTGAAAACAGACATTTCGGCTTCAGTACCGTCTCCTTGGATCAAATACATGTTTGACACAGAGGATCTGACGAAATTGTCAGGATCATTTGACTTGAGCCGCACCACTACGGATGTCAATCTTTATTCGGAATTTGCCTTGGGATTTGCGGATAA
>Ga0256406_1003974_pt1 | contig 17582 bp, 15 predicted proteins | sample RumenRJG_03DNA_FD_185986 | JGI IMG/M metagenome (GOLD analysis project Ga0256406, IMG submission 185986) | Bovine rumen microbial communities from Lethbridge, Alberta, Canada - RJG_03 | ecosystem: Host-associated > Mammals > Digestive system > Stomach > Rumen | place: Canada: Alberta | collected...
TGCGGTAGGAGGAGATGTTGGCGTCGAGGCCGCCCAGTTCCTTCTCGATGATGGCAATGCGGTTGTTGATGAATTTCGACGTAGCGCTGATGACCTGGTTCTTGTCCTTCACCCATTGCTCCTTGTAAACGCTTATCATGGTGTTGATCACGTCGGTGGCGCGCTCCGGGATGACGTCGGTATAGCTGATGTTGAGGTCGGACGACTGCTTGTCAGCCAGCGCCACAGACAGGCGCGACTGCAGCTCAGTCGTCATGCTGTAGAGCGTGGAGCGGAAGACGGTGATAGGCAGGTTGTCTTCAGAAACAAAGGAGCCGAAATAGCTGGTCGGCTTCACAATGACCTTGCCGGCGGGGGTGTTGATGACCTGGTTGACGAAACCTTCAACCGTCTGGTCCTCACCCATGACTTCTCCATCGCGTGTGAACTCCGACATCTTGATTTTGCCATTGGGGCTCAGTTCCAGTTTGAGCGAAGCCATCTCGTCGTCGCTGAGGCCCATAAAGCGCACCGTAACCGGCAGCGTCTTGCCATAGAGCTCGTTGCTGTGGAAGGTGCCGGGAACGATATAGTTCATATCCAACCCGAGCCGACGGCCTGCTTCGAGCAGCACCGATGGGGCCTGAATGTTGTAGAGCTCATTGTTTACGTTGGTTTTGCCCATGTTGTAGCCCATATTCGAGAATACACTCGAAATGTCGCTGATGCCTTGCTGGTTGGTCTCGTCCTTGATGAGTACGATGGCCGAGCGCGTATATTGCTTTGGCTGCTTCTTGACATAATACATGCCCAAGAGAAGGCAGGCGATGACAGAAATCACAAACCATTTCCAGTTACTGCTGAAAAGCAGCCACAGTGCTTGGAGGTTTAAGCCCTCCTCTTGAACTTCTTGCTGTTGGATATTGTCGTTCTCAGACATAGGAGAAAAAGATTTGAATATTCGTTATTATTTGAGCAGTACGGCGATGGAGGTGAACAGCGAGGCCAATGAAATCCAGAAGGAAGTCGACCTTACATTGTTACCGTTGACTGTTGATTGTCTTGCGCGGGTGTCGTTGGGCGTGACGTAGATGACGTCATTCTGCTGGATGAAATAGGCGGGTGAGCTGGATACATCCTTCCAAGAGCAGAGGTCCACCTTATATATTTTATTAAGGCCACCCTCATTGCGCATCACGGTTACGCTGTCGCGCTTACCGTAGATGGTGAGGTCCCCGGCCTTGCCGAGGGCGTCGAGCAGGGTAATCTGGTCGCGGTCGATAGAGTACTGACCCGGTTTGGCGACTTCACCGAGGACTGAGAAGTAGAGGTTGGCAAAGTCGCAGGTCACTACGGCGTCCTTCACGAGGTCTTTGCCGACGAGCATACCCTTGATGAGCGATGCCACCTCGCCGCGCTGCAAACCGGCGATGTGCACTTTTCCGAGGACGGGGAAATCGATATTGCCGTCCAAGTCGATGGTATAGAATGATACATTCTGGCTGCCGTTGTAGTAGCTGTTGTTTGTACCCTGCCCTACACGATAGGAAACCGTAGAGAGGTTAAAAAGCTCGGCCAGTTCCGGGTCCTTGCTCTTTACGATGATGGTAGCCTTGTCACCTGGTTGGAAGGTGATGTATTTTGGCTGAACCGACGGCACCCCTTGACCGGGCTGAATGTCTTGGAAGTAGCCAATCGTCTTCGGCGTTTGGCAACCGACCATCGCTAACACTGTGAATATTGCACAAAGAAGCGGAAATCTTAAACTCTTTAACATATTCTACTTTTATTTTTGTTGCTGTTGTATTATAAAGGAGAAGCCTTTAGATTACAAAGTTACCATAATCTATTAAAGCAACAACACTATTCTAACCTTTTATAGCATCTTTTAACATTCAGGGCCTCGGTCAGGCAGAATTGAGTCCTGCGGAACATGTTAAAAACACATAATTAGTTACGACTTGTTTGAAAATAGCATAACTTTGCAAGCAGATGAGGTGACGGTTTGCGTCGCTTTGCTTTAAGATTATATAAACTATTTTCTATCAATAAGATGAAAAGTATCAAGTTTTTAGTTTTGTCGATGGCGGCTGCCTTATTGATGGCAGCCTGCGGTACGACGTCTACAGTACCTGTTACGGGTCGCAAACACACGCTGTTGGTATCTGATGCCCAGGTGCTGAGCCTGAGCAATCAGGAATACAATAAGTTTATGAAGACGGCCAAAGTATCCACTAATGCCACCAATACGGCTATGGTGAAGCGGGTAGGTCAGCGGCTGGCCTCAGCTGTTGAGACCTATCTGAAGAACAACGGCATGTCTTCGGAGATTCAGAACTTCAGTTGGGAGTTCAACCTTGTGCAGAACAAGGAAGCCAACGCATTCTGTATGCCCGGCGGTAAGATTGTCGTGTATGAGGGTCTTCTGCCTTATACGCAGAACGAGGCTTCGCTGGCCATCGTGCTCGGCCACGAGATTGCGCATGCCGTCGCCAAGCACTCGGCTGAGCAGATGTCGAAGCAGATCCGTCAGCAGTATGGCACACAGATTCTCGGAACGGTGCTCAACTCGGCCGTCGGCAGCGGTGTGGGCGATGTGGCATCAGCCATTGCCCAGCAGGGTTTCTCGTTTGCCAACCTGAAATACAGCCGTGACAACGAGAGCGAGGCCGACCACATTGGTCTGATTTTCGCAGCAATGGCCGGTTACGACCCCGAGCAGGCTATCCCCTTCTGGCAGCGCATGGCATCCGGTTCGAGCAGCAACCAGAGCGATATCTTCAGCGATCACCCCAGCGATGCCAAGCGTATCGCTGCCCTGCAAAAGGAAATGCCTGAGGCACTGAAGTATTACAAGGCCGCTACCGCATCGTCGACGACCACAAAGAAAACGACCACAAAGAAAACGGCCACGAAGAAGACAACTACGAAAAAGCGTTCAACTTCTAAGCGCCGCTAATCCATAACTGCCCTTCGCCAGCGCTCTCAAAGGACGTATGGCGTAGCCGCTACCCAATGTTACCGCAAGAAGCTAAATCGGTTTCTTGCGGTATTATTTTGCGCTTTCTTTTGAAGCGGGAAGGGGCGAGACCGTTTTGTCGAGCTCGGCAATCCATTCGTATTTCTTCGTCCAACGCCAAACCGTGGTGCGCGGCAGGTTGGTGATGTTCTGAATCTGCGGATTGCTGAGGCCGATGCGAATCAGATAACACACGCGCAACTCCTGACGGTCGACGCGTCCGAGCTTACGGATGAGCATGTCGGTGAAGTCGGGGTAGAGCTTATCCACCGCTAACAGCAGTTGTTTCCATTCCTCGTCGCTCATCTCGTGGTGCCCCTCAGACGACCGTCTCACGGCGTCGACAACGTCTTGGGCACTGCCTTCCAGTTTCGTCTGGTGGAGCAGGCGCATGAAACTCTTGTTCTGGTTGATGATATCCTCCAGCATCTGCTCCTTCTCCTTGAGTATGCTCTTGTAGTTCTCAATCTCTATCGTGACCCGCTCCAGTTCGCTTTGCGTGTGGGCGAGCCGTTGTTCCTGCCGGTGCAGCTCGTCTTCCTTCACTTGGTTTTCCTTGCGTTGCTGCATCAGTTCTCGCTCATACGACCGCGCTATCTTGCGCTGATAGACAATCTCGCGGTCGAACTTCCTCCTCAAAATGATGAAGACCACAATGAGGAAGAGCATGATGAACAGACTGACAGCCATCACCCAGAAGGCATCCTTGCGGTAAAAGGCTACCGGTTGGGCAGTGAGCATTAAGTTGAGGAGCGTTCTCATTCTCATTTGATTTTATGGCAAAGTTACTGTTTTTTCCATTAAAATACCGCCTCAATACCGCTCATTTTGTTCCACTTTGTTCCATTTGGAACGCTGTGGAATGATATTAAAGGATAATTATAAAGGATAAGTCCTAACTTTGCATCGTAACCCAAAAGCAGTAAAGCTATGTTGACTTATTACTTTCTCATCGACTATCTCACATCCAATTTGTGGCTCATCTGGACACTCATCTGTGTCCTGGCCCTCATCTTAGAGGTGTCGTCAGGTACTTTCTACCTCATGTGTTTTGCGCTTGGCGCCGCGTGTTCCATCGTGGTCTCCCTGTTCCCCGTACCTTTCTGGGTGCAGGTGCTGGTGTTCGCTGTAGGCTCGGTGCTGAGCGTGTATTGCGTTCGCCCCTTTGCGCTGAGGTATCTGCATCCCAACAAGGCCGACCGTCCGAGCAATGCCGACGCCCTTCTCGGTCGTGAGGGTGTCGTCATCGAGGCCATCCGCCCCGACCGCGACGGCTATGTAAAAGTCGACGGCGACGAGTGGCGCGCCGTAGCCAAGGATGGCGGCAGCATCGCCAAGGGCGAGCGCGTGCGCATCGTAGGCCGCGAGAGCATCATCGTGACCGTGGAACAAATTTGAATTATCCTTTAATCAGTATCCAATTATTTAAATTTTATTACTATGGTAGGACTTTATGTTTTAGTAGGCCTCGTCATTCTGGCAATCCTGTTTGCCAAGATGGCCATCGTGATTATTCCCCAAAGTGAGACCCGCATCATTGAGCGGCTCGGTAAGTATTACGCCACCCTCAAGCCCGGCATCAACATCATCATCCCCTTCATCGACAGGGCGAAGGTGATTGTCACCATGCAGCGTGGCCGCTATATTTACAGCAACCACATCGACTTGCGTGAGCAGGTGTACGACTTCGACAAGCAGAATGTGATTACGAAAGACAACATCCAGATGCAGATCAACGCACTGCTCTATTTCCAGATTGTCGATCCTTTCAAGGCTGTTTACGAAATCAACAACCTGCCCAACGCTATCGAGAAGCTCACGCAGACCACACTGCGTAACATCATCGGTGAGATGGAACTCGACCAAACGCTCACCTCGCGCGACATCATCAACACAAAGCTGCGCGGCGTTCTCGACGATGCCACCAACAAATGGGGCATCAAGGTCAATCGTGTTGAACTGCAGGACATTACGCCGCCGCAGAGCGTGCTGATGGCCATGGAGAAGCAGATGCAGGCTGAGCGCGACAAGCGTGCTACCATCCTCACCTCTGAGGGTGAGAAGCAGGCCCAGATTCTGAAGTCGGAAGGTGAGAAGACGGCCACCATCAACCGCGCCGAGGCCGACAAGCAGCAGTCCATCCTGCGTGCTGAAGGTGAGGCTACGGCCCGCATCCGCAAGGCTGAGGCCGAGGCTGCCGCCATCGAGAAGATTACCCAGGCCGTGGGTCAGTCGACCAATCCGGCCAACTATCTCTTGGCCAAAAACTACATCGCAATGCTTCAGCAGTTGGCCAGCGGCGACCAGAATAAGATGGTCTTCCTGCCTTACGAGGCTACCAATCTCATGGGCAGCTTAGGCGGCATCAAGGAATTGTTCAAGTAAATGAAGTTCGGAAGTTCTGAAGTCCCGAAGTTCTGAAGTCCAGTCATTACGCTATTCAAATCCAGTTAACAGATACTTAGCCATTTGACTGAACTTCTGAACTTCCGAACTTCCCTCTATAAATAATAGTATAGCACATGAATATTTGCATTGTCTGTGGCGCCCGCCCCAACTTCATGAAGGTGGCGCCCGTTATCCGCGCCATTAAGGCCGAGCAGCGCCATGGCGTGGACATCAATTACCATTTGCTTTATACGGGAGCTGACGGCGACCCGACCATCGAACCGTCGCTGTTCAGTAATCTGCAGATCGAATCGCCCGATTACTGCCTCGACGTCACCTGTGAGAACCTCAACGAGATTACCGGACTGGTGATGCAGCGTTTCGAGCTCTGGCTTCAGCATCACCCGGTTGATACCGTCGTGGTGGTTGACGACCTCGCCTCGACGATGGCTGTGGCCATTGTGGCGAAGAAGCAGGGACTGCGGCTGGCCCACATCGCCGCCGGTACGCGGTCGTTCGACATCAACATGCCCAAGGAAGTCAACCGGCTGGTCATCGACGGCTTGTCGGATATCTTGTTCACGGCCGGCGTGAGCAACAACTCCATCGCCAACCGCGAGGGCGCCGAACTGTCAAAGGTCTATATGGTGGGCAATGTGCTGATGGACAACCTGCGCTTCAACCGAGACCGCCTCGTGCGCCCGACCATCTTCGACGGCGATGCGAAGACCGGACTGCCGCCATTGGAAGACAACGGTTATATCGTGTTTACGCTCAACCGTAAAGCGCTCATGCAAGACATTGACCACCTGCAGGAATTGCTGCTCGCCATCGCCGACCGTCAGGGCGACGTGCCGGTGATCGCACCATTGCGCAGCAAGGCGGCTGAGGCTGTAAACCAATGTGTTATGGCCAATGCCTCCGCTCACATCTATGTGATTGATTCCTTGCCCTATCTTGAGTTCTCTTATCTCACCGCTCACGCCAAGGGCGTCATCACCGACTCGGGCAATGTGGCCGAGGAAGCTACGTTCAACCTGGTGCCTTGCATCACGCTGAACAGCTACACCGAGCACTATGAGACGGTGAAGGTCGGTTCCAACGTGCTCGTTGGCGAGGAACCCTCACGGCTGGCCGAAGCGGTCAGCGATATGGTGGCCGGTCGGTGGAAGTCCTGCGGTCTGCCCGAGCAGTGGGATGGCCGTACGGGTGAGCGTATCGTGAAGATCTTGGAATCATGAACGAGACCACCTTATTTATTAAGAACATGGTTTGTGACCGGTGTGTGATGGCTGTTGACGACGCTTTGCGCCAGCAGTCGCTCCGGCCGGTCAGCGTGGAGCTGGGCAAGGCTGTGGTTGAGGGTGAACTGACCGCCGGTCAGCGCACCGCCCTCCAACAACGGTTGCAGCAGCTCGGTTTCGAGTTGCTTGACGACCGTCGGCAACAGATCATCGCGCAGATCAAGGCCGCCGTCATCCGTCTGGTCCACTATCAGCAGGGCAACGCGCAGGTCAACCTCTCCGAATATCTCCGGCAGGAGTTGCACCAGGATTATTCCAGCCTGTCGAAGCTCTTCTCCGAATATGCCTCGAAGACCATCGAGCGCTATTACATCGAACAGCGCATCGAACGGGTGAAGGAGCTGCTGACTTACGATGAGCTGACGCTGTCGCAGATTGCTTTAGAGATGAACTACTCCAGCGTGGCCTATCTCTCGAGCCAGTTCAAGAGTGTCACCGGCATGACACCGTCGCAGTTCAAGCGTCTCCACGGCCAACAGCGGCGCAAGTTGGATGAGATTTAGATTGTGTTCTTGAGCCATTTGGTTTAAGGGCTTTTGATGTTGCAATGGCGGGCTCCGGGCTCAGCCATTGCAATTTGTTTGGTTCGTCGGTGCCCGTTATTCCAAATGTTAAAAACTAAGAAAATAGCGGACAAAATCGTGTTCGGGTTTTGCGTTGTTCCAGCGATGAAACGACGCCCAATTATCGATGAAACAACGAAAAAACGGCGCGGAAACCGGCGTTTTTGCCTCGCCGCACCGCGATAGCTATGCTTTCGCATCGCGATAACTATGGTATCGCATCGCGATAGCTATGCTCTCGCACTGCGATAGGTATGCTTTCGCACTGCGATAACTATGCTATTGCACCGCGATAAGTATCTGATGACGGCCTCTTAGCGGCCTGATTCAACTGAGATTTTGGCCTTAAACAATGTAAGCGGCTGATTCATAACAACTTGCTTAAACTCTCGCGTAGCGGCCGTATTCTGACCGACGGACGACTTGTTCGCAAATAACGCCGTCTCCATGTTAAAAAATCACCAATTAATTTGACAAAACCCCGGGGGCTCGCATTCGCTCATCCCCGGGCTATTCTCCGCAACCGCTCCGCGGTTGGTAAATATTGCTTGCTAAACTTGAATAGACTATCCGATGGTGGGAGAACACCACCATCGCGGTGTTTTACTGGTGTGTCTCACGCAGCAGGTCGTTGACCGTCTTCACGGGGTTGAAGGTCGACAGCGGCACTTCTACGAAGACCGTGTTCCAGTCGCTCATGGAGCCATTCCATAGACCGGGCAACTCGAGCGCTTTCAGCTGGCGGCCGTTTTTGCTCTTGCTGCTGATGAAGCCGGTGTTGTGGTCAACATAGTCGGGCAGGTGGAAGGGATGACCCTGATAGTCTTTCGTGGCGCAAACCAAGTCGACGGGGTTGAAGTGGGTACCGCCGGTGAACATCTTTACATAAGCTTCGTTGCTCTTGTCAATCTGACTGCTCTCCAAGATTTGAGGACTGACCGTACCATCCTGATTATAAGCGAGGAACGGGCCGCCACCGGGCTCGCCCACGTTCTTCACCACACCGCAGACGCGAATGGGGCGGTTGAGCTTCTTCCGCAGATAGATGACGAGGTCGGCATCCTCCAGTTCCTTGATGTCGGACTTGCGGCAGCAAAGCACGTGTTGCACGAAGCGGATGATCTCTTCCAGTTTGGCGTGGTTATATTGGCCCGAATCCAACAGTTTGAGATAGTCGAACACCTGGTGCTGCACCTTTACCAGCACACCGCCGATGACCTTCTTCCACTGTACGGTGTCGCCCTTCAAGCGGTCGGGCACCACGTTGTCGATGTTCTTGATGAAGATGACGTCGGCATTGATGTCGTTGAGGTTCTCGATGAGTGCGCCGTGACCACCCGGACGGAAGAGCAACGACCCGTCCTCGTTGCGGAAGGGCGTGTTGTCGGGATTGGCGGCGATGGTGTCGGTGCTGGGCTTCTGCTCAGAGAACGTAATGTCGTAATGAATGCCGAATTTCTGCTCATACTTGGCTTTCTTCTCGGCCACACGCTGCTTGAACAGCTCCAGATGGTCGTGGGAAACGGTGAAGTGGATGTGCGACTCGCCGTTGGAGCTGGCATAGAGCGCGCCTTCTACCAGATGCTCCTCTAATGGGGTGCGGATGCCGTCGTCGTAGCGGTGGAAGAGCAGCAGGCCCTTCGGCAGCTGACCGTAGTTGAGGCCCTCGGCATTGAGCAGGTTGGCTATAACAGCCTTGTATTCGCCGTCGGCTACAAGCTCATCGATGCTCTTCTTGTTGTTTTCCACGCATTTGGCGTTGAGGGCGTCGTAGAAGGCGAAGTGCTTGATGTCGCTGAAGAACGTCTTCTCAAAGTCGGTCTGCGGCTTGTCGTAGTCGGCATTGAGAAAGCCAAATATATTCTTGAACATACGGCTGGCGGCACCCGATGCGGGAACAAACTTCACCACCTTATGCCCTTGCTGCTTGTAGGCTTCCCATGCCTCAACGTCTTGCTGTTGCTGGTCGGCACCCTCGGCGAGGATGCCTTTGCCTACGGCTGCTGCGCCTTCGAGCTTGAGGAAGGGGAAACCCTGTCGGATCTGTTCTAATTGGTGCTCTACTTGGGCAACGGTCATGCCGCGGCCTTCAATCTGTTGTTTGTCTGCCTGTGTTAGCATAGCGATCTGGTTTAATAGTCTTATTGATGCAAATTTAATGTTTTTCCGCTAATGTGGCAAAGTCCGTCCCGCTTTTTTATAGCTTTTTATATATGGCAGGGCGCCCCGAATGGTCGCGGCCGTGGCGCCATCCGTTATTCCATAACTTTTTTCCAAGATTTCGTAACAGCGGAATGCGCCGTTTGCCGTAACTTTGCAACCGTAAACAAGCAACATTAATATTAATACTTACGACAATGAAAAAGGTGATTACAGTAAACGGAATGAGATGTGAACATTGCAAGGCTAAGGTGGAAGGCGCTTTGAAGGCCATTGACGGGGTCAATGCCGCTGAGGTGAGCCTGGCCGACCACAACGTGACCGTCGACTATGATGAGGCCAAGGTGCAGCCCGAAGCCATGAAGGATGCCGTAGACAACTGCGGACACTTCGAGATGGTGCTGTAGGACGATGGCCCTGAGGCGGTTTCGCTTAGGTGCCAGTGTAGTGGCCGGCCTTGTGCCGGCCACCAGCCGCATGTGACATAGTGGAGAAAAATATATAAGGGATAACAAAATATGAAACAGACAATACCCGTGGTCGGCATGGCATGCGCGTCGTGCTCGGCCAACGTTGAGAGAAAGTTGAACTCGCTGGACGGCATCCAGTCGGCCTCAGTCAGTCTGGCCGGGCGCTCCGCACTGGTCGACTACGACCCGTCGAAGATCAGTCTGGAGACGATGAAGAAAGAAATCAATGGCATCGGTTACGATCTCGTCATTGAGAAAGACCGGTCGGTGGAGGCCATTCAGAAGCGCGAATACACCATTCTGCTTCGCCGCACGGTGCTGTCGTGGGTGTTGTCGGTGGTCGGCATGTGCATCAACATGCGGTGGCTGCCCATCGGGGGCACGACGGTGGTCAATCAGGTGGCGCTGCTCATCGCCTTGGCCAATATGTATTTCTGTGGCCGCCAGTTCTATGTATCGGCGTTTAAACAAATACGTCACGGTGCCGCCAACATGGATACCCTGGTGGCGCTCTCCACGGCTATCGCCTTCATTTTCAGTGCCTACAACACGTTCTGGGGCGATGCGTCGCTCACTTATTTCGACTCTTGCGGCATGATCATCACCTTTGTGTTGACCGGTCGTCTGTTAGAGGAGAAAGCCAAGGACGGCACCGCCACGAGCATCAAGCAGCTCATGGGTCTCGCTCCGAAAACGGCCCACATCGTCGAGGACGGTGAGGTGCGCGAGGTGCCTATCTCTACGATCGACGTGGGCGACCTGCTCGAGGTGCGCCCCGGTGAGAAGGTGCCGGTCGACGGCGAGGTGGTCTCGGCTGAGAGCTTCATGACGCCCGATGCCGCCTATGTCGATGAGAGCATGATTACCGGTGAGCCGACACCCGCCGAGAAGAAGAAAGGATCGAAGGTGCTGGCCGGTACCATCCCAAGTCAAGGTAAGTTCCGCATGCGTGCCCGCCAGGTGGGCGAGAACACGGCGCTGGCGCATATCATCAAGGTGGTACAGGAGGCTGAAGGCAGCAAGGCGCCGGTGCAGCGCATCGTCGACAAAGCCGCGCTGGTGTTTGTACCCGTAGTGGGCGCCATCGCACTTATCACCTTCCTCGTCTGGTTGGCTGTCGGCGGTATGGCCGTATTGCCGAAGGCCATCATCTCGGCCGTCACAGTATTGGTCATCGCTTGCCCCTGCGCTATGGGTCTGGCCACGCCAACGGCCCTGATGGTGGGCGTGGGCAAGGCGGCCGACCGTCATGTGCTCATCAAGGATGCTACGGCGCTGGAGCTGTTGCGTAAGGTGAATGTCCTCGTGACCGATAAAACCGGAACGCTGACCATCCCAAATCAGCAGGTCGACTTCACCAAGGCCGATGACCTGCCGTTAGAGGATCGCGAACGGCTGAAGCCACATGTGCCCGAGGCTATGGCGCAACTGCAGAAAGATGGCATCGATGTGTGGATGATGAGCGGCGACAAGGAAGAGGCCGCCAAATACTGGGCCGACAAAGCGGGCATCAAGCATTATAAGGCTAAATGCGTGCCCGCTGATAAGGAAAACTTAGTGAGAAAGCTGAAAGAGGAGGGCAAGACCGTAGCCATGATTGGCGATGGCATCAACGATACGCAGGCGTTGGCTCTGGCCGACGTGAGTATCGCCATCGGTACGGGCACCGACGTGGCGATGGATGTGGCGCAGGTGACGCTCATCTCCGACGATATGATGGCGCTGCCCGACAGCGTTAGGCTCAGCCGCAAGACGGTGAAGATGATTTGGGAGAACCTCTTCTGGGCGTTCATCTACAACCTCATCTGCATCCCCTTGGCTGCCGGTGTGCTCTATCTGTTCTACGACAATCCACCCATCCAGCTCACTCCGATGTGGGGTAGTGCGCTGATGGCATTCTCAAGTCTGAGCGTGGTTCTAAATAGTCTGCGCCTGAAGTGGGCTTAGGCCACCAGTTCTTCTCCACTGAAATCTGCAGGGAGAAGTTGGGATTGGGTGTCCACCGCAATGCTGCCCCGAGTTTATCGCCAAAAGCGTTATACCCGGGGTAGCTGTCGTAATAGCCCAGGGCACCGTAGCGGCCAAAGTAGCCCGGGTAACCATAATAGCCGCCATAGCCCTGCATGCCGCTGTTGACCAGCGACTTCTGACCGTAGACGTAGCCGGTGAGATGGTCGTTGAACTGATAGCCCAGCTCACCGTAGAGTCCGCCATTGGTGACGTTGATGCCATCCCAGTTGAGGTGGTTGATATAGCCGCCCGCAGTGAGCCAGGCCCGCTTGCCGAGGGGCGCCACATAAGTCGCAGTAACATTTTGCGCAAAGCCCGCACCCTTGGGTGCACCCTTGCCGAAGCCCGCCATCACGCTGAGGTTGACGCTCGCGTTGAGGCCCTGGTGAAGCGGCGACGTCGACAGGTGGGTCGAGGGCGTTACCGGCGACAGTTGGACCGGCGCCAGATAACTCTGAGCCGACACGGTGAGCGCCATGAATAGCAATACTATCAAACTGATGGTCTTATGCATCTTGAATACTCCTTACACATTATTATATATAGACCCGGCAACGGCAGGATATGGCTCCGGCAACGGTGCCATGTCTTCACGCCGGTCGTCTGCCGTGGTCTTTTCTGCAAATTTACGCCGTTTGCGCTAATAATGAGCAAAACGAGGTGAGGCTTAACATTATTTGAGCTTTTGAGATTGCTGGGTATCTATTCAGCCATTTATATTCGGCGCACCCGATAAACCCTGTGGATGCGTCTGTACCGGACCAACTGTACATGGTTTGCTGTCGCAACTTATTTCTCACGCCGATTACGCCGATTTTGGGAATGCAGCACCTGTGCTGTCTGTGTTAAATCCAGGCGCACCCGACAAACCCTGTGGAGATGTACGCCACCAAGATTGCATACCTCCACGGATTTTATCCGCTGCACCACATGCTGCATCAGTGAAATCAGCGCCATCAGCGTGAGATAGAAATTAGGATGCCAAAGTTATCGTCCCCCACGGACATTATCGGGTGCGCCAATATAAATGGCTGATAGTTACTGACAGGTATCGACTAACACTATAATAAGGTGAAACGCACAAATTATTCAATTTTTCCTCAAATTGTTTGCGGGTTTGAAAGAAAAGATATAATTTTGCAAACGAATTAATATTAAAGCAACATTCACAATGAAAGCTTACGCAACATATTCCTATTATTACTTTTACTTTGCAAGGAATTGTGAAGCGGGAAGTTGCGTGTAATTTCAACTTAAGACAAACGATAGTTAATCCGAAAGGTTTACATCATAGTCCCGCTTCAGTGTATATTGAGGCGGGATTTTTTAATTTAATAAGACAATGAAGAGAATAGCGATACAAGGTTACTTAGGTTCGTTCCATGACATTGCGGCCCACCAGTATTTCGAGGGTGAGCAGGTGCAGATCATCTGCTGCGCTACGTTCGAGGGCGTGTTCGAGAATATCAAGCGCGACCCCACCGTCATCGGCATGCTCGCCATCGAGAACACTATCGCCGGTTCATTGCTCCATAACTATGAGTTGCTGCGCGACAGCGGAACGTCAATCGTTGGCGAGCATAAGCTCCACATCACCCACAGCATCTGCTGTCTGCCCGACGACGACTGGACGACGCTTCGCGAGGTGCATTCCCATCCGGTGGCACTCATGCAATGCCGCGACTACCTTGCCAACCACCCTGATTTGAAAGCCGTTGAGGCCGAGGATACTGCAGGCAGCGCCGAGTTTATTCACGACAACCAATGCCACGGATGGGCCGCCATCTGCCACGCCGACGCCGCTGAGATGTACGGATTGAAGGTGCTCGAGAACCACATTGAGGACAACAAACACAACTTCACCCGCTTCCTCGTCGTCACCGACCCGCGCAAGGCCGACTTCCTGCGACCGCTCAACCAAGCCAATAAGGCCAGTCTCGTCTTCTCTTTGCCCCATGAGGAAGGGTCGCTGTCGAAGGTGTTGACCATCCTCAGCTTCTACGATATCAACCTCACCAAGATACAGTCGTTGCCCGTCATCGGCCACGAGTGGGAATATATGTTCTACGTCGATGTCACCTACACCGACTTCATCCGCTACCGACAGTCGATTGACGCCATCACGCCCTTAGTGAAGACTCTAAAGATATTAGGCGAATACAAAGCATCTTAATACAAACATCACTATGAAACCAGCAGAAAGAGTTAACAGCATACAAGAGTATTATTTCAGCCGTAAGCTCAAGGAGATAGCGCGGCTCAACGCTGAAGGTCAGGACATTATATCGCTGGCCATTGGTTCACCCGACATGCCGCCTTCAAAGCAGACCATTGACAAACTGTGCGAGGTGGCCCGCGACCCCAACGCCCACGGCTACCAGCCGACAAGTGGACTGCCCGAGTTGCATAAGGCTATGGCCGGCTTCTACAAGCGCATCTACGGCGTCGACCTCGACCCGATGCGCGAGATCCAACCCATCATTGGCTCGAAGGAAGGCATCATGTATGTCACCCTTGCCTTCTGCAATGCCGGTGACGAGGTGCTGATCCCCGATCCGGGCTATCCCACCTACACCGCCGTCAACAAGCTGTTCGGTACGAAGATAGTCAACTATGACCTTCGCGAGGACAACGGCTGGCAGCCCGACTTCGACCAGCTCGAGCAGATGGACCTGAGTCGTGTCAAGGTGATGTGGGCCAATTACCCCAACATGCCGACCGGTGGCAACGCCCGTCGGGAGACCTTCGAACGGCTGGTCGACTTTGCCCGCCGCCACGACATCCTCGTAGTCAACGACAATCCCTATTCGCTCATCCTCAACGACCACCCCATGAGCCTCATGCAGGTACCGGGAGCCAAGGACTGCTGCGTCGAGTTCAACTCAATGTCGAAGAGCCATAACATGCCCGGCTGGCGTGTCGCCATGATGGTGAGCAACCCCGAGTACATCTCGTGGATGTTCAAGATACAGAGCAATATAGAGAACGGAACCTTCCGCGGCATACAGCTCGCCGCCGCTGAGGCTTTCAACACCAATACGCCCGAGTGGCACCGCGAGAACAACATCGAGAATTATCACCGCCGCCGCGTCATCGCCGAGGACATCATGCGGGCCCTTGGCTGCAGTTTCGACCCCACGCAGGTGGGCATGTTTCTCTGGGGCAAGATACCCGACAAATACGAGAATGTGGAGGACCTCACCGAAGCGGTGCTGCACAAGGCGCGCGTCTTCATCACTCCGGGGTTCATCTTCGGCAACAACGGCAAGCGCTACATCCGTATCAGCCTCTGCGCCAAGGATGAAAAGATGAAAGAAGCATTAAATAGAATTAAGGCAACAATAAAATAAGAATACTATGGAATTAGAACTTGAACCACTCAATTTGCCATCAGACAACGGTGAGAGACCTATTGTGATTGCAGGTCCGTGCTCGGCTGAGACCGAGGAACAAGTGATGACTACCGCCCGGCAGTTGGCCAATAAAGGCTGCCACATGTTCAGGGCCGGCATCTGGAAGCCGCGCACCAAGCCCGGAGGCTTCGAGGGCAATGGCGAGGCTGCGCTGCCCTGGATGCAGGAGGTGAAGAAGGAAACCGGCATGCTCACCGCCACCGAAGTGGCTACGCCGGAGCATGTGGAGCTTGCTCAGAAATATGGTATCGACATTCTGTGGATTGGCGCACGCACATCGGCCAACCCCTTCGCCATGCAGGATTTGGCCGACAGCCTGAAGGGCTACGATGGTCCGGTGCTGGTCAAGAACCCCGTCAATCCCGACCTCGAACTGTGGATTGGCGCCATGCAGCGCCTCAATCAGGCTGGCGTCAAGCGGTTGGGTGCCATCCACCGCGGCTTCTCGAGCTATGATAAGAAGATTTACCGCAACCTGCCCATGTGGCAGATTCCCATTGAGTTGCACCGCCGCATCCCCAATCTGCCCATCATCTGCGACCCCAGCCATATCGGCGGCCGGCGCGACCTCATCGCTCCCCTTTGCCAGCAAGCCATGGACCTCGGTTTCGACGGACTCATCGTCGAGAGCCATTGCGACCCCGACTGTGCCTGGAGTGATGCCAAACAGCAGGTGACACCCGACATTCTTGACTACATCTTAAGCTTATTGGTGGTGAGAAGTGAACATACAACAACCGAGGGTCTGCGCCAATTGCGTAGCCAGATTGATGAGATCGACAACCAGTTGATGGACTTGATGGCTAAGCGTCTGCGTGTCTGCCGCGAGATAGGAACGTTTAAGAAAGAGCATAATATGACGGTGCTGCAGGCAGGCCGCTACAATGAGATTCTCGAGAAGCGTGGCGCTCAGGCTTCGCTCTGCGGCATGTCGCCGGAGTTCGCGGCCCATGTCTTTGAGCTTATACACGAGGAGAGCGTGCGCCAGCAGTTACAGATTGTAAACGAATAAGCCAATGAAGATACTCATAATGGGAGCCGGAAAGATGGGCTCCTTCTTTATCGACCTGCTCAGTTTCGACCACGAGGTGGCCGTCATTGAGCGGGACCCGAAGCGCATGCGCTTCACTTACAACTGCCAGCGCTTCACGACGATGGATGAGGTAAAGGCCTTTGCGCCCGAATTGGTCATCAACGCCGTAACGGTGAAGTACACCATTCCTGCCTTCGAACAGATACTGCCCTATCTGCCAAAGGATTGCATCATCTCCGACATCTCGTCGGTGAAGACCAATCTTAAGGACTTTTACGAGAAGACGGGCCATCCCTATGTCTCTACGCACCCGATGTTTGGCCCGACATTTGCCAACCTCAACCAACTCTCAGAGGAGAATGCCATCATCATCAGCGAGGGCGACTACATGGGCCGCATCTTCTTCAAGGACCTCTACCAGCGCCTGGGCCTGCACATCTACGAGTATACTTTCGATGAGCATGACCGCACTGTGGCCTACTCGCTGAGCATCCCATTTGTCTCGACCTTTGTCTTTGCGGCAGTGATGAAGCACCAGGATGCGCCCGGCACGACGTTCAAGCGGCACATGCGCATCGCCCGCGGCGTGCTGTCCGAGGACGACTACCTCCTGCAGGAGATTCTTTTCAACCCCTACACCCACGACCAGGTGGCGCAGATACGCAGTGAGCTGAAGGAACTCCTGCAGATTATCGATAATAAGGATGCCGATGGCATGAAGGCGTATCTTACCAAAATCAGGCGCAACGTTGCCGACCAACAGTAAGATATGGGTGAGATGACGATGGAATGACAATCGTCGCGCATCGTCAATTCATAGGGAGGGCAATCAGCGGTTGCTGCGCAAATTCTGTCATCTCTATGTCGCTTATTTCGAATATATTCGCTACCTTTGCACGAAAATAAGCAATTAATCATATGTTTGAGAATTTAACCGACCGCCTTGAACGCTCGTTCAAGATGCTGAAAGGCGAGGGCAAAATCACAGAAATAAACGTAGCCGAGACGCTGAAGGACGTTCGCCGCGCGTTGCTCGACGCTGATGTCAACTATAAGGTAGCCAAAACGTTCACCGATACGGTCAAGCAGAAAGCGCTGGGTATGAACGTACTCACTGCCGTCAAGCCTGGACAGTTGATGGTGAAGATTGTGCACGATGAACTGGCCAAGCTCATGGGTGGCGAGGCTTCCGAGCTCCAGTTGAAGAGCAAGCCGTCTATCATCCTGATGTCGGGTCTTCAAG
>Ga0256406_1003975_pt1 | contig 17578 bp, 7 predicted proteins | sample RumenRJG_03DNA_FD_185986 | JGI IMG/M metagenome (GOLD analysis project Ga0256406, IMG submission 185986) | Bovine rumen microbial communities from Lethbridge, Alberta, Canada - RJG_03 | ecosystem: Host-associated > Mammals > Digestive system > Stomach > Rumen | place: Canada: Alberta | collected...
CTCGGACGCATGGTCCAGGTCAAGGGTGACGGCAGTCATCGAGAATCCTTTCGTGTAAGTGCCTGGGATTACGGTAGCGTAGAAGTTGCTTCCGGCAACGCCGTCTACTTTCACCACTGCGTCTCCCGAGTAGGAAGTCGCAAGCTTCGTCGTCTCATCAATCTGCAGCGTGTCAGGAGTGGCTACCACAGGATTGCCGGAAGCCATGTCCACAGAGAATGTTCCGGCGACGTTGTTGCCGACGGAGTTGATGGAAACGACTTTGATCGGGGTAGTCACGGAAGAAGGCACCCTGAATTTGAGGACGGAGGTCACGTTGCGCATCTTCACTTTCCTGTCGGATGCGACTGCTACTGCGATGTTGGCGCTGCCGAACGTGCCATCCTGGATGCGAGGGACGTTGAGCACCAACTTCTTGTCCGAAGTCATGTTCTGATAGGCGCGGACCGGATAAACGACGTAAATCGTGCCAGTGACAGTGGTCGAGAAGTCGAAATATTTCTGCCCGTTTGCAGAGGCAGGCACCGTTACGGTGTCGGCATCGGTTCCATTGGTCACCAGAAGCTGGTCGCCGGTCGCCCAGACTGTCTTACCCTGCTTGGTAATATCTGTCCTGGTGTCTTCGTCATCGCAGCCTTCGAAAGACACGGTGAAAGTCCTTTCTTCTCCGACGGGTCTTTGAGGAGCATCTAAAATATCCTCTTTCACGCATGCCGAGAATGTCATCGCAATCGCGGCAAAAGCTAGAATGCATATATTCTTTTTCATATTCGTTCCTCCTAAGTTTAGTTATTCCAGTCCCAGCCAGGTTTGTCGTAATCTTCTGCTCCACCGGAATCTCCAGGCTGCTCCGGCTCCTCGTCCTCGATCGCCTGAACCTTGAGTATGCACCACGTGCCAGCCTCTTTCGACTGGTCGCTGACATACCTGAATCCGAACTGGACGGTCTTGCCGATGAAGGCGGAAAGGCCGACGTTCTCGGAAGTCATGACGGAAGATCCCTGCTCGTCAGGGTAGGAGAATGAAATCGCAAGTTTCTGGAATTTGCCGCCATCCACGCTGATCCAGACAGATGTCTGATCCTTCGCTGTCTCGATGTCGTTGAAATTCCTTACGATGTGGTCGAATACCAGGATAGGTTTCTTCGCTCCGGAGAGATTCACTTTCTCGGTGTAGAGCCAAGACTCGGTCGTGTAGCTTGCGCCGCCAGTGTAACCGGAAGCCTGCCAGCCGGTAGAGCTGGAGCGAGTCCAGATAGCATCGAAGACGAGAGGGAACTTAGGGTTGTTGATGACGATGCCTCCGTCTGCAGCAGTGTAGTCCACCGTGTAAGGGAAGTTCTTCGTGGCAGCCGTAGAAGGATCAGGCTCTACATAAGAGTCGACTTTCTCCAGATAGGCATAAACAAGAGTCATCTTGCCGCCAACCTGCTCCAGATAGCCCACGACAGTAACGTTATCGCGTTCCTTGACATTGCTTAAAGCTCCTCCCTGCTTTCCGTAGCCAGCGTCAGAAGAATTCAGGCCAGCCACAGGAAGCAAACCAGAATCATCGATCAGATTGAAAGACCCGTTCCCTTGAAGACTCTTGACTGTTCCTGAGAGCCTGTATTTCTGATACTTGTAAGGATTGCTGACCGCAGCGGCATTCTTTGCGGTAATGTCATTGATTTCGGTCGGCATGTAAGCTGTCTGGGTAACAGCGATGGTTCCAGTCAATGTCCCATCGATTGATTTGACCGTGATGGTAGCATTACGGTCAAGAGAAGAGTTTTTGCCGACTGTAACGCTGAGTTGCTGCGCAGTGCCGGAAGATTTCCCTGAAGCAGGAGACACGGTAACCCAAGAATCGCTACTGGAAGCGTTCCAGTCAACGTTGGCAGTCACAGACACGCTCTGAGAACCACCAGCATCACTAAATGTCAGCGAAGAAGGAGACACCCTTACGCTAGGAGTCTCTTTATCGCCACCACTGCCTCCGCATGCGGTGAGGGACAAGACCAGCACCGCAGATGCGAGAGATGATAAAATTTTGATAGGCTTCATATTACTTGAATATAATGTATTAATATGTGATAGATTATTGCCTTACAAGTTGCAACGCCCCCGTGGAACTGTTCATCTGGAAGACATTCGCATAGCCTCCAGCCTGCGCGGCACCCACAGACGCGTGGTTGAATGAGTTCGTGGCGCAAAGGATTACGCACACTCCGCCAATGTACCTGGCGCTGCCGGGATATTGCGAAACGCTGTCCAGGACACGAGATGCCGAAGTCCTGTTGGCGTAGGACAATTTCGAGAAGTCGGAAGACACCGTAAGCCACATCCATGTATAATCAGGAGTGCCTAGATCCGTCTCGTTGAAGAACCAAGGAGAACCCCAAGTCGTGCCGGTCTGGCTCACAAGCTCCGGGCTGAAAATAGCATACTTGCCATTGGAATCGGAGGCGCCGCTTGAAATAAGCTGACCGGAATCGTCGCGGCAGTCGAGGAACAGCCCGACGCGGACCGTCTGAGCATCATAGTCAATGTCCACGCACCCATCCAGAACAGCGTTGCCGTAAAGTCCGGCGATTCCGATGTTGTTAGCATAAGTCTTTGAGTCATTGGCATATTTCAGGGATTCAGCCTTCAATGGTTTGCCAATTGAAACCGTCCATGGAGCAGCATCCTTCGGTTTGCAGGCCCCAGTGCCGGCGAAGACCTTAGCAGTGAAAGTCCAGTTCCCCTTGAAGTCGTCCGGGCCGATCTGGGTGATGGAGAAAACCGAGCCGTCCGGCAGGGTGATGGCTGCGCTCCTAGGCTTCCCTGTAGTATTGGCAGACCATGAAAGGATGCCGCCCGAATAGCTCAGGAAGTCATGCGCGGCAGTCCCGTCACCGCCGGAGACTGGCCTGCTGCCGGAGGCGTCGGTAACCCAGGCGCTGTTGCTGCCAAGGGTCATCGTCGCTGTCACTGCATCGCTCTCGGCATCCCAGGAGTCATAAGCCCTGAGAGAAACCGTGTAAGAACCTGTCTCGAAAGAAGACAAGCCAAGGTCAGAGGCCGTAACGGTCTCTGAATATTTCTTCTTCATGCTGGCGGTGCCAGGATAGAGGTAGAAATCGGACAGGATCCTCGCCTCTCCGACCTTAGCGGAGCCTCTCGACACGGTCAGCACGTAATGATGCACGAACTCATCGTCTGTTCCTGCAGGGAAAACCGCAGTGAACGAAGAGGCAGAGGCATCCGAAATCGAAAGCGACGAGACGGATGGCTTTCCGTTCGCTAGAGACAATGCCGTATGGCTGAACTTCTTAAGATTGCTTTTTGCCACGTCAGGATACTGAATCTCGTAAGGAGCGTTCCTGTAGACGGCTCCATTGGTGAAATCCATCTGGTAGATGCGCATGTTGCCGTTCCAGTCGAACTGCACGAAATTGCCAGAAGATACCCGGAAGCTGTCGTTCATGACAGTTGCGGAACGCATGTGAAGATAGTGCCCGTTCTCGCAAGCCATGTAGCGGACAGATCCGCAACCTACCGCAGTGAAGTCTCCCTGCCAGATGCTTCTAGGATCTGCCAGAGGGAAATGCAGGTGCCCGCCGAATACTACGACCTGGGAGTATTTCCTGAGAATAGGGGTAAGGGCATCGGATGCCCAATAATGCGGATGCGAAGATTCCCATATTCCGCCATCTTCACCCAGAAGGCTTCCGTAGACTGTCCCGGTCACCATAGGATGGGTGAGGACTATCACATACTGCCCTGGGTTTTCTTCGGTGAGAGCCTTCAGGCGAGAGTCCAGCCATTCAGCAGCCTTTGCGTCATAGCTTATTGGCTGGTCTCCGTCAGGGGATATTGCAAGAACATGGATGCCACCCAGAATGGCTTCCCTGCATTCGTAATTCTCGCTCATTCCTTTGTCTGCGTCCACAAGATAATAATTGGAACCCAAACCGTTGCGGATGTATTTTGCCGCAGCGACCATGTTCGATGGCCACGCATAGCCAGGCATCTCATGATTCCCGACAGCGTAGAACATAGGGACCTGCACAGGATCGAAGATGGACTCGTAGGCATTCTTGAAAGAATTGAGCTGGGAAGCGCTGTTTGGCGAATCGATGAAATCTCCAACCACCAGAACCCCATCCAGCCCGTCGGCCCCATGTTGTTTTGCCATGGCATTGCATTGGTTCAAGGCATTCTTGAACTTATCCACCGAACCGACAGCCTCGCCTGACGATTTGTTCGCATTGATGTGAACATCGCTTATGACAGCAAACGAAGCCACCACATGGCTTTCGTCGAAGACATCCGAGATGGTAACCGGCTTGGAAGGGTTCAACGTGCCGGCATCAAGGACGGTGCCTCCCTCGAACTTCACGTAAGAAGTTCTCTTGAGCGCTCCGACTTCCTTGCCATCGGCATCCAGACCTGTCAATGTGAAACCTTTGCTGAAGGATATGCCTGGACGTATCCCCAGATAGTAAGTCCCCGGCTCATCGAAAGCCCGTGATTCCTTGGCGCCAGGATTGTCGTTTCCATAAGCCGTCACTCCCCCGAACTTCACGTAAGAGGCCATGTCGAACTTCTCTCCATTGTTGCCCGTAAGGGTAACGGACTTGAAGCGGCTGTCTTCTACCTTGAATTTTATCAATGAATATGCATTCTGGAACACGAAGGAATTGCTGCCGTCCTCGCAGGAAGCGACCGTGACGGAAGGAATGGCGTCTTCTTTTCCTTCAAGGTTGCCGACGTGCCATGCAGTCGGCGGCTCCTCGCGGTAGCCAGCGACCCCGCTCCCAGGCAGATAAGCATAGTATTTCGCCCCTGCCATCAGTGAACCGGCGGAAGTGAAGCTTGCCGTCTTGCCGTCGCTCGAAATGCTTCCGGCAGTCAGCGTCTCTTCTGAATATTCACGATTCTTCACGCTTACCACGTTTATCTTGTCCCCTTCCGCCCACGAAGACTTGAAATCCTCGGAAGAAGCGTCGGCGAATGTGGCCGTGAAAGTAATCTCCGGCTTGTACTCTCCGAACGCCACGGCCGAATGCACGGAGCCTCCGGAAATCGTCAGGGCACCTTCGGAAAGTGCCTGGTTCAGCTGATTCCCCTGCGCATCGAAGCTCTTCAGAGCGTAGCCTTTGTTTAATTTAAGTCCCGGGAACAGCCCTATGTAGTAAGTCCCAGTTCCGGAAATATTCTTTCTAATGACAGTCGAAGGCTCGAAAGCAGGAGCGGAAGCGTCAGATGCCGAATAATTAGTGGAAATAAGGACATCTTTGCCGACCACTTCCCCGTCATTGCCCGAGAATTCCACATAGCTCGTCTTCGAATCTGCAACCTCGAATTTGAGGACAGCGAATATATTCCTGAATGCCAAGGTCTTATTTTGCACAGAGCCGGTCGAGACCGTAACGGACGGCACCTGGACGGAAGAGTTGTTCATGTCATTCACCGTCCACGCATCTGTCGCATTCATGCCCTTGACTCCGGTATTCGGCAGATAGGCATAGATGGCGCTGATCTCGGAAGCATTCCTGGATGGGAAGTCGATCTTCGCAGTCTTGCCGTCGGAAGAGACCTCCGAAACCTTTGCCGAAGATGACGCTGTCTTGCCGCCAGTGACCATGGTAACCATTATTTCCTGGCCGGAGACCCATTTCGAAGGCATGACCTCGGAAGTCGGGTCCTGGAAAGAGCACGTGAAAGCAACTCCTGACTGCTCCGGCTTGGGATCTTCCGAACCTTTGCAGCCGGTCAGCGCCAAGATGGCAAAAAGAGGGAATATTATCGTATTCAATTTCTTCATTTCATTTCTTGATGATTCCAAGGCTAATCTGCTTCGGAAGGAATGAAACCGTACGGCTCCAGCTCCCAGAGGTCGATGTAGCCATCGCTGCTCCAAGAGTTCGGGAACACTATGGCGATGTAGCGTCCGGCCGCTCCCGTGGAGGCAGCAACCTCGCTGGTAGGATTAGCCGTGGACATTATGCCGCTCAAGAACGGGATTCCGAAAGCAGTGGCGTAATCGTCAGCATTCGGGTCGTATGGGCTGGAACCTATGAACATCACGTAGTTCTTGATGTAGCGCATGGAAACAGTGTTTGGATGCTCGTAGAAAACGAATTTCGTGAACGCAAACTCTGCTCCCGGAGAAGTCCCCGTGTCGATGGAGAGAATCTTCGGGAATATGTTGCTTGTACCCTCCGTACGGGAACTGTGCCATCTGTAGGCAGAAGAAACTTTGCCATCGATTATCTTGTCAGGGGTGTTCTCCGAAAATACCTGATTAGTAGTGACAGTCACGTTCCATCGGCTTGCGTTGATCTTATAAGAAATTCCGTCATTGGAAATCGTCCAAGGACGCCACACGGTGTCGCGTCCGTACGAAGGACAGAATGCCGACGAATATTCGAAACGCTTCCCTTTCAAAGCACCAGGCAGAGTGATCTCGTTGGTGCCAGGCTTCAGGATGGTCTCGCAATTTACCCAGGCTCCTGTAGCATCCTTGTAACGGAACCGAGTGGCAACCATCTCGTCAGTGGCCTTCGTCATCTCAATCTTGGCATCGTCTCCATCCATTATCGCAGAGACCACTGCCCTCTCCGACCTGGAAATCAGCCAGCTGTCCCCGTAAGGGAAAATCGTCATCTCCGCAGGCAGAGACTTGTTATCTTCTCCGTCGAAATTCACGACGTCGAAGGTGTAAGAACGGTCTTCAAGGCTGTCAACCACGATGGTCACCTTCCCATCAGCGAAATCGCCATAGTCTATGTCTCTTGATTTGGAATAGTTGTCCCAATACAGGATAGCTCTCTTGACGGCGGGATCCATCGGCTTTTCCCACATGAGAGTAATCTTCTGATAGCCTTGCAGATAAGTCATGTTTATGGCTTTGGCTGGATAGTCGTAGCCTCCCTCCTTGATCCACTCCTTGTAGATTTCGTCCTGCCCTCCGCAAGAGACAAGGATGAAAGCTGTGGTAGAAATAATAAGCGCCGTGAATATATTCTTTTTCATATTCATTGTCATTTTATTTGAAAACTTGACCGTAAGGAGTTACCTCGCCCCACTGAAGCGTGGTGGTAGTAGCGTCTGGCATCTCCCATGAAGCGAAAGTGCTTACCACGACGACTCTCAGATAACGGATCCTGTCGTAGGCGTGAGGATAGAGGGCATCGTTCATCTCGTATTCCGTCTGCTCTCTGAAGTACAGCCTGTCTTCCTCGGTTACATTTCCGACAGAGCCGTCGGCATTGTAGCCGGAGCGCTTCGGCTGAGTGAACTTGCCCAGGCAGACCCAGTTGCTCTCAAAACCATGTTCTCCGCTGCCGACCTCTCCGGTCGGGGTCTTCAGGCTGCCCCAGAACTCGATGTCGCGAGGGGATCCGCCAGCATAGATGTCCGCCGGGTAGTCCTGTCTTGGCAATGTGGATATTCGGCTCAATTCCACTTCACATCCCAGATCAATCGTAAACCAGCATGGCAGAGGTATCACGTCGACGGCTATGAAATGTGGTGAGCTGGAAAGTCCTGAACCATCCCAGAGACCTCTCATAGGATAGACGGAACTCTCGCTGGAGATAGAGAACACATTGTCGTCGCCTGGGTCGAAGTATGCGAATCCAGACTTAGGAATCCGAACTTCTTCAAGAGGCTTCAGTACGGCAATGGTGGTGTCTGATATGTTGCCCCAGTGGTCGCGGAGGTAAACTCCGTAGATTGCCTTCAGCGTGTCGAGCCCTCTTCTGGTCAGGGTGATGTCGTCGCTCGCCGTGAACAGCGTGGTCACTTCCACCCATTTCATTTCGGAAACAGGCATGTTCTCGTGACTGAGGACGGTGTCGCGGAGCAGGCAGACCGCAAGGTCGGACTTGTCGGCATTGCCATTGATGTGGATCTTGACTCCTCCAGTGGCAGCGTACATGACCGGCTTCACGGTCATGATGGCGGGAGCATTAGGAGTGATTTTGATGTTCACCGGCTCGGATTTCTCCTCATTGACGTTGAACGAGCAAATTTCTATGTCGTGTTCTTCGGTGTCGGCGAAGCCTTCGACGCTCAGGCTGTCCACGTAACGGGAAATCCGGGACTTGACCTCCACGCCGTGCCTGTCGTAAGTCGCCACGACACCCTTGATGTATTTGTCATCAGGTATCTTGACTTTGATGACGGCGCCGCCGGATATGGGTCTCACGCTCGTCACTTCCACGGGCTGCGGAATCTGTACGCTCTTGTTCTTCTGGTCGATGCGTCCGTGGACGGTATCATCCGAGCAGGATGCGGCAGAGAGAGCCAGAACTGCAGTAAATATCATCAGAAAATATTTTTTCATTTTCATCATGGTTCAATGTTACCAGCCAATATTTTGCACAAGGTTAGGGTTGACTTCGATGTAATAAGTTGGAATAGGCCAGAAATAGTCCTTCAGGCCGAATTTCTGTTCATAAAGGAATTTCTTCGTGTAGTAATCTTCCGGAGCAGAGGAGATGACGTCGAATCCGTATATTCCTTTCTGATACTCCTCCGCCGCCTCTTTCCAGCGGCGAAGGTCCCAGAACCTCTGGCTCTCGAATGCCAGCTCGTTCAGGCGCTCGCGATGGATGATGTCTCGCATTCCCACCTTGGTGTTGTAATAGCCAGGGGCGTTGCTGTAATCGTCCCAAGCCGTTTTCACGTCAGGAATGCCTGCCCTCGCACGAATCGCATCGATGCATTCGAATAAATCGCTGCTGTGCGCCCCGTTCGGGCCTTCGGCTTCATTGATTGCCTCGGCATAAAGAAGATACAAATCCGTGATGCGTATCATAGGCCATGGAAACCAATATCCCACGAAAACGTTATTGGAACTCCAAGTGCATTGATACGGAAACATTTTCTTAGGAAAATAGCCCGTGACCGGGCCGGTCTCTTTGCCCGTCTTAGCCTGAGCTCCGCCCATGCGGCACTGCACATAATACAGATCCTCCGGCTGAAGGTCGTTGTAATTGCCAAGCTGCCCAAGCCAGGTACCCCCGTCGAAGCCAAGGTAGGCATAGAAGCGAGGCTCACGGTCGAAATTCAGTTTCACGGTGGTGTAGCCCTGCCTGATGTAATAGGCATTCTGCGCATCGCCCACCCTCAGGTCATAAGGATTGATGTTGGCCCATTCCACGTCATTCGAGATCGGGAGCCCATGCCTCGTGTAGAACTGCTCCGCGATCTTAAGCGGCACGCCGATGAATTTGTAGCCCCCGATCATGTCGGTGTAGCCATTCAATATAGGCATGCAGAGCCTGTGGAATATGCTCAAAGAGCCAGAGGCTGTCTGGGTGTTTCCCCAGATGAGATCGCTGTTCCATCTCAATGTCATGGCGTTGCGAAGGGTGAGCGACGTCTTCAGCGAGTCGGACATCCTGAAAGAGATGTCGGAACCGTCATACAGCTTGATGTTCGCTTCCTGGCAGACCTGCAATGCATTCTGGCACGCCGTAACGGCATATTCCCAACGCTCCTGCTTCTCTGCTTCGGTCTTTTCAGGGAAAAGCCTTGTACTTCCGTCCACATCCACGAGGGCAGCTTCGTCTTCGTTGCCATTGAACAGCGGGCTGGCGGCATAAACCGCCACGCGAGCCTTGAAAGCAGCGCAGATGGCACGAGTTATCCTGCCATATTCGTCCTCTGAAGGGTTCACGACCGGAAGATAAGGCTCTGCCTTGTCCAGGAGACGCAAAATATAGTTGAAGCAGCTGTCAATGTTGCTCCTGTGCAGGCGAACTTCATCTATGGAGGAATCAATCGGGAGACTCTCGTAAATCAGCGGAACCGGTCCCCATTTGCGGACCAGATTGAAATGGTAGTAGGCTTTCAGGAAGTTAGCCTCGGCCACCCACTGTCTCTGCTCGGAGATATCCATGTCAGGAACGTTGTACACATTGTCAATCAATATGTCGCAGCATCTGATGCCCTCATACATGGAAGCCCAGTCATTGCCATAAACAGTCGTCGCGCTCATGTTTCCCCTGGCGATGTTGGTCAACGCCGACGAGACGCGGGCACCGGTGTTGCTGATTATTCGGCCGTAGAGATCCCACAGCTCATCGCCGGTAAGCATTCCGCAGTCCGATCCCGGCGCGCCTTCCGTAGTCATGTACGAATAACAGGTGGAGAGATATCTGATTGCCGAAGACCTCAGGTTGAACGCAGTCTCGACGGACGGAAGCCCGTCGTCAGGAACCACGTTGAGGAAGCCGTTGCAGGACGAAGTCCAGAACAAAGCGGCAAGCGCCGCAGGCAATATCAATATATTGTAAATTTTTTTACGCATGTCCGTTTTCTATTTGAAAGTTACGTTGATTCCGATGTTGATCGTCCTCTGGATAGGGTAGTTCAGACCCTCGCCGGCCAGCTCCGGATCCCACAGCTTGAATTTGCTGAAGCAAAGGAGGTTGTTCCCCTGGACGTAGGCTCTCAGGTTGTCGATGTGGATTTTCTGGGTGAGCTTCTGAGGAAGCGTGTACCCCAGTTCCAATTGCTTGAGACGAAGGAATGAGCCATCTCTCATCCACCAGGTGCTGGTCTGAGTGTTGTTGTAGTTCTGATAGGCGCTGTAGCGTGGATACAGGGCGTAAACATCTCTGTTGTCCTCGCTCCAATGGCTGTCTGCATACGCTTTCAGCAGCTGGGTGTCATTCACGAACGGCCCTGTGCCGGCAGTGTAAGTTCCGTAGCGGCTGGTGGCATCTATCCAGAACGACTCCCTGGCAAGACCCTGGAAGAAGAACGAGAAGTCAAGCCCCTTGTAGCCGAAGGACGCTCCAAAACCGTAGATGATTTCTGGCGATGTCGGATAACCGATCGGCACCCTGTCAGCGGTGGAAATCACGCCATCACCATTGACATCGGTGTATTTGATGTCGCCTCCTCCATAATCGCTTCCGAACCCAGACTGAGACGGACTGTTCGCTGCTTCCTCATCATCGATGAACAGACGCTCGGCGATGTAACCCCAAGTCTGCTTGATTGACCTGCCCTTATGCTGGCGGTACTCCTCGGCATAAGTCGGTTCCTCATAGACATCGTACTTGCTGGTGGAATAAGTGAAGTTCGCCCTAGCCGAAGCCCACAACCCGTTCGCCCATGCCTGCTTGTAGTCAGCCTGGATGTCTACTCCGTGAGCCCTTGCCTCGCCGATATTCCCGTATACAGAAGCCTGCAATCCCATGGTGTTCGGGATGTCCGCGCGTTGCATGAATATGTCGGTCCGGTGTTCTGTGAAATATTCAGCTATCATGTTGAATTTGTCGAAGAGACCCAGTTCAAGGGCATAGTTGCATTTATGAGACCTTTCCCATGTGATGGCTTCGTTTGCGTAACGGGTTACATCTATTCCATGGTAACTGATATGCCTGTAGGCGCCGAAATATCCCGTCCTGGAGCTACTGTTCATGTTGACTTCCGACAGATAGTAGAAACGGTTGGTCGAAGAGCCGATGTTGTCGTTTCCGACGAGTCCATAAGAATAGCGTAGCTTCAGGTTGCTTACGACTTTCTTGTAAGGCTTGAACCAAGGCTCGTTAGACACCATCCAGGCAGCTCCGGCAGATGGGAAGAAGCCCCAGCGATGGGATTTATGGAAACGCTCCGACCCATTGTAGCCGAAATTGAACTCGGCGAAATAGCGTTTGCCGAAGCCGTAAGTGAAACGTCCCGAAAGCCCTGCGTTCCTGGAAGGCAGGGAGAGCTGGAGGCTTCCTGCGTTGGCGTACTTGGTCTCGCTAGCCATCAGCACCAGGAGACCGGTCACGTCGTGCTTCCCGAAAGAACGATTATAATTCAGGCGGCTCTCGGAATACATAGTGTTCTTGATGTTCTTATCCTTTTCATAATATGTAAGATAATCCGTTCCATCTTCATTGATCCTCGTCACATGGTATTCTCCGGTGTATGAGTCGTATCTGTCCATGGCGTACCAGAAAGGATTGAACTGACGATTCACCGTGTACTCGGACAGCCTGGTAAGGTTGAACAACGTCATGAAGGTCAGGCCCTTGGTAATGAAATTCAGGTCCTGGTTTAGTTCAATGGCGGCAATCATCTGTGAACGCTGGTAGTTGCGATAACCTTTCACCAGGTTGGCGTAAGGGTTTATGTAGGAGCCGTCTTCGTAGTTTCCGAACATTATGTGCTGGACTCCCTTATGGTCTTCATCCTCCGGGTAGTATGCAGGGAAGAGCACAGGATCGGAGTGCACCACCTGCTTGTACACATCGTTACCTCCGTTGAGCGGCCCCTGATAGTCCGTAAAGTTGCCAGTCAAGCGGACCGCCAGCTTCGTTGTGTTCGTAATATTGATGTCGATATTCGAACGCAGGGAATAAGTTTTCTGGTCGATGTTGTTGTTGAAACTGTTGCGCTTATCTACCTTGAGGATGCCGGTGTCTTGGTTGTACGAGCCGGCAACGTAGTAACGAGCCACTTTTCCACCGCCCCTGGCAGACAAGTTCGCCCTGTAGCTGGTCGCATAGTCCTTGAAGAGCATGTCGTACCAGTCGTTCATAGGGTAGATGAGTCTGTTGGCTCCCTTTTTCCCGGTCTGTTCGATTTTGTCGTAAGAATATTTCAGCTCCCCGAGCGGGTCTCTCGTGGTGATAGCCTCGTTGTATCCCTTCATGTACGTTACAGGGTCGGCAAGCTCTACGACATCGGTCGGCATAGAGAGCGAAGTTTCTACCCTTGCGAATATCTTCGCAGGACCCTCCTGCCCCCTCTTGGTGGTGACGTAGATGACGCCATTTGCTCCTCTGGCTCCGTACAAGGCAGTCGCAGTGGCATCCTTCATGATTGAGAAGCTCTCGATGTCGTCCGGCTGAAGACGGGCAAGGTCCGTGGAAGTGAGCTCGATGTTGTCGATGAGGATAAGCGGGCTGGTGTTAGCCCCGAACGTGGTGATGCCTCGCACGAAGAAGTCGGCGTTGTCCTGGCCCGGCTCTCCGGAGCGTTGGTAGGCGATGACTCCGGCGACGTTCCCCGCCAGAGCCGTGGTGAGGTTGCTGGAAGGCACCTTAAGCGTTGCCACGTCCACAGTGGAAATGGATCCTATGACGCTTTCCTTTTTCTGCTTTCCGAATGCCACGACGGTCACTCCCTCGAGCTCGTTCGGAGCATTCTTAAGTTTAACGACAAATTTCGTGTTAGTGCCGACAGTGATGGACTGAGCCTCCTTTCCGATAAGCTCGAACCGGAGAACATCTGTAGCCTTGACTCCCGACAGCTCGAAAGAGCCGTCCAAATCTGTCATCACGCCTCGCGTTGACCCCTGGATGGAAACAGTGGCGCCTGCTATAGGTTCACCTGTTTCTTCTTCAAAAACAAAACCTTTCACAGTCTTAGTCTGCGAAAAGACTAGGATTGGCAACGCCGCGAAGAGGAAAACCAATAAAATTTTTCTGAATGGCATTAGCTATGCTTTTAATTATTTATATAACGTTTTAACTGACTCTTATGAATAATCTCGTGCGCAAACGTTTTCGCTAATTTAGATAACTTTTTTGGAATATTGAAACATTGTAACAATATTATTATTCAAATAAATTAAAATTTCCCTTTAATATATTTTACTTTCCTTTGCGCAATATTGCTTATCCAATATTTTTTATTATCTTTAAGTGCTTGCATGAGAATGTTTTTCAAACTGTCGATTACCATCATTGCGATGGGCCTGGGCTGCTTTCTGTCAGGAGCCCAGTCGCTGACGAGCATATCCGGAAAGGTAATAGATAGCGAAACCGGCAGAGCCATGGCCGCAGTCAGCGTTACCACGGGCGCCTCCGGGGTAGGCACGGTGACAAACCAGGATGGGAAATTCATCATAAAAGTGCCGTCGGATGCCGACAGTCTCATATTCACTTATTTAGGATACAAGACCCGGGCGGTGCGAATCGACAAATCAGGGAATCCCGTCAAAATCGGCATGGAGCCACAAGCCATCCCACTATCCGGAATAGTCGTGGAATCCCCCGAGAACATCCTTAGCGCCGCGATTGAGAATATTCCCGTCAATTACCCATGCGCCGATGAAACCAGTTGCTGCTTCTATCGCGAGACCACTCAGAAAGGCAGCCGTTTCATCTATGTGGCAGAAGCGGTGCAGAACCTCTACAAGACCGCATATTCAGACGGGATAGGCAGGGACAAAGTCGACATATTGAAAGGCCGGCGCCTGGTAAGCCCTAAGCAGTCGGACACTCTGGGAGCAAAGATCATGGGCGGGCCGATGACGCCTGTCTTCCTTGACATCGTGAAGAACCGCGATTTCATTCTCTCCAAAGAGGAGATGCAGAATTATTCATTTGCCTTGGATGTTCCGGTCGAGATTGGCGGAAGGCCTCACATCGTCATATCTTTCAAGCCCAAGGCCATAGACAGGGAATATCCGTTGTTCTTCGGCAAATACTACATAGACAGTGAAACGCTTGCTTTCAGCCGCGTAGAGATGAGGCTGGACGTGAGCGACAGGCGCAAGGTTTCCGATTATATCCTAGTAAGCAAGCCGTCCGGCGTGAGGTTCAAGCCTTTGGGCTACGAGATAGAGGTTGATTACAGCGCCTCTGACGTAAGCCGGCTGAACTATCTGAGGGCGGAGATACGTTTCAAATGCGACTGGAAGCGTAAGTTGTTCTCTTCACCTTACACCGTCTCGTCCGAGATGGTAGTCACGTCCCGGAATGCCTCCGACGCAAAGCCGGTGAAGAAAGTTCGCTCTTTCAGCCGCTTCGATTCTTATTTCGACCACACGGAATATTTCAAGGACAAGTCTTTCTGGGGGGACTACAACATAATCGCTCCCACCGAACGGCTGAACGATGCCATTGACCGGCTGGTGAGGAAAAACGCTCGGCAGTGACGGCTCAGGGCTATGGCGGAAATTTGATAATTCCTTGAATATTCATAAATTTGCACTGCGATTTTTCGCCAAATGCATAGAGTGTATCTTACTACTTTTCCGAACCATTTCAAGGCGGCTGCCGGGCATATTCATAGGGCAGCCGGGAAAAACGAGTTTCCCCGAGTCAATTCTCCGATTGCAAAAATTTCTCTAATACATTATTTTATTATAATTTCGCAATGCAAAACGGAACATATACTAACATACATTAATTCAAAATCTTCTTATGGTTCATTTTATTAGAAAAAGCCTATTGGCGCTGATCGCAATGTTTGCTGGCGTGGCGGCTTTCGCCCAAGTCACGACATCAAGCCTTGCAGGACGCATCTCAGATGAGAATGGCGGACCTCTCGCAGGAGCTGCGGTTCTCGCAGTCCACACACCTTCTGGAACGCAGTATGGCACGATCGCTAACGCCGACGGACGTTACGTGATCAACGGAATGCGTGTCGGAGGACCGTACAAGGTCACGATAACGTTTCTTGGCTTTCAGTCACAGGAGTTCAACGAGGTAACGCTTGAACTCGCTGAGACATACAACCTCAACGCAAGCCTGAAAGAGCTGACGGAGCAGCTGAATTCCGCTGTCGTCGTAGCTTCCACCCCGTCTAAATTCGCAGTCGAGAAGACCGGAGCTGCCACGAACATCTCTAACAGGCAGATCACCGAGCTGCCTACCATCAGCAGAAGCATCACCGACGTGGCTAAGCTTTCCCCTTACGGCGGAAACGGAATGAGCTTCGCCGGCACCGACGGACGTACCGCAAACTTCACCGTGGACGGTGCCAATTTCAACAACAACTTCGGCCTTAGCTCAAGCCTGCCTGGCGGCGGGAGCCCTATCTCCCTGGATGCCATTGAGGAAGTTCAGGTTGTGATCTCTCCATACGATGTCCGCCAGAACAACTTCATCGGCGGGGGCGTGAACGCCATCACCAAGTCTGGAACGAACACATTCAAGGGCTCTGCCTACGTATATCATCAGAACGAGAACATGCGTGGCGACGCCGTGGACAGGGAACAGATCAGCGGAGCCCGCGATAAAGACCGCGAGACCACTTACGGATTCACTCTGGGTGGGCCTATCATTAAGAACAAGCTGTTCTTCTTCGCCAACTACGAGGAGACGAAAATACCTACCGTGGTAAATCGCTGGAGAGGATCCGAGGACGGCGTCATGGATGAGACGAACTACATCTCCCGCACCAAGCTGGAAGACTTGAAGAAAATCTCTGATTTCGTCAAGACCAAATACGGTTACGACACTGGCTCATGGACGAATTTCCCTGCCGACGAGAGCAATAGGAAAATCCTTGCCAGGATAGACTGGAACATCAACGATAACCACCATCTGGCGGTTCGTTACAACCACACCCTGAACAAGTACTGGAACTCTCCGAATGCATCGTCTTCCGATGCCAAGCAGCGTACCGTCTATGGGCGCATGTCGAAATATTCCATGTCCTACGCCAACTCCATGTATTCCATGGAGAACAAGGTGAATTCTTTTTCGGTGGACCTCAACAGCCGCTTCTCCAACAAGATTTCCAACCAGCTGCTGGTGACATATTCAAAGCTGGATGACATACGCGGCACCAATTCTTCCGAGTTCCCGTTCATCGACATCCTCGATGGCACCTGGGACGGGACAACCGGCACCCCGATGCCATATATTTCTTTAGGCTACGAGCTATTCACCTGGAACAACGGCGTGCACAACACTGTCATCACAGCGAAAGATGACTTGAACATGTACTTAGGAGACCACAAGATTACCGCTGGCGCAAGCTACGAATACCAGATGGCAGACAACTCCTACATGAGAAACGGCACCGGCTACTACCGCTACCTGTCCATGGAGGACTTCATGAACGGAGCGACTCCGGAGACCGTCAATCTCACTTACGGCTACGAAAACATAGACCCAGACACTCCTGCAGCCCGCGTTAGGTTCAACAAGGCAGGCATCTATGCCCAGGACGAGTGGAACATCACCCAGAACTTCAAGCTCACCTACGGACTCCGCCTCGATGGCTTGTTCTTCAGCAATCAAGACCTTGCCACCAACAACGCCATACTCAACCTGGACTACGACGGTCGTCACATCGACACCGGCAAATGGCCTAAGTCGAAAATCAGCGTGAACCCTAGGATAGGATTCAACTGGGATGTCTTTGGGAACAAGTCCCTGAAGGTGCGCGGCGGATCCGGCTTCTTCACTGGCAGGCTTCCGCTCGTGTTCTTCACCAACATGCCTACCAATGCGGGAACGGTGCAGTACAATGGAAAAATCCAGAACGGCAATGCTCTGCTGAAAGAATTCCAGGGTGGTCTCATCACCTCTGTCAAGGACATGAAGGCTAAGTGGGCTTCTCTTGGCTTCCCTACTGAATATGACTCTGCAAGCGGCACCGTCGGCTCAACCTTCGCAGCCGTAGACAGGGATTTCAAGATGCCTCAGGTTTGGAAGACCTCTCTCGCAGTAGATTACAACTTCCCTACCTCCTTCCCTCTCAGCATGACGGTAGAAGGAATATTCAACAAGACCATCAACGCTGCGAGGATTTCCGACTGGAGCATAAAGCCTACGGATGGCTTTGCAAGGTTCAACGGTCCTGACAACAGGGCAATATATCCTTCGGACTACAAGTACACCTACACAGACTCC
>Ga0256406_1003976_pt1 | contig 17567 bp, 12 predicted proteins | sample RumenRJG_03DNA_FD_185986 | JGI IMG/M metagenome (GOLD analysis project Ga0256406, IMG submission 185986) | Bovine rumen microbial communities from Lethbridge, Alberta, Canada - RJG_03 | ecosystem: Host-associated > Mammals > Digestive system > Stomach > Rumen | place: Canada: Alberta | collected...
GGGACGCGGAGATGACAACACCGGCGTCATATCCATATTCCTTGACAAGATAGGCCACCGCCGGAGTCGGAATAACACCCAGAAGAAGGACGTCAGCTCCCACAGAGCAAAGTCCTGCTGCAATGGCCGATTCCAGCATGTCGCCGGAGAGACGCGTATCCATTCCGATGGCCACTTTCGGGCGCTTGTGCTCACTGTCAATGAGAACCATGGCGGCGGCGCGGCCGATCTTCATAGCGAGCTCCGGACTGAGGTCTTTGTTGGCGACGCCGCGTGCGCCGTCGGTTCCGAATAATCTTCCCATAATGTTTTTTCTACTCCTTTATCTGTCTGCCGGGTACGGGATGCCGAGATGGCGGTAGCCGGCTGGGGTAACCATCCGTCCCCGCGGGGTGCGGGACAGGAAGCCGATTTGCATAAGATAAGGCTCATAGACATCCTCAATGGTGGAGGGGTCTTCGCCGATGGCGGCGGCAATGGTGTCCAGACCGACCGGCCCGCCGCGGTAGCTGTCGATCATCGTGTTAAGAATGAGCCGGTCGATGTTGTCGAGACCGAGCTGGTCAATTTCCATGCGGGAGAGGGCGAGGTCGGCCGCCTCTCTGGTGATGACGCCGTTCCCCATAACCTCTGCGAAATCGCGGGCCCGCTTCAGAAGCCGGTTCGCGATTCGGGGTGTGCCCCGCGAACGGGACGCAATGTCCATGGCGCCCTCAGGGTCAATCTCAATGCCGAGAATGCCGGCGCTGCGCCGGACGATCTCCGCGAGCTGGTCGGGTGTGTAGAGTTCCAGACGGAGCAGAACACCGAACCGGTCCCGGAGAGGGGCCGAGAGCTGACCCGCCCGGGTGGTGGCGCCGACCAGGGTGAAATTCGGGAGATCCAGCCGAATGGAACGGGCCGACGGCCCTTTTCCGATAATAATATCTATGGCATGATCCTCCATGGCCGGGTAGAGAATTTCCTCCACCTGCCGGGAGAGACGGTGAATCTCGTCAATAAACAGGACGTCGCCGTCATTTAAGTTGGTCAGCAGCGCGGCGAGGTCCCCCTGCTTTTCGATGGCAGGTCCTGAGGTGATGCGGATGTCCACGCCCATCTCAGCCGCAATGATGCCGGAGAGCGTCGTCTTGCCGAGGCCGGGCGGCCCGTAGAGCAGAACGTGGTCCAGAGACTCTCCGCGGCGCTTTGCGGCGTCGATATAGATGCAGAGATTTTCCTTTACCTTGTCCTGCCCAATGTATTCGTTGAGCGTACGCGGCCGGAGAGAGAACTCATAATTGGACTCTTCATCTCCCGCCGTGTACTCCGGCGTCATGAGCCGGTTTTCAAAGTCAAATTCTTCGTCGTTCACAGTGCAATGTTTCTCCTGTCCGTCTGCGAATTAACCTGCGAGCCGTTTGAGCGCCTGCTTCAGGAGCGTCTCCGTCGGGAGCGCCGGGTCCAGGCCGGCAACCGAGTGGGCGGCCTCTGCCTGCGAATAGCCCAGCATAACCAGTGCGTTGATGGCGTCGGAGACCGATGTCGCTGCACCTGACGGAGATGCCGCGGCGGCTGCGCCGCTCTTCGGCAGACTGCCGTTTTCCATGGACTTCGCCATTTTATCTTTGAGCTCCAGTACAATGCGCTGCGCCACTTTGGGGCCGACGCCCTGGGCCTGGGTCAGCGTCTTGTAGTCGCCGGAAGCAAGTGCAAGCGCGAGCTGCGACGGATCCAGTACCGAGAGAATGGAGAGCGCCGCCTTCGGGCCGACGCCGGACACCCCGGTGAGCATCTGAAAGAGCTCTTTTTCTTTGCGGTCGTAAAAACCGTAGAGGTCTATGCCGTCCTGCCGCACCGAGAGGAACGTATAGAGCGTCACCTCGTTCCCCTCCTGCCCGAGCTTATTCAGCGTAGTGCGGGAGACCCGGCAGAGATAGGCAACGCCGTTGGTACAGCGAACCGCTGCATTCCCTGCGTCCGTATAGACCAGCTCTCCGGTCAGACTGTAGAACATAGATTAGATTCCTTTCCGAACTTTCAGCTGATGATGGGCAATTTTCTCCTCGATGGAGCCGAGCGAGGAACCGTCCACATGGGCATGGCAGATGGCCATAGCCAGTGCGTCGGCGGTATCGTCGGGCTTCGGAACTTCCTTGAGATTCAGAATAATGCGGGTCATTTCCATAACCTGCTTCTTTTCGGCCTTGCCGTAGCCGACCACGCCCTGCTTTACCTGCATGGGCGTGTATTCATGGATTTCCAGGCGATGCTGCCTTGCGGCCAGCATAAGTACGCCGCGTGCCTGGGCAACGTCAATACCTGTCGTCTTATTATTGGTAAAATAGAGTTTCTCCATGGAGAGCACCTCCGGATGGGTGCGGTCCATGAGCGCGGAGGCCTCGTCATAAATCTGCTCCAGACGCCGGTCAAACGGTACGCCTGCCTGGGTGGTAATGGCCCCGTAGTCCACTACGGAAAACCGATTTCGTTCGTAGTCCAGAACACCCCAGCCGATGATGGCATATCCTGGGTCAATTCCCAATATTCGCACGGTTTGTCCCCCATTCGCCTGGCAGAAAAGACTCTGCTCCAGAATCATTAAATTCTATCATAAACTCCTATATTGTACAAGAAAACGGCCTGTATGAAATACAGGTCGCCAAAAGAATTCCAAATAATTACAATATTCCCGCAATAACAAGGATTGCCTTTTTCGTGCAACGGGTTCCCCCCTGCCGAGCGGTCAGCAGAGATTAATTTCTGTCAACATTATCTATCCTTGCAGACAACTGAACAAATAGATTTCACCCGCCCACACGGGAAGAACATCAGTATTAGCCGAAGTAGCCAAAGGTGAGATGGGATCACCCCCGCTCACGCGGGGACAACGATAATCATGACGCGATTCTCAAGCCCGTTGAAGGATCACCCCCGCTCACGCGGGGACAACCAAGAGTCAAGACCGCCGTGATAACCGGGACTAGGATCACCCCCGCTCACGCGGGGACAACCTCGGAAATGACTGGGGGTATAACTACAACGGAGGATCACCCCCGCTCACGCGGGGACAACCTTCTGCGTGACGCTAACAAGCAGATGAAGACAGGATCACCCCCGCTCACGCGGGGACAACCGGTGGAGCTGGTCGGTCGGCTTCGGATAGGGAGGATCACCCCCGCTCACGCGGGGACAACCGATACAGGTCTACACAATTGCCGTATCCCGCGGGATCACCCCCGCTCACGCGGGGACAACCCCTTCGCGGTCACGTCGCCGTTCAGAGTGATGGGATCACCCCCGCTCACGCGGGGACAACCGGTGGAGCTGGTCGGTCGGCTTCGGATAGGGAGGATCACCCCCGCTCACGCGGGGACAACGAAGGGCGCGCCCACGGGCGTGCTTTTTTTGTGGGATCACCCCCGCTCACGCGGGGACAACCGGGACGCAAAAAAGGCAATTGAAAATTTTTTAGGATCACCCCCGCTCACGCGGGGACAACGGGGCCTACAGAACGTTAACCGCTTGTGAACCGGGATCACCCCCGCTCACGCGGGGACAACGTTTTCGTCGATCCACGTATTTTCTCCTGTGCGGGATCACCCCCGCTCACGCGGGGACAACTGAAGAAAACCATATAAAGGACGCAATGAAAGAGGATCACCCCCGCTCACGCGGGGACAACTCCGACCTGATAAGCGTCCGTTGACCCGGTCGGGGATCACCCCCGCTCACGCGGGGACAACTCATCCAAGGAAATAAGTGTAATGCCGTGCTCGGGATCACCCCCGCTCACGCGGGGACAACGCAAAATAATGTCAGAACAAGGCCTTACTCAGGGGATCACCCCCGCTCACGCGGGGACAACCTGTTCCGTGGCTGTGCGCGATGAGATAGATTGGGATCACCCCCGCTCACGCGGGGACAACACGGCAAGGAGCGGGAAGCCGACTTCATCAACGGGATCACCCCCGCTCACGCGGGGACAACTCAAGATAGCCCGCCATAAGAAAGGAGATAACAGGATCACCCCCGCTCACGCGGGGACAACCCGTCCGGCTATGCAGAAAATGCCACGCCTATAGGATCACCCCCGCTCACGCGGGGACAACGCTCTTCTTTGGAAGCTCGAACGGTACACCACGTGGATCACCCCCGCTCACGCGGGGACAACTCTCATTAGTGCGGCTATCTCTTCTTCATCTCGGGATCACCCCCGCTCACGCGGGGACAACTAAACAACGGGTAGTTGAGATTCTTGGAATGTAGGATCACCCCCGCTCACGCGGGGACAACACTGTGAAAAGCTGTTTATATTTGACAGCTTCAGGATCACCCCCGCTCACGCGGGGACAACCTTGAGAGCTCAAAGTCTCCGGCATAAATCTCGGGATCACCCCCGCTCACGCGGGGACAACCCGTTGACCAGCTGGCGTCTAGCATGGGTAAGGGGATCACCCCCGCTCACGCGGGGACAACACGCATCCGATCAGGCACCAGACGCGTCTCACGGGATCACCCCCGCTCACGCGGGGACAACTCCGTTTTTATCCTTTAGTATCGAAAGTAACTGGGATCACCCCCGCTCACGCGGGGACAACCTACATCGCGCGCGCGGCGAGAGCTGACTCCAGGGATCACCCCCGCTCACGCGGGGACAACTTCAAAGGCACTAGGCAAGCAAGGTTAAACATAGGATCACCCCCGCTCACGCGGGGACAACCAGAAAACGCCAGACACTCCCCGTGTCTGCCCGGGATCACCCCCGCTCACGCGGGGACAACGTCAAGACGAGGGACGACCCGTCGGAGAACCCGGGATCACCCCCGCTCACGCGGGGACAACGACGAAATCGGTGGTATGAAAGCCTCCTTATAGGGATCACCCCCGCTCACGCGGGGACAACCGACACCGAACACATGAGACACGACCTCACGCAGGATCACCCCCGCTCACGCGGGGACAACCGTCCGTCAGAGATCCATACGCCCAGGACGTCAGGATCACCCCCGCTCACGCGGGGACAACTTGGTCTCACCACTTTCACTTCGCGGAAGCGCGGGATCACCCCCGCTCACGCGGGGACAACTCCATGTTGTTTTGGTTGCTCTGTGCGGTTTTGGGATCACCCCCGCTCACGCGGGGACAACCTTCTCATAATGGCCGCGCAGGGAAGAAGGGCGGGATCACCCCCGCTCACGCGGGGACAACCGTTCTTGTACAGCACGCGGCTTCCAATCCTGGGGATCACCCCCGCTCACGCGGGGACAACTGAAGAAAATGTAATTCTAAAGTCAAAGTCTAGGGATCACCCCCGCTCACGCGGGGACAACTCCGTATTTCCTTGTTTTCTCTCTATACGTCTGGGATCACCCCCGCTCACGCGGGGACAACGTCTGATACCCTGCACCATTGGCAAGAGACGCGGGATCACCCCCGCTCACGCGGGGACAACGGAGTAGATGCTTACGACAATATTCCTGGTATGGGATCACCCCCGCTCACGCGGGGACAACTGACGGACAGCAAGCTGGACGACTACGGGCGGGGATCACCCCCGCTCACGCGGGGACAACCTGTGCCCGGGCGCTAGCCTCTGCTCTGCCCCGGGATCACCCCCGCTCACGCGGGGACAACTGTTGTCGTGCCAATGACGACCTTGTTATTATAGGATCACCCCCGCTCACGCGGGGACAACCTTTACACAATTGATTGAAAAGCCCCCGCCGCAGGATCACCCCCGCTCACGCGGGGACAACACGATGTTCAGTACATTCCGGCTGGCACTTGCGGGATCACCCCCGCTCACGCGGGGACAACTGCGTTTTTACGTCTTACTTTCTTCCCCGTTTGGGATCACCCCCGCTCACGCGGGGACAACTATCTATGTAGGGCGTCATTTTGCCGCCCATTGGGATCACCCCCGCTCACGCGGGGACAACGTCATCAAGCAGATGGAAAGCACACGGCAGGAGGGATCACCCCCGCTCACGCGGGGACAACAAGACTCCAGCCATACCGCTCCATCGCCTCACGGGATCACCCCCGCTCACGCGGGGACAACATATTGCCGCCGATACGCCCGCTAAATTGACCGGGATCACCCCCGCTCACGCGGGGACAACTTGTCCGCGGCGATTCCGGTCTCTGCGGCGGCGGGATCACCCCCGCTCACGCGGGGACAACTTTGGCGGCTATCAGCGTGCAGAAAAACTATAGGGATCACCCCCGCTCACGCGGGGACAACTTTTGATATGTTTTTTCTTGAAGCGTCTACTCGGGATCACCCCCGCTCACGCGGGGACAACTCCACTGGACTCTTTCAATTGAACGCTCATCAAGGATCACCCCCGCTCACGCGGGGACAACACTAGGAAGGTCCACAATATTCACTCCGCTGGAGGATCACCCCCGCTCACGCGGGGACAACAGTAAAAGATCCCAATAACTACGCTATTTTTTACCTGCTCGATCCTGTTTTTATTCACTTTTCAAAACTGTAACATTTGTATTGGTATCACAAATTCATTTTTGAGTAAAGCACATACATTAACCTCGCATCTTTCAGAGCTCTATGACAAACGATTTCATTAATCCCATACTCTTTTAAAGTGGTTTCAAACTTGTAATTCGTTTGGAAACTATTTTTCCTTTTTGCTGCTAGCATTAAGTCCATTGTTTGATTGTGTATAGGTTCTAATGAATATTTCTGCAGTTCTCTATTAATAAATTTTATATCAAATGAAATATTGTATCCTACTAAAGTTGCACCTTGAATAAAAGTAAAAAAGTCTCGAATACCTTCTTCCAATTTCGTTTTGCCTTTAAGCATCTCGTCAGAAATACCGGTAAGTTTATACACCACTTCTGGTATATGAATGCCAGCCTCAATCAATCTGTGAAATTCAAATTCTTCTCCATTTGAAACTTTTACAGCTCCAATTTCAATAATTTGATCCTTTTCAATGTCCAGTCCCGTAGTCTCTATATCGAGAAAAACCAACTCCGTTTGATCATGAGGTTCCGGCGTTTCATCTTTTATCTTATTTTTAGAATCTGGCGGCGCAGCCCTCTTTCTTCGAGCAGCTTGATGTAATTTGCTTGCATTACTGAAGCCTGGTGATTTCAGATTCATATCATTTTCACTTGTATCTTCTGCAGGTATCAAAACTAGAGGTATCCCATCGTAATCAATTACTTGCCGTTCTGTATTAAATGTACAAAATGAATATCCAATTTCATTCCTACATGAAAAACAAATGCTTGCTTCACCTTGCCCAACCGTGTCTGTAACACGGTTCCATAGATAATTCCTTACTCTGGAATTAAAGCTGCCAATATATACACCTGTTGCAATTTCCTGCATCCATCTTGTGAGATCTCCACGAAGAGAATTGGGTACTTTTTTTAAAACAATTACTGTAAAAGGCATTACGAATCCTCGTAGTCGCTGTAGTTGATACCGTACTTGATATTTCCCTTCTTATCATCCCATAAATTTAATGGTTCCACCTCTATTTGCTCGGAATCTTTGACCCCAATTAAAGTTTGTATATCCTTTACAATTCTGGCAAGTACTTTGCCATCTACAAAAGCATCTCGAACTCGAAGTCTTGTGATTCTGCCAATATTATCGCCGATCTCACTTTCTGAAGCTACTTGAAAAGCAATGGGAATGGTTATTTCAGCTTTGTACAAATCTGCAACATCATATACGAAAGACAAATCATGTCCTGTATGCACAAAGCCGAGTCCTTCTGCCATCCCCATAGCCGCTACTGCACTGTAAACCAGTCCGTACAAAGCCACATTAGCTGCAGATAATGCTTGATTAACCGGATCTCCGCCTTCGTAATTGTCAGGATCATAGGTTCTCCTGTCCCATTTCACATCATATTTTGCAGACATTGTTCTGTATAGTTTTCGAATGCGAGCACCCTCTTTCGCGCGAAGCTGCTGCATTGTAAGTGCTGAAACATCTTCACCTGGAAATCTCATTTGATACATCATTCTAGCAACTTGAAGCCTAGTACGTGTATTACTTACCAGTTTCGCCTGTAATTCTAAGAATCTTGACGAATGGGATAAGCTTCTGCCATGGGCATAATTTCGCGTACCATATTCTCCAACCCACGCGATGCTTGTACCAGTGTCTCCTAACAATGACATAGCACGATGACTAATATCCGTTCCTGGTCCCAGAAGCAGAATGCCAATCATTGCAGCGGGTATTCGAACGATTCCTCTACTTTCCAACACGGTAATAGCACCATCGACAGAATTGATTTTGGCATGTTCTACATAAATATAAGTGACTCTATCAGAAATGCGCGGCATTTCTGCAATTTTGGTTTTTTGATAGGCCATAATTATACAAATAATTTCAAACCGGAATTACAGTCATTAAACCGAATCCGTACGCTTTCTTCTTTCCAATTCCCATTGTCATAGTACGGTAAAATAAATCTTTATCAATTACCTTTAGTACTCCTTCATAAGTTGCCTTACTAAGTCGTATCATATGCTGCCCTTGTTTACGAAATGGCGCCCATCCCCTCTCAACAATTTGGTATTCATCAGGTACCAGTTCAAAGCCCAATTTGTCTGCTCTGGATTCCAAAAATGACAATTGCTGTTCAGGAGTAATTTCTGGTACAACTCGGCCTCGTTTTCCAGCACCTTGAGAGAGCGATTTTACAGGATTCAAAGTAACGCGAAATCGGTACAATTGATTCACATCAATAGACTGCAGATAATTATCATACAGTTTTGTCTGGGCACTTCCCGGAACCCCATACTTTTCAAGGCTTTTTATATCTGGTTTCTCCTCACTTACGAGTAAGAGATATTTTTTCCCCTGTAAAGAATCAATGCGCCAAAGCTTTCTACTTCGGAACCCTTGTTCAAATTCCCAAGGGAAACTGCTCTCAACCCAGTTATGATATGCTCCAAGATGTGTTAGATCTTTTATCTTTCTTCTATTTTGAGTATCAATTTCCACACGAGAAAAATACATATCATTACTCCCTTATTGCCCCAAAAGCATCGTGTTCTTCCAGGTCTCTTGAAACAACTGCATTTATAAAAATGCTTGTTTCTCTCCTTGGACTAAATTTTCTGCCTTTCTTTTGAGAAAAAGAAAGAGGTTCATCATTTCGGATACGATTACTTCCGCTTTCGATTAACGATGCGTCTGCAAAAATTTGCAGACGCTTATTACCAGTTTTCTGATACCACTCCGAAGCCTGCCAGGGGTAATCTTTTAATGCTGAAATTGCATCTGTATCAACAGTTCCCAGGTAGAGATCTGCTGTTGGCGGCAATGATCTGCGGCCCAAATAGATTGGAAAATATGGCTTTTTCACTGCAGATATGATGTCATTTATCAGCCCCACATCTTCACTGCTAAGAGCAACAACAAAAACGGCATCCTGTAAATAATATCGATTGGTTACATAGGTTCTGTCTATATTTCCACTCTCTTTATATTTATGTGCCGTATGATAATCTCTCAGTATAGTTCCAGTTTGATCAATGCGAACTGCAAAGTTCATACTGTTTAATCTATTTATTTTTTTATCATCTTCACGCTGATACCCTAATCCGGCTGCAATCATTCCAATTACACCGCTTTTAGATGGATGCGTATCTGTATGACGTGTTTCAAAATGTGAATTGGTTCCCCAAGACTGCAATGGACCTGAAAACTTCAATAAAACAGTTTTCAAATTGACCACCTGCCTTTATAAAAGATCTTCTGCCGTCTTTTCAAAATCATTTAATAAGTCTGCCATCGTGCTTTCTTCTGTTGCCCACTCCGGTTTTACAATGCCTTCCTCTTCATTTACGACATAGAATGTTTTAATCGGCGGTTGAACAAATTTTTCCGTACGTTTTGCTTCCTGAAACAGCAGGTTGATAGATGGCACTACATTGCCTTTACGTGAATTGACAGGCTTTTCATATGCCGTTACCAAATTCACTGGTCTGTCCTGCCGAATGTTAATCATCAACAAATGTGGAAGTGTCTGATTCGCAAACGTATTGGATTTACCAGTGGGCATGGAATTTGCAAAAGCCTGAATGAACAGTTTGGAAGTATCAATTGCCTGCTTTACGTTTCCCAATTGTCTCGTCAATTCGTGTACAGCTACGTTTGCATAACGATATAACGTTGACGAGTTGTACTCAATTGTTCCTAGCATGCCTGCTCCCGCATTATCTTCCGGAGCTAAATCGTCAACTGCGGTATAGAAATCAAATTCCGTTTGTACCTCATGTGTTGAAATTGCATGTGCTACCTGTGATGAGGCATCTTCGTTTAACGAAGGATCATCTGCAACCATTCTTCCAAAGAGAGCAATATCGACTGCCGGATTATCATTAAAAATCTGTTTTAATAATTTTTTATCGGTCTCGCCCTTAATGGCTGCTTCTGCTAAAAGGTCAGCCTGCTGTCTTCCCAGGAAAAATAATGCTTTTGTTTTTTGATCTTTCGTTTTTATTCCTGCATCATGAAAAATTTTTTCAGCTAATTCCATCGCTTTTTCTTCTGTAATAGAAGAATCAATAGCAATAATTCTATCTGCTACATACTTTATTACATTTGTACTTCTAATGCCCAGATCTTCTGCAGATTCGTCAAGGAAATATTGCCTCATTGCCCTTTTCCATGACTGTGAACTTACTCTCGCACGTCTCACTCCACCATAAACTGCTGTTTTAGGACTCCCTGTATCATCTCTGTTTACATTGGATGGCGGAAGGGTCTGAATTGCATGAACGTCAAGGTAAAAGCGATTTTCTGTCATTTTATTTCCTCCTTAGAAATACTTTCTTCTTTGGTTACGGATGCTTCCGTTTCATTACTACTATTTTTTATTTTGGGCCGATAGTATTCTCGTGCCCATTCCAAGCAAATCCTTTTTGCACTGCCATTTTGGTACCAATATAAATCCTTCGCAAGAGCAGGAAAATTCACAGAAAATTGAGCTTTCGACTTTCCAAGTCTGCATATCTGTCTTAAGTAATATACAAACTCTTCAAAGGTTGAAGCTGTGAGCATCGTATTGAAGCGTCTGTCCATAGCGGTCGAATTCTCATTTCTAATAGCACGCAGTGAACTTCCAATATTAGAACTATTATCGTTCATTATTTTTTTGGAACCTTGCTGTCCAATTGCATAAATCTGTAATGAAACTAACAGTGCTTTTTCTTCATAAGATAGTGCACCATTTCCCAAAAATTCCGAAGGAATATGCGGGAACAGAATTGGCCAAACCTCAGCGGCTTCCTCACCTTTTCCTATTGAATTTCGCAATGCTGCTAAATCTCCAGCAAGATTTTTTTGTTCTTGCGGACTGTTAAAAAAACTCAATATTGACCTCATTGTTCCATCAATAGTCGATTTATTTGCTGCATTATTCAAGAATCTCCACCCTTTCCAAGTGCATGATTTACATTATTTACAAATTGCCAGTATATTGTTGCAATGTTTTCAATTCCTCTTTCCGTTTCGACCCCAGTCAAATCTCTGGCAGTACTGTTTTCAAATAACTCTTTTCCTCTTTTCAGGACAATATCTTTTAATTGGAGATACCATGATTTTATGGCTTTTTCTTTCGAATCATCTGGGCGAATTGAGGAAAGCCATTCTTTAAATTCCGGATCAATAATCGCGTATAATTGTGCAGTTTCTCTTGAAAGAAAACCGGCTGCAATTGGATCCATTGGATTCGATACTTTCAAATTTCTAATTTCACAGATTCCTCTGAGATAACGTTTAAAAATATTTGAAACAACATCTTTGGTAGATTCCACTGCATCGTTAATTCGAATTACCCAACTATCCGGATTCGAATCTGTAATTAGCAAGTCATTTATCTGAAAACTGTCTGTGATTTCATCTGTCGGAAGCCATGATGTTGCATTCCCATCATCCTTCATACTAACGCCAACCAGGTCCGTCCATCTGCTTCCCGCTGTTCTTTGCAGCCTTGGATATTGTTCCATGATTCCCGGCTGTTTATTCTCTTTATTAATTGAATTTCGAATCGTAATAATTCCAAACGATCTCCACAAAGATTGTTCCGCTTCATGTTTTTTCAGTGAAAAATGATTCTTATTTGGTCCCGTTTTGTTTTTTCGCCAAATGGTCATCGGTTCAATCGAGTTTTCTGAATGATCTATCTCTGGAATCTTTACAACATTTATTTTTACTGGTACTGTCAGATCTGATTTTGGATTAATATATACAGCTCTGCTCCAATTTGTATATAATTCTGCAAGATTATCAATATTACGGTTGGAACAAATTCGGTGAATGACTGTACTCCCATCTGACTCCCAGCAGGGTTTCTGAATTCTTCCGGTAAATTGTTCAAATTCAATAGGTAGCACCGGCATATAATTCATCATGATTGTCTCAAATACAGTGTTTCCACGCAGATACAGTCCTCCGAGATCAAACAGCCATCCTTTTGATGGCTTCTGTTCTTTATTGACCAGTGAAACTTTGTCTGCAAGCCCTGCATATCCATGAAATGTCAGGAGCCATCTAGCAAGTTCTGCCGCTGTCATAATGTCTTTTTTACTTCTCTTGGCATTTCCGATTGCTGCAATCGGAGAGAACAAGGCAATCTTATTCTCACTTTCTGAAATAGTCCGATTTAAATTTTTTCCATAAATAGTGGTTGGCTGACTCTTATTTGGAATGTTCGCCATAATCTCAGCCATTTCTTTTTCATTCACCTGAAAAAATGGATGTTCCTCATCAAACAAATAAAAACGGTCTCTCCACTTTTCCAGATAGTCGAAGATAATGTCCGGGAATTTTCCTGAAGAATAAAGCTGGTCCCAGCATTCTTCAGCAGCATCCGAATAATCATCTACAGCATCCATATCATCGGAATCAATTGGATCAGTCTGACACCATCTTTCATCGAGAAGGATTCCAGGCAGCACATTCCCCTGATAATCAAACCGAGAAAAAACAGTTTGTACCACGGCCAGAAGGAATCTCATTACAGCGAAATTCTGCGTTTCCATTTCTCCGGCAAAGGACTGGTAACTGTCCGCATTATGAAAAAATTCCAACATAGATACTTCTTTTTTCATTCCGCTCTCTTTTATAAGAACGGAAATCCACGGTTCGTCCAGTAAATTAAATTTACCCATTATCTTTCACCTCACGCAGTCCAAACTCCATGTCGTATTTCAAATGGACACCACATAAATCAAAGCTCCCGTTTTCATCAAAAATAATTCCAAGAGCGCCTTTTAGCCATGGTTGTTCCTGCCAAATGGCCAAATATTTTAAATTGTATTTCTCCAGAAAATCAATTGTTTTTGTAACCCCCACTTTCATTGTCACAAAATGGGGAAGTCGGATAGTCTGCTTGGCCAGCTCTTTTGCAATCCTGACATCCTCAATCTCACCAGAGATATCTTTATTTCCATGAAAAGTCCCATAACCACTGTCGATTTTTTTTACAGCAACAATCTCAATGGTTTCCTGGATATCTCTGACCTGTGCAGATGCCATTTCATCACTCAACGATTCATCTGGGAACTTCAGCCAGCCAATCAGATTATACTTTTCTCTATCTGGCCGAATGGCACTACGAGGATTCTCTATTCGATAGGTATATGCTTTATCGGCCTTGCTTTTCTTTTGGATTTCCATCTGACTTCGGCTGTTCTGATAGATATTTAGCAGTTCTCCCTGATATGCGGGCTCTTTGTCTCCATATACATCGTTGATTAGAACCGGAATGTCAGAAGGGATTCGTATTTTATCTGGAAGAAAATATTGTGTTCGAATTAAAATGTATTCTCCATAGACCCGCACCGACCCTTTTTCAAGATCTAACTGGTCACTGGTTCCCATGACATATACAGATGGTTCCTTTAGCTTTTCAGGTCGTTCTATCTCATGTCGATGCATTCTTCCGATTCTCTGCAGCAGCAAATCTATTGGACAGAGATCGGTAAATAATACGTCAAAATCAATGTCGAGTGACTGCTCCATAACCTGTGTTCCAATGATGATTTTTTTCTCCGGTCTGTTCCCATGTTTGCCAATCATGCTGATAAGATTTTTTTCTTTTTCAACACGATCTGTCGCAATATACGCAGAATGCAGGACCTCTGTCATTTCTGCTCCAAAATGTTCTTTGAAGATTTTTCCGAGGTGTTGTGCCTTTCGAACGGTATTCACAATAATTCCTGCAACACCGCCATCTTCCAGACATTCTTCCACCTTCTCCAGCAAAACCTCTTCGTTAATTTTCACAACCGAAATGACTTTATTCTTCGTTGGCTGAAAAGATACCTGTCCCTTCACCTCTTTGCCGTCCGAATAACTAATTAACGGATAACTATTTCCAGATAGAGCATCTGGAAACTTTATTTCATTCCGCTTTGCGCCCATTCCCTTTAAATATGCAGAAATTAGAGCCTTTCTCCTTTCCTGAGGCAAAGTTGCCGATACTAGTATGACAGGGGTTTGATAGGCACCCATCCATCGGATTGCCTCGTCCAGGTATTGCTGCATATAAGTGTCATAAGCATGTACTTCGTCTATAATTACAACTTTTTTGCTGAATCCCAGATGCCTTAGCGCAAGATGTTTCTGTTTCAGTGCAGTCAGCAGAAAACCATCTACTGTTCCAACTACACAATCATCCAGAGAAGTCTTTTTCCTTCCTGAGAACCATTCATTTACATAGACGCTTCCATTGGATACATCATCAATATTTACGTCCTGCGTTGATTTTTTTAGCTGATTCAGTTCTTTATTCAATGCCGCTTTCCCATGGCATAATTGCAAAGACTGTTTCATTCCATATTCTTCGGCAAGATTTTCCAGCCATTCCTTAACTCTTCCAAACATCCCATTCGAAGTCGCCTGCGTTGGAAGCCCAAAAAACAGTCCGCTGCTGCCTGTTTTTGCTGCAACTTCCTCTGCAGCTGCAAGAGCCGCCTCTGTTTTCCCGAGTCCCATAGGAGCTTCCAGAATCATAATGCCCGGTTTTTTTATTTGACTGACCGTATGGCAGACCGTTCGCTGAAAATCTCGCGGCTGGAAGCCGAACCGTGTTTGGAATAAAACATCTTCCGATGGATAGCTTTGTATTTGCAGCGGCAGATTCTTTCCCCACTTAGTGACCCCAGTTTGATAACGAGAAAAACTTTCAGAAATAGAAGATGCGTCAATTGAAAGCAGTGGAAAATAATCGGTATTGCTGGAAATCCAGTCCGCCATAATTAATAATCCGGAATAAATGACCTGAGCCGGCAGAGAGAGCTCAGGAAGATTTTCCACACTGTCAAACCCGGTTTTTTTCAGTGCCCAATGAAGAATTTCACTCTGAACCTGCTCCCACTTATGAAAGATATCTGTGCTGATGTCTTCGCTCTGATAATAGTTCGCCATATATGCAGACTGATCATCTATGTCAGAAGCATTGTCAATCGGCTTGCCATGATGGCCTCCGACAATGGAACTAATGTCATTTTTCACACCTGCTTGTTTCAGCAGAAATTCTCCCGCGATGGAGTGATGTGTTTTCTCACGGTTAGTAAGAGAAAAAGAAGAGATACCTCGAAAGCCTGCCCGTTCCAGTTTTTCCAGCAGAGAACCATCCAAATCTGGAGAATTTTGGTATCCTTTCTGAATTTGAAAGGCAGGGGTTGCTTTTCCAATGTCATGAACAGCACCGAGAAAAGCTGCGAGATTGGATGCAACATCTGCATTCGGTACGCTGATTGAGCGAATGCAGAATTCTCTTTGGCTCTCACTGAGCCAATTCATCCAAAGCCTTTTGGAGACATGCATAGTATCTTCCAAATGTACCGGTAATGGGAGCCAATAAAACTGGCTCTCTTTTTCTTCTTTTTTTGCCCATAAAGAAAAGCATGCTCTGCTAAAATTTTCCATATTTTCTCCAATCGAAATAATCTACGACAATTCTACCAGATATCGTATAATAAGTCTTCCTAATAATGGGACATACTCATAAAATTTTAAATTACATAAGTACATGTTTTGTACTATTTGTAATATAAAAAGGGACTGCACTCTCGTGCAGTCCCTTTTAAATATGACAGTTTTGCTAATTACAATTCCAAATCTTCAATCTGCTCCGCAATCTCCTGCTGCCTGTCATAGAAGAGCAGCTCTTTGTTGTGGGCAAAATATTCATCGCAGCCGTAGGTGCTGATGAATCGGGAGGTATAGCGGTTGGCTGTGAGTTCTGTGACGAAAATAACGGTCTCCTGGCCATCAGGGTAGACCTTGTCGAGATAATGAAAGATGTTCGCAATGTGTCCGTGGGCCACTGAGACATCCTTTTTGAGGATATCGACGCTCTCGTTGAAGTTGTGGGCGATCATATCATTCAGATCGAAGCCGGAGTCGGCGTTCTCAATGATATGGATCTCGTTCTCCAGGAAGTTGATGAGGCGGTTCTGGAGATAGATCTCCTCCCGAGGCAGCGAGGAGGTCTTTTTAGCTTCGAGTAGCTTCTGGCGAATGGAGTCAATCTCCTTCTGGATTTCCTCAGCCGCGTCGGCCGTAGAGTCGGCGCTCAGAACGCCGCGGATGCGCTTCAGCACCGGGATAAGCCGTTTGAGCATGTCCTGGGTGTTCATGATGGCTTTCACTTCATCAAAGACAGCGTCCAGCAGGAGGCCCACGACCGCGAGCTTCTCATCAAAGGGCGCCCGCTTTGCCCGGGCTTCAATGCTCTCCGGTGCATTTCCCTCCAGAATGGCGTCAATCTGGTAGTCGGTCTTGTATTTATTGAAGAGCTCATAGTAGGAGGAGAAATCCTTCGCAATGTCGCGGTCCTGGAGATACTGCTCTATGAGGTCGCGGTCCACTGTCATCCCCTTCTTTTCATAGACGATGATCATGCGGCTCAGGTCGTCCCAGCTACGGGCGGTGACAAAGCGCTTGCCCTCAACGGTGCTCTCCACCTTGTAGAAGTTCTTCTTCTTAATTTCCAGATAGGTCATTACCGAGGGGTGCACGCCGATTTGGTAGGCGTACTTCTTCCAGACATCGAAGTCCGGCTCCACCTCAATCTTTTTCAGGCGGTCCAGGGTGACGACGTCGAACTCATGGACCGAGTTGTTATACTGCGGTGGGTTTCCGGCGGTGACGACAACCCAGCCGTCTGGGACGCGGTGCTTGCCGAAGACCTTGTACTGCAGGAACTGCAGCATTACCGGGGAGAGCGTCTCGGAGACGCAGTTGATCTCATCCAGAAAGAGGATGCCGTTTTTCAGGCCCGACTTCTCCTGCATTTCGTAGATAGAGGCGATGATATCGCTCATGGTGTACTCGGAAACGTCGAATTCGGCATCTCCGTACTTTTTGTGCACAATAAACGGCAGGCCCAGAGCGCTCTGTCGGGTGTGATGCGTCATGGAATAGGAGAGCAGCCCAAGTCCCATCTCACCGGCAATCTGCTCCATGATGGCGGTCTTTCCAATGCCAGGAGGGCCAACGAGAAAAATGGGGCGCTGGCGCTCCACCGGAATCTCAAATTCCCCGGTCAGCTCGTCCCGCGCCAGATAGACAG